>JAAHTH010000999.1_pt1 | contig 25912 bp, 26 predicted proteins | sample 6116091 | NCBI WGS metagenome assembly JAAHTH01 (sample SAMN13939990, study PRJNA603662) | sponge metagenome | isolation source: marine sponge | host: Mycale hentscheli | place: New Zealand | collected 2006
TGTCGATGTCGTGTTCGGTCTTGAACTCGAGATAATTCGCCCAAGCGCGACGTTGTAACGTGCCTGGTTGAAAGTTCGGCTTGTGTGTCGCCGCGTTTTTTAACCACACACTATACGCTTGTATGACAGCTCGACGAATGTTCGCGACCTTCGACCGCAATAGATACGAGCCCGCCGGTCGCTCGAAATACAATAACGTCGCCGACAACTCTTCGCCGTCGAGCATATGGCGACGAAACGCCGACACCGCATCGTCGACCGCACCTTCGAGCCCTTTTGGGTGTCGTCGAGCTTTCGCTTTCGCCGTAACTTCGAAGCTACCTTCGCAATCTAACTCGAACCCGTCTACCCCGCCGACTTCATCGGCGAGCGACCGCAATTCGCGACCGACTCTATCCATAAAATCGACATCGCATCGACACCACGGACCGAGTTCGACTTCGAAGCCGAGCGACTTCGCGGCTTCGAGCCCGCCGAGAATTCGACTTCGGGCGGGTTGCCATGACCAGGTATTTCGAGCCGCATCGTTTGTCGGGGTGAATACGATCTTCGAAGCGCCGGCGTCTTTTAGATCGGCGAGCAACTTTTGACCCGATCGCGACCCGAGATTCGAAAAGCCCGCCCAAACCGACACCGGTAAAGACCGACCGACCGATACGCCCGACTGTTTCGACACTTCGATAACGTCGTCGACAAAACCGAACAGGTCGTCGGTAAAATCGAAAGGGTTCATTCTTCGCCCGCTTGTATCTTCGGTTTAATCCAACCAGGTAAAAGCCGTTCGATTTCGCTTTTGATTGTTTCCATATCGCGACTTCGGGCCGGCGCTTCGGGTCGTGTTACGACGACAATAACGCGATAGTCGTCGTCGCCGACATTGATCTCGTCGGTGATCACTATTGCTCGCATATCAGAACCCCAATAAGTCAGAGATTGTCGTAAAATCACTTTCGCTTAATACCGAGTCATATACCGAAACATGCCCTGTTCTAATGTCAGAACCCGCCGGCGACCCGCCGGTACCTACCCAACCGAAGATTTGAGGGTTGTTGATGTTCGACTTCGCCGTTCGCGTTTCGCTTGTAAAGCTATGACCCGATCGTTCGGTGTTTCCACCTTTCGTCTTCCATCGAACGGTTATCGTCGACGACCCGTCGTGTATGTATGCGAGTAAAATTTCGCAACCCGATGCGTTAGAGATCTCGACGCTCGACCCACCGTCGGTATGGCTTTTCGACGTGTCAAAAATTAATGGGTTGTTACTATAGGTAGAAATGAAATTTCTCCAGTAAGAGCTTGGGCCATACCATTGAAAGTTAGAAACACCATTTGTCGACGACCCGCTTGGGTTGTTTTGCATAATGCCCCAAGCGATCGTATGCGCCGCACCGAAAGTCGAATTCAGTTTACCGGTCCATATCCAAGAACGCGGCGTCGATATCGTGTTTATATCGACGCTCGAATTGTTAATATAACCGTACGTTGTACCCGAACTATCGACATAACCGACAAGACCTGGTCGATCTGATGTCGAAGCGGTCGCGGTCGGCGACCCGACGGTCGATAGTGCGCCGGTGTTATTCGATCCAGTGTCGTTAAAGTTTCCATCGAATCGAAATTCAAAGATAGGATTTGCGGCTCGAAGGATCCGCAAAGCAAAATGAATGTTGAAAGGTTCGAGTGTAAATTCTAGAAATTGCGTACTGCCTTGGTTACTCGTAAAGGTAACGCGTTCGCTTTCGTTCGATGTCGATACCGATGTTCGCTCTATTGTGATAGATCGCGAGCCGACATCGGGGTCGACAACATAAGTCGGGCTTGACTCGGTACCGCTATCGGGGTCGAGCCCTTTCATTTTCGAATTTTGAAAACTTAGTTCGACACTTGCTGGTGTCGTACCTGTATTGACAAGATTTACCGAATACGTCGAAGTATTCGAATCTAGCGTTACGGCGCCCGTCGGTACGGTTAGATCGTTACCGGCGCCGCCGCCCGTCGGTCGGTAAAAGTATCCCATAGTCGACCCCCTTACGCTTCGAACATTCGATATTTTTGACCGCTCGTCGAGCCGATAACGCGAACGTCGTCGGCGGGACAAGTAACGTCGAGAACAATACCGGAGCCCGCGACAAGTTCGATGTCGCAATCGCTACCGTCGTTTGTCGGGTCGGCGCCAAACCGAACATAAACAACACCCGAGTTATCCGACATCGCCGATATCCAAAGTAACGACCGATCGCCGAACGCTTCGAGAGCTGTAACGACCGCCGACGACCCGACGGTACCTTTACCCGTCGATTTTATGTACCTTGCCATATTAACCTCTTGACTTTTTTTGTGTCGCTTGACTTGAATTGACACCCTATACATACTTATAGTATGTGCGTGGTAAGTGTGCAAGGTAACACGCGATATCAATATGTCGAAACCAGGTCGAAAACCTAAGCTAACGCCGGCCCGACAAAACAAGATTGTCGAAGCGCTTCGGCGGGGTAACACGCGACGAGCCGCGGCGAGACTCGCGGGTATAGGTCAAAGCACGCTTTCTCTATGGCTTGCGAAAGGTCGCGAAGGTACGAAAGGCGACGATAGGTATGTGGATTTGTTAGCACGGGTAACAAAAGCCGAAGCCGAAGCCGAGTCTCGAATGGTCGAGACGATAGTCGAAGCGTCGGTCGATACATGGCAGGCCGCCGCCTGGTATCTCGAGAGAAGATACCCCGACGACTTCGGTAAACGCATACGCGCCGACATCTCGGTCGACGAACCGATAGAGATCGTCGTCGAAATCGGTAAGGGTAGCGGCGAATGACAGGTCGACAATTCAAAACAAAAGAATCGACCGACCGATACCGAAAGCGTGTTCGACTTAAGATCGAAAGTCGCATACCGGCGCAAGCGTCGTTTTGGCAAGACCGAACGCGCAATCGAGCATATGTCGGCGGTGTCGGCTCGGGTAAAACGACCGCGGGGTGTATCGAGCTTTTACGACAACCGAGCGGTACAACTGGTCTCGTCGTCGCACCGACTTACCCGATGCTTCGCGATGCGACGATGCGAACATTCTTCGAACTTGTGCCGCCGCAACTAATACGAGAGCACAATAGATCCGAGAATCGAGTCGAGCTTGCGAACGGCTCGACTTTGCTTTTCAGATCGGGCGACCATCCCGATCGGCTTCGCGGTCCGAACATCGGCTTCGCGTATCTCGACGAAGCGGCGTATCTCGACGAAGACGTTTATAAGGTCGTCGTCGGTCGCTTGCGTCGTCGACCAGGTCGATTATGGATAACGACGACACCCCGCGGTCAAAATTGGGTGTACCGTCGGTTTGTTCAAGACGCGACCGACTCGCATAGCTTGCACACTGGTAAGACGTCGGACAATCCATATCTACCCGACGACTTCGTCGACGAGCTGTCAAAAGAGTTCGGCGACACTGCATACGCGAAACAAGAGTTAGAAGGTCAATTCGTCGACCTGTCGGGTGTCAAGCGATTCGCGGGCGACTTGCTCGCCGACGTCTTCGACGATCAACCGACGATGCTTCGAGCGGTACCAGGCGAGATCGGCGGGTATACGGTGTCGACGACGATGTCGAGAATATACGAGATACCCGACCCGTCGCTCGAGTATGCGATCGGGGTTGACCCCGCCGAAGGTGTACCAGGCGGCGACGACTCGGCGGTCGTTGTCGTCGAGCGGTCGACAGGTCGATTGTGCTGTATTGTCGCCGGCGAGATAGAGCCGACCGAAGAACTCGGCGCGACGGTCGCGCTAGTGTCGAAATGGTACAACAAAGCATCGCCGACGGTCGAGCGTAACAACCATGGACACGCGACGATAGGAAGTCTTCGACGGTACGGTGTCGCGGTAAGAACAGGCGCCGACGGTCGAGCGGGGTATCTCACGACGAGCGCTTCGAAAGCGCAACTCTTCGACGTGGTCAACCGACGACTTCTCGACGCGAAAGGCGACGGGTGTCGAATCTTGTTTGACTTGCGACTAAAAGAACAGATCGCCAGTATCGAGCGCTTGACACTTCGAGCGATCGGCAAATCGAGAAAGTCGAAGGTCGACGACGAAGCGATCGCTTGGGCGCTTGCACAATTTTCTCGGGCCGGCGCTACCGTCGCGAGCGGTCGGGCGGCGATGCTTAAAATGTTCGGGGGTAGATAGTGGGGTTTCGAGATCTGTTCAACGTCCTTTTGTCGAAGCCGACACCGACACCCGAGCCGAAGTCGTTACCGGTGCGAGCCGACGCCTGGTACAACTCGTCGACCGGTCTCGGGGTGTCGACGTACGACCAGACAACGAATACGACCTTTACTCTCGGTACCGACTTGACGCGACATCCCGAGTTGATACGTCGACTTTTACGCTCGAACGCGTTGTCGCGTAAGGTCGTCGGTAAACAAGTCGCGCTCGCCTGGTCGACCGGTGTCAAGTATCGAGCGACGTCGACGACTGGCGACGATGTCACGACGACACTCGAAGACGAAGTTATTCGAGTCGATGTCGAGTCGAGCATTAAACGGGCTCGCACACTCGGTCGAGCTTTCGGCGGGTCAATACTTGTGATGTCGCTCGACGACGGTTTGTCGCCGGCGCAACCCGTCGACCTTACGAGAATTCGTCGACTCTTGTACCTTCGACCAGTCGACCGACACGACGTCTCGCAAATCGAATACGACAAAAGCGGAGGCATACGCGACGGCGAACCCGAGTTCTACACGATATCAATCGCCGGTTTGTCGGCGGTACGCGTACACCATTCGCGAGTGATACGCTTCGACGGTTTGCAAGTCGACCGACGCACGAAACAGAATCTCGGCGGGTGGAGTGATACGGTTTTACAACCTTGTTACGAATCAATACGCGACTTCTCGTCGGGTCAACAGTCGCTCTCGGCTCAATTGCAAGGGGCGACACAAACCGTCTATACGGTGAAAGGTTTACACGAACAGATACTCGCGGGTAACCGCGAATTCATTCAAGACTGGATAGCGTCGGTTGAACTCTCGCGATCGAACCTTCGAGCGGTCGTACTAGACTCCGACGGCGAGTCGATAGACTTCGCGAGCCGACCGCTCGGCGATGCGGTAAAGGTATCGCAATCGCTACAATACGCCGTCGCCGCGGCTTGTGATATGCCGATCATCGAACTGTTCGGTACACCGCCGGCGGGCTTATCTAGCGACGACATGTCGTCGACCCGTCGATATTACGATCGGGTACAGGTCGAAGAACAACAAGGTGAACAAGGTCGAGCGCTCGAACGCATACTCGAGATACTGACAAGTCAATCGCTCGAGCGCGATCTGTTCGGTGCGACGGTCGGCTTCGAATGGCCTTCGCTCTATAGTCCGACCGCGGTCGAAAAGTCGAACATCAACAAGACGAAAGCCGACACACTCGCGACCTTGATATCGGCGGGTGTCTTGTCGCCCGACGACGTTCGAACGGTCGCCGCCGAGATAACAGGTATTGAACTCGTCGACGAAGACGACCGGCCCGAAGTTTCGACCGGCGAGTTGACCGACGACCAGGTCGACGAACAAGACGACGACCTTCGCGGCGACACCTTCGGTGTCATCAAATCAAGATTCGTCGACCAGGCTCGGCGACTCTCTCTCGGTCTTGACCCTGTACTATGGTCGAGAACAAAACCGGTTATCGACCGACAGCTCGAAGGTTTGTCGGCGCTCGAAGTGCTAGGCTTGTCGACGTACGCCGAAGATCAATTCGAAGCATTGAATCAAGACCTTGTCGACTTTATGTCGGTACGAGACCCCGACGATTTTGACCAGGAAGAGTTAACGCGAATCATGAGACGACGTGCTCGACTTCGAGCCGATCAACTTGTTCGAATGATACAACAATCGCAAATTCGAGAAGATCTCGAAGACGAAGGCGCTCGGTTTTTCCGATGGCAAACGATGGAAGACGACCGCGTTCGACCCGACCATGTAAATCTAAATGGCAAGGTGTACCCGCTCGCGACTGGTCATCCGAAGCATGGCTTTCCTGGTGATGACCATGGTTGTCGGTGCGTCGCGGTACCCGTCGAAGATATAAGCCGCGGCGATGCTTCGTCGTACATACCGCCGAAAGCGGTACGCAATGCGGCGAGACAAGCGCTCGAAGTTCGGGCGACGTTACCCGAGAGTCGTCGCGGTATGACATCGGTCGGTCTTGCAAGGGCTCGCGATCTCTCGAATGGTCGTCAAATATCGGTCGACACACTTCGCCGAATGAAGTCGTATTTTGACCGACACGAAGTCGACAAGTCGTCGGCGGCTTGGAAAGACGACGAATGGTCGAAAGGTAAACAAGCCTGGTTTGGTTGGGGCGGCGACGTCGGTCGCCAATGGGTTGAAGACATACTCTCGAAGATCGACGAGAAAGGCGACAATCTCGCATCGACACCGGCGAAGCCCGACGAGCGAATCGAAGGTTCGAAGCGTAACACGAAGGGCTCGGCGAGCGGTCGCCGCGGCGGTATCAAGATCGACGACGCGACCGAGAAAGCGCTTCGTCGAAAGCTCGACGCACATCAAGAAGATTATTCGGTCGACGCTTCGAAGGCGACCGACATCGGTACACTGAAAGCGGTATATCGTCGCGGAGCCGGTGCTTTCTCGACATCGCACCGACCAGGTATGACACGCGGACAATGGTCGCTTGCAAGGGTAAACGCGTTTCTCGACTTGCTCGCGAACGGTCGACCGAATTCGCCGTCGTACACGACCGACGATGATCTCTTACCGAAGGAACACCCGAAGTATTCAGGGGGCGACGATGATTAGAATTTGGCAAATCGTCGGCGACGATGCGGTCGCCAAAACAACGACCGACGGCTTTCTCGAAATCGAAGGGGCGGTCGTCGCTCGGGCGGGTGTTCTCGAATACAAGACCGGCGACGGGCGAAAGGTTCGAGAGTTGCGCGACCCGTCGGTTATCCATAGTAACCGAGCGCTCGCCAGTTACGAAGGTCGACCGGTGCTTTTAGGTCGACACCCGACGAACGACAACGGTCAAGTAACGCTCGCGACCGACGACAATATCAAGTCGCTACCTGTCATCGGGTCGATGCGAAACGTTCGAGCCGACTATGCTACCGACTCGAACGGGCGACGACATCGGGTAACGAAAGCCGACGTCTTGATATGGGATACCGACGGTATCAACGCGGCGAGATCTGGTGTTCGACAATTCTCGGTCGGGTACCGTACCGCGACCGAGTTGTCGAAAGGTACATACGACGGCGACACATACGACGCTCGACAAATGGTCGACGAAGGAAATCACCTTGTTTTAACGGCGACCGCTCGAGCGGGCGACGTTACCGAATTTCGACTCGACGATCGCGATGCGGTCGTCTTAACTACCGCGACCGAAGGGGGCGATATGGCAAGTTATACAATCGACGGTGTCGAAGGCGAGATCGCCGACGATCTCGCACCGCTCGTCGATCAAAAGATGAAACAACTCGAAGCGCTCGAAGCCGAACTCTCGGCGATTCGAGAAGAACACGCGAACATGTCGAGCGAACGCGAACGGCTCGCGACGAGAGTCGCCGAACTCGAAGCGAAGATCGCCGATATGGATAACAACGGCGACATGTCGAACAAGTCAAAAGAGGATGATATGAACGACGAAAAGAAAGGCGACGCGACCGCCGGCCCTACAAAATCTGTCGACGAACTTGTCGCGAATCGGCTCGACCTGGTCGAAAGGGCTCGCGACTTGATCGGTAAGTCGTACGAATGGTCGAACAAGACCGAACGACAGATCCGAGCCGACGCGATCTCGGCGGTTATGCCCGCTCTCGATATCAACGGTTTGACCGACGCCGAAGTCGTCGGTGCATACCTTGTCGCGGTCGAACAACACAAAAGCTCGACTACAACTCAAAAGACACTCGCCGACGCTACACGCGGCGACGGCGCTACCGATAACAACAAGACAAGCGCTCGCGAGCGAGCGCTTCGATGGTACACCGATCGAAGTTTTCGAATGAAAGGGGGTAACTAATGTCAAGATCAATTCTAGCTAAAACGTCCGAGCTTAAAGACGTTCGACCCGTCGCGGGTTCGCCAGTCGGCGCCGACGGTTCTCTCGCCGCGTTGTCGTTGCAAGTCGGCGGCGCCGGCGCACAACTGCAAACTCTCACTTATGCGAGTATGGCAGACGGCGACGTCGTTACGGTAACAATCGGACCCGACGCCGGCGACACGACGACTATCACTATCACACTCGACGCGACGACCGGAGCAAGTGATACCGCGGCGGCGGCGGCGATCGCCGACGAGATCAACGCGACGGCGAAGATCTCGAACCTTGTGTCGTCGTCGTCGGTGCTTGGTATTGTCGGTCTTGTCGGTCGTCAAAAAGGAACCGATGCGACCTTTTACGCGACGAGCACCGTAACGGGTAGCGGTAACGTTACCGTCGGCGCCGCTACCTCACCGACCGACGCGACGTCGATTCGACCAGGCGTTATGTGCGAGTTGTCGACGGCGACGAAAGTTCAAGGTACCGCTTCGGTCGGCGCCGCTGTAGGCACCGCGACTTACGTTAACAAGGTGTTGACCGTCGTCGCGAACGGCGGCGACATCACACTCGCATCGGGCGACCGCATTAGTTTTACAGTCAAGATTGATGTCGACGGTCGTGGTACACAAGACTTTAACGCAGAAACGACTTGGGATACGAATCTCGCGACGACTCTCGGCGCTATCGTCGCGACTCTTAACACGAAACTCGGTAGTAAAGTTACCGTCGCGATCGCGTCGACGAACAACTTGACCTTTACCGGTGCGACCGCGGGTTATGACTTCGACGTTGTCGGGTCGTATTATGACTCGAATAACACTCTTTACGCCGCGTACACCGTTACCGAGACGACCGCGAGCGGGTGTTCGGGCGCCGGTGTCGCGATGTTCTCGCATACCGTCGAGCAAGACGCGAGCGGCGATCTTGTCTTCGGGACTGGCGACGAGCTGTCGGCGATGCAAGTCGGGCAAATTCACGCTTTGCTCGACTCGGGTATTACAGTCGCCGCGGGCGACCCCGTATTCGTACGCGTTACGACTTCGGGTTCTGAGATCGCCGGCGCTTTTCGAAACGCCGCCGATAGTACCGACTGTCTACCTCTTACGAGTTACGGCTTCGTCGGCAAATTCGCCGCCGCTAACTTTACCGATATGGACGGTAACAACGTCGCACCGCTCGTTATCGAGCGAGTTTGATAGGAGATAAAACCAATGGTTACATGGAATAAAGGTCGAGATCTCGGGTCGATGCTTAACGGCTTGACCCCTCTAACCGCCTGGTCGGCGGCTCGCGGCGACTCGGGTAACATCGCCGCCGAACAACTCACCGCAATTACCGAAGGTGTCTTCGAGCGGTCGTATCCGAGTCACCCGCTTTTGGACGTGGTTCAATTCGACGTTTCGGCTCCCGCCGGTGCGGTCGCGACTCGGTATTATGAAGGCCAGTCGCTCGCTAGTTGGAAAGCCCAAGGTCCAAAGTCGAGCGACATGCAACCCGCCGATCTTGGTAAGAAAGCGATCACAATCCCTGTTCAACACTATTTCTCGGGTTACGAGATTTGGGAACAAGAGAGAAAGGCTCTCGCGATGCTACCGAACGGCGACAACGCGATACCCCGACTCGCCGAAGCGATTCTTCAATCCTACCGCTCTCTACTCGTCGATCATGTTCTCGTCGGCGATCTCGATAGCGACATCGAAGGTTTGCTTAACACTGGTCGTATTCCGAACACCCGTCGCTATAAAAACGCCGATCGTTTGAGCGCTTCGTCGACCGCGGTACAAATGTTCGAGTTGATTCGCGACTTGTGCTTTTCGATCGGCGACCAGTCCGAAGACATCTTCGGCGACGAAGGCGGGTATGTGTGCGCGCTACCGTCTCAACTTTTCAGGAAGATCTCGGGTACCTACTTTACCGACGGCGGTAACATGTCGGTAAAGATGCGGCTCGAAGAGTCGACCGGTTTTACCTTTATCGGTATCAACCGCTTGAACTCTGTTTCGGGTACGCTACTCGGCGAGTCGTCGTCGGCGAATGTCGCGTGTTCATTGGTTGGTAAGTTTGATGCGGCGAGTCACTCGAAGCAACTACCCGAGCCGATCAACTTTATGACAGCACATCTTGATCATCTCGGTCTTCGAAGTGTTACACCGGCGGTGTGCGCGATCGGCGGTTTGCACATTTATCAACCGTTGTCGTTCGCGACCGCTCGTAACATCTGGTCGTCGACTTGATAAGGTGTCGACCTGGTCTCGGTCGAGCGTGCTAGATACGAAACCAGGTCGACGCTTTCTCTCGACCGCCGGCCCGCGAAAACACAAGGTCGTGTATCGTCGGGTCGGTCGGTCGACAACTTTTCAGGGTGTATTGTGGCGACATTAACATATGCCGATCTGATAACAGACTATCCCGAACTCGCGACGACGAACGCGGATAGTTTGACGCGTATCGACAACTTTCTCGACATCGCCGAACAGACGATCTCTCTCGACGCTTTTAAGTCGACCGGCGATCGCGATCGGTGTCGTCTTGCGCTCGCCGCGCACCTTACCGCGCTATCGAATTCTGACACTTGCGCTTCGGGCTCGGGTTCGAGAGCGGGCGCCGTAACGGGTCGATCTCGTGGGTCGAGATCGGTAACGTATGCGAATCCTGGTCGCACCGTCGATCTAATCGGTATGTCGCTCGGCGCGACACGATACGGTCAAATCGTACAGATCTTGTTGTCGGGCGCCCGACATCGCCGCGTTATTGTGGGGTAAACATGGCTTTCTCGCACAAACAAGCGGGCATTAAAAAAGTGTATAACGCGTTGTTTGCGCTCGCCCAAAGATCGCCGCGGCTTTTGGTTGAATCGGTAAACGAAGTCAATAAACGACACGCCGAAGCGTATCAACGTCGTTGGATACCAGTCGACACCGGTCGACTTAAGAAGAGTTTAACGACGGTATCGAACCCCGACCGGTTGATCGTAACGACGGTCAAGTATGTCGAGATCGGTACGAAAGTACCGTATGCGCAGTATCAACGGTATCGAATCAACAAGTTATCATCGCGAGAGATTAAATATATCTTCGTCGATTCGATACTCGAGAGCTTTCGAGAACTTGTCGCGGGTAGAGGTTGACCATGGCATTGTTTCCGAGAGTTCGACTTCGAGCGGTATGTTTACACGTACGCGATACCCTTCGATCGGGCTTGAATAGTCAGATCACACAATGCATCGCCGAGACACCCGCCGAAGCGCCGGCGACGAATCTCGCGACGATCGCCGACCCGACAGCTCAAATCGTATTCGCCGACGACTTCGATTATGAGCCGTACCTGTACCCGTCGATTCGTGTCGCGAACCCGAGAGTCGCTTTTATGCCGCTAGGGTCGGCGAGTGTAACGACAGCTCGACTTCTCTTGACCATCGGCGTGTATACCGAACAGATCGCCGACGGGTCGACCGAGTGTGCCGCCGACGTGATACCGTCGTTATCCGAAACAACTCTCGACCTGGTCGAGTGTGTGCGAGCGACAATAGAACGCGACTACCCGTCGAACCTTTACGGCTCGCAAATACAATGCACACTTATCGAGCGGGTCGACGCACCGCAAGACCCCGAGAACCCTTGTTCGATGCGTCAAAAGTTCGAGATACAATTCGAAGCAAATACACCAGTCCGACAAAGTCGAGGCGCAACCACTTAAGAGGTAACCATGGCATACGAACTATTTCCTGAAGTGTACGGTGCGATTCTTCGCGCAACTCTCGAACAATCTTATGGTTCGGCGACGGCTTCGGTAAATACCGCGAACGACGTTTACCGTTGCCCGCCCGAAGCGACCTTCGACAGCTTTCAAAGGACATTTATCGCTCGCGACACACAAGCCGCGTTTATCACTGGTGTTCGAAGTTCGGCGGGTATGTCCGAAGGTACCTTTACCATCGACGCAATTCTCGATCATCAAACGATCAATAACCCGACGCTCGCGACCGAGAACAGTATCTCGGGCGTGCCGAAGTGTGATCTATGGCTTCGAGCGGGCGGGTGGATTGCATCGCATACGAACAACACAGACTACCCCGCGACCGATGTCAAGCCCGACGGGGTAACGCTCGCGGGCAACTCGACCGATCAGATCTTGACCTATACGTACAAGCCGCGGTCGACCGGTCAAACCTTTACAAGCGCGAAGATCGAATACGACGAAGTATCCGAACTCGGTAGCGAAGGCCTTCGACATACGCTCTCGGGCTCGCGGCTTGGTTGGACCTTGAATTTCGGTACCGGCGGTGAACACTGGGTATATTCATGTACCGGTAAAAGTCTAGCGGCGACGCCGGTCAAAATCACTCCGACGACGGGCTCGGGTTTCGACGACAACGACGCGATCGTCGCGCTCGGCGGTAACTACTCGATAACGAAATTCGCGGCTAGCGCGGCGACGTACGGTAAGACCGGCGAGACCGCCGCGGCTTCGACACTTGCGGCTTTTTGCTCGTCGATGGAGTTGACATCGAATCTCGAAATCCAAACCGTACAAGATTCGAGCGGCGACTTCGGTGTCTCACAAGTAAGATATCAAGGGGGTCGACCGCAACTTAAAGCGGTTATCGACCAGGTCGTATGGAGCGACGACTTTGATATATACGACTATATGAATAGCGGCGATGCGATTCGAGTATCGCACGCCGTACCGCAACCAGGCGCAAGCCCGACGAGTTTCGTTGTCTTCGAAGGTACCTTTCAAATAACCGCTATTGAGAAAGGCGCCGGCGAGACCGGTTATCGTAACGCGACTCTAACTCTCGACTACCTTTACCCGCAAGATTCGAGCGATGTCGGCGGTCTTGTACCGTCGCCTGGTCTAACACTTCGTTGGGTAACGACAGTCTAAACCATAACCCGACCGATCGACCCGATCGAAACTTCGGGCCGGCGGTCGTTAGCACGCGAAAGGTTACACTATGGCATTAACAAAAATTGATCTCGGTAAAGGTCAAGCCGCATACATACGCGACGAAATAACGGTAGGACAAGCCGAAGACTTTACCTTTATGGCGACCGAATGGATCGGCGAGACCGCTTCGGCGATTCGCGGTGCGACCGCATACGCGATCGTTTTCGTCGAGCGCTTCGAAGGGTTCGACGGGCTCGACTGGCCACAACTCGACGAAGTGTCGGTCGATTCGCCTTCGGTCTCGGCTCGATACCAGTCAATTCGGCAACACCTTACACTCGAGAAACTTCGGGCGATTATCGACGAAGTCGACAAACGTCTAAAGCCGTCGGAGCAATTAGAGGGAAACTGAGACAAGCGGTACAATTTCGCGATCGACACCGCGACCGACCCGACGTTATTCGATGGATAAACGTCTATCTTCGCCGACATCTATCGCGACCGCGGCTTTACCGTTGGATATGTACGGTCGACGCCGACGGTGTACCGCAGCCCGAGCGGGTAACATATTCGAATTCGCCCGCCGATATCGACGACGCGTTATATTGGTTAGGTCGAGCAGGCGAACACGACACCGGTAACTATACCGCCGGCGGTCGTCGCAACCAGTCGATAAAGGCGGCGGCTTGCGCCGGTATCGTTTCGCACGAAGTGTCGGTTATGCTCGCGAAGTCGCAAGCCGACTTAAAAAAGTACGACCGCGAAAGGGGGTAAAATGACGACCGAAGAGATCAATATAAAGGCGACGTTTACCGACGAGATCTCGGCTAAAATTCAAGGTGCTCTCGACACCTTCGTCGAGTTCGGCGCAAGTCAAGACCAGGTCGCGACGGCTTTCGAGCGTATCAACAAGTCGTCGAAGGTTGGTATGCGTGGTATCGCCCAAACTTCGAACGCGCTTCGAAAACTCGTCGACGAGACCGAAGACGCCGATCTCGCAATGCGTGGTTTAGAGAAGTCGTTCGAAGTCGCCGAAGCCGCGGGTATCAAACTCGAAGACGCCGCCGCCGATGTCGGTCGAGCCCTTAAAGGTCAAACCGACATCTTGCAAAAATTCGACGAGCGGGCGAAAGCCGCGGCGAAAGCGATCGACGGTATAACCGACCCCGCCCTTCGAGCGAAGGCGATTATGCGAGAGTTGAACGCGGCGACGCTTCGACAGAATGGTTTGCTCGCGAAGTTGTCGAATCAATTCAAGCTCGCGACCGCTATCGAGCCGAACTTGACCAGGTCGCTAAAAGCGGTCGCGCTCGGCTTTACTGGTATCACTGCGGCGGTGTCGGCTTTTACGGTCAAGTCGGTAAAAGCGTACGTCGACGGGTCGGCGGCGATGAAAAAGAAAACCGACTCTCTCTCGAAGTCGTTCAAGTCTTTACAAGTCGCGTTCGGTAACGTCGCCGCCGAAGCGATCGGGCTCGGCGAAGGTTTCGAAAACACAAAAAAAGAGGTCGACGACCTTTCGAAACTTGTCGTAAAGAATCGGGTACCGATCGCCCAAAGTCTTCGAGATATAGCGCTCGCGGCGGTATACGCCGGAGAAGCTATCACCATGCCGATAAAGGGTATCATGCTCTTTTTGGCATTTATCGACGACGTGATAACCGAGATAATCAAGGGAATTTCTTTAATACCCGAGTTACTTTTGAAAGCGTTCGCGGGCTTCGCGAAGTTACAGGGTAAAATCAAAACGAAACTAGGTTTTGATGTTACGCCCGCCGAATTAGAGAACATCGAAAAAGCGACCGCGGCGATGAAACAACTCGCCGCAACCCGAAAACGAATCGACCCCTTCGCGAAGTCGACCGAACTTACGAACGCGTTTAATGCAGGCGGCGAAGTTATCGACAAGTTCAAAGATCTTTTAAAGACAAAAGTCTCGCCGTTCGATCTTGAAAAGCAAGTTAAGAAAAAGACCGCCGGCCCGACAAAAACACCGATCGACCCGACCGCCGCCGAATTGCTCGCCTTCGGACCGAGCGCCGCCGAACTCGGCGGAACCTTTATGCAGACGATGCAAGGTATCAAGACCGAAGAAGAAGAACTTGCACAAGTTATCGACGTCGTTAACGCGAATCTCGAAACGCAATCGACCAGGTTCGCATCATTAGGCGAAGTCGGTAAACAGGTCGAATCGAGTGTCGAAGGTATCGGTAAAGCGGTCGAAGGTTCGGGTAAGATACTCGACGACTTTACGACGAAGGTCGCGTCGCAAATGGTCGGCGCTCTCGACGGTTTTGTGTTCGCGCTCGCGAAGGGCGGCGACGCGATGAAGGATTTTGGCAAGGGGTTGTTAATGGCTTTCGGCGACTTGACTTCTCAAATCGGTCAAGCGCTTGTCTTGCTATCTCTCGGAGTCGGTAAGGTAGGTACCGGCGACTTTACCGGTGCGCTCGGTATCGGGCTCGGTTTGATAGCGTTCGGCGCCGCCCTTAAAGGCTTCGCGAGTCGAACGTCGGGCGGCGGTGTAACCGCCGAAGGTGGCGACGGGTCGACAGCTCGAGCGCTCGAACGTTTCGGTCGACGACTCTTCGAACGCGACGACCCGAGCGCCGGTCGCGAAGTTGTCATCAATATCGACGGTCGACAGATGAGAGGATTCGTTCTCGATTCGGTCAACAATGCTGTTCGCGCTCGACAGGTACCCGCCCTTAGACGGGCGACGTAAGGGGGTAAAACATGCCGACAATCCCGAGAATCGCCCGCGGTGTCGAAATTGGTACCGGTCCGCATATCACGATCAACTATACCGGCGGGTCGCCCGCCGCCGAAAACATCACGATCGCGTCGGGTACCTGGTATCTATTGCGCGACAACTCGTCGAACGACTTATTAAAGCGACTCGACGACGCGTTAACGTCGGCGTCGAACATCACTTCGGCGACGGTCTCGATTAGCGATTCGCAACTTGTCACGATCTCGGTCTCGACATCGGCTTCGACAGTCGACACGATCGACTTTACGACGACGCAATTGTACCCGCAAGACTTCGGCTTCGCGCTCGACACGTCGACGACGTCGATAACGTTCTCGACAAATTCGGCGACCGCGACATATCGACCGCCGATATCCTGGTCGCCTTCGACGCAAGACTTCGACGATGTCATAACGCGACGAGATAAAGCGGTATCACTAACCGCCGACGACGGGTCGGGTGTCGACGACTTTTACTCGGGACATAAAATATCATCTCATGACATACCCGAAGTATACGCTGCCCTTACGCAAAATAGTACGACGACGAGCGACCACGCCGGTAACGTGTCGGGACTGGCGACGGGCGACACTAACGCGACACTCGAAACGTTTCTCGTCGGTGTATCGACCAGGCTCGGCGGCGCCCGCGAACACCTATACTTGACACCCGACATCGACACCCCGACGACGAATCGACGTATCAAGATCGGCGACGCTCGACTTCTCTCGGGTGTCGAAGGTTGGATAGTCGAGACGAATCGGTCGCCGTTGTTTTACGATATGCGGTTTGAGTTGATAGAGGTCGATTGAAACTTCGGGCCGGCGGTCTTGATAGGGGGTAAACATGGCTTCGAATATCGTCTTCGCGATAGAGTCGATCGGTGTCGACGGGTCGACCGATCGACAGCTTTACTTCTCGAAAGCACCGGCGCCGACTTGGGATACCGACAACGCGTTCGTCGAGAGTTGCTTCGTCGACTTTCCCGCCGAGATCGCGTCGTCGGTCGACTTCTTTTCGGGCGATTCTTCGATCGGGTCGTTGTCGGTCGAGCTGTTCGCGCTCGCGAAAACACAAGCGGGCGATACGATCGCCAGTATTCTTTACAATCAAATACGCGTATCGGTCGCCGAACTCACACAAGATCTCTCGAAGACCGACACGAACGTCTACCTTGATACGACGACGCTCGGCGGGTCGAAGGTCGTCGTCGGTCGCGAAGTGATTTACTTAGGACCGTACGACGCCGTCGACGGTCGATACGAATCTTGTGTAAGGGGTCGACTCGGTACCGTCGCCCAAACCCACAATTCGAACAACGCGACCTTTACACAAGTCTTCGGCATGTTAACCGGTCCGATCTTGCAATGGCGACGGGTTACACTTTACCGATACGACCAGGCGGCGACGGGTTATTCGGATATGGTCGCGTTATGGTCGGGTGTCGTGTCGTCGGTATCGGCGCCGGCGCCCGATCGAATTCGGCTCGACCTTGATTCGGCGATCTCGGCGGTCGAAGGCTCGAAGATACTCTCGAGACAGTGTCGACGAAGTATCGTTAATGCGTCGAACGGCTTAAGCGAAGCGGTTTTCTTTATGCCGATCGACGACCTGGTCGGCTCGCCGACCGGTGCTCTCGTCGCGCTCGACGGCGATTGTGTTGTCGAATGCGACGGTCGAACGATCGGCGGCGACCCGATGATCTTCGCGATACCGCCGTTTATATATCGACCGCTCGACGGGTCGGGTCGCGTTCAAGAGATACCGACTCAACCTAAGGAAGCTTTGCAAGTCTTCCATGCGTCGAGCGACCGTACGGTATCGACGTCGTCGTTACCATTATCGCGCAATCTGTTAACCTGTTTTATTCAAATACTCACGACGAGCGACGGGTCGAACGGCGACTATGATGTCGGGTCGACCGCCGGTGCGGATACTCTCGGGCTCGGTATCCCTAACAACCTGGTCGACATCTCGACAATCGAGCGAATACGCGACGAACTCGGCGACGCTCTCGAAACAGATACGCTTGTCTTCGGTTTATCGGGCGAGCCCGTCGAAGTTATCGAATACTTTCGCGAAGCCCTTCGACCGCACGCCGTCGCAATCGTCGACAAAAGCGGGTTGATCTCGGTCGCCGCATTGATCGATGCGAATCCCGACGCCGCAACTCTTATCGAATCGAGCGATCTGGTCGGACCGGCGGGCTTTCCCGCTTCGGCGCCGATCTCGCAATCTCGACGCTTCGACATGTCGGTCGATGCATACTCGGTCGAGTTCGGCGGTGTACCTGGTTTCGAGCCGATCGTCGACCGGTTTACGAACGCGGCCCGACGAAAAATTAATATATACGGCGAGCAAACCGCTCCGGTCTTAAACCTGAAAGCGTACCAAACTCGCGACCGCGTTACGTCGATCGTCTTACCGTTGATACAACGCTTTAACGACCCGATACCTCAAATCTCGGTCGTCGCCCTTCGAACGCGTACCGACATCGAACTCGGCGACCTGGTCAAGTTGACACACTCGAAGGTGTATCGACCGACCGGCGGTACCCGCGGTATAACGGGCGAATTGTGTATATGTATCGAGAGAGCATTGAATCTCTCGACGAACCAGCTGTACCTTCGGCTTTTGTACGTCGGCGCTCTCTATACCCGACAAGGTCAAATCGGACCGAGCGGTGTCGTATCGTCGTCGGCGGGTAACAATATTGACCTGTACGAAAACTATCAAGACTCCGCCGACGGGTTACAGTCGGGGTTTATCTCGGGTAACGAATACGACGTCGACACCTTTACCGCGGGCGACTTTATCAACCATTGCGACTCGACGGGCGTCGTTATTCAACTCTTAAAGATCGGGTCGACATCGGGCTCGGGTCGTATCACTTGCACGTCGACCCCGTCGCCGACACCCGCCGACGGCGACATCGTACGACTCGCGACGTACGACAGCTCGACGACGACATCACAAGATCGCTTCGCCTGGTTATCCGACGCCGCGGGTACACTCGGCGCCGCGAACGACGCCGGTAAGGAGTATTCGTTTTGACCGACTTTAAGCGAATCGACTCGACAGCATACGATGCCGACAAACCGCTCGACTCTTTTTTGTTGGTACGCACACACGAAAACACAAAAGCGATACGCGAAAAGCGCGGTCGGTCGGCGGTATGGTGTGCCGGCGAGATAGTATCGGGCGCAATTGTTCAACCCGAGATCTCGGGATTTCGCGATCGGTCGATGCTTTACTTTTTGTACTATCTGTCGACATACACGACCGAGATCAAAGTAACGGTACGGTGTCGAGCCGAGACCAGTGTCGCCGGCGGCGGCGCCGCGACCGAAGCGACTCTCTCGGTTTTCGCGATAAGTCTCGACCGCTTTTTGACATCGCCGGTTTTACCCGACGGACAAGCGACGAATTTAACCGGCGGTGCGACAACGTCGTCGAACATCACGACGACCGTCGACGTATCCGATATCGCTCGCGGGTGGATTATCGTCGGCGTCGGTGTCTTGTCGACCGAAGGTACCGCGGTCGAGATCGCGAAGAGTAACGGTACCGACGGCGACCAGGTATACCGCGGCTTTTATGCGAACTATCATATACTTGATCAACACGCCGATCTCGGTACGACAAGTGAGTTAAAACATTGGGGCTTATCACTTCGAACAGGTTCTAAAATATCCGATCGGGTACCCGACCGGCGAGCGTTGTATCTCGATTATGATGTCACACGACACCCCGACAAGTCGTATCTGATATTCTTTACCGACATGATACCGAGCGCCGGCGCTCTCGGTAGCGACGAGAATCGAACGGGTTCTTTTAGTCAACACGAAACAACCGACAGTCTTTATTATATACCGCTCGGGGTCGTGTCGTTCGATTCGGTCTCGATTAGCGATAGCGGCGTACGACACCCCGACCGAGGGTCGACACTCGACGCCGGCCAACGCGCAAGCGTTCGATCGTTGCAACCCGAAGTCGCATCGTTACAGCGACAATGGCTTTCTGTTCCGAGAATACACCATATCGGACCGACGACGACCGACCCGACGATCGACCGCATATCGGGGTCGACTGTCTTGTCGACGACCTTCGTCGAGTTTGCGTCGTGTCTTATCGGCGACGACGACCCCTATACATACAACTCGACGAACTATGTAAAGACCGCGATCTCGGTACAAGCGCTCGTCGTGTTTACGGTACCGGTTAACGACTGGAATAGAGAGAACGTCTTCGATCTCGATTTTAAGTTAGTCGCGACCGATCTCGACGGGTCGAGCAATCCAAAAGAAAGCGAATCGGGCGGCGCCGAAGCTCGAGTCGTCGCGATCGGGTCGTCGGTCTTCGAACAGGTCGCCGGTGTCGGTGCGCCCTTTATGATGAATTATAGCGACGAAGGTCGGCTTTTGAGCTTTACCGGTGTCAACATTCAACCGACGCAATCCACACATAGTCTTCGAGGGTCGTTACCCGAAGCGTCGATATACCGCGAAGTTATGCTCGACTTGCCGATGTCGCTCGTCGACGACCAGGTGTCAAACCGTCGACTCTCTTTACAGGTTCGACCGGCGAATCTCGTAACGTATGGTGGCGTCGATAAGGCGGGCGACATCACGAATACGCCGTATCAATACTTTCCGATGGTACACGTCATAACGTTAACCGTCGCCAGTCGACCGTATCTCGACGAGCCGAGAGATCTATCGTCGATCGGTGTGTAACATTGTTCGATCGGGCCGGCGGTCTCGATAGGGGGTAAACATGGCTTCGATTGTTCCGACATACTTTCAAGCGAACATCGCCGGCGACGGTGCGAGAGTTGCGGTCGGTAAAATTATCGACAAGGTCGACGAGATAAAAGACCACGTCGAGCGGTCGAACTTTCTTTACGCCGTCGGCGGTCGTCGTGTTCTCGCCGATCGGGTGTTCTCGCCTGGTATCTCGACATCGTCGTCGACCTTCGTCGACTTTCCATATTGGTTCTGTCGACTCGCCGACACGCGATACCAAGTCGGGGTAACGACTTGGGCAGACGATGCGGTTATCGAAGTCGGCATATACAACGCGGCGACCGGTATTATCATCGGGTCGGCGACGACACACACTCACTCGTCGGGCGGCGCTTCGGTCGCTTCGACGACGATAACGTTACCGACCGTATCGCTCGTCGAAGAGATTCTAGTCTTGTTTCGGGTCAAGCGTAACACGACGACGGCGACCGTTTATTCGGTGCGAGCGCTCGAACTGTCGATCGGCGCTTCGGATTTGCCGACTTGATACCACGCGTCGTCGACACTCGCCGCGACAACGACCGATAAGTGTAAAGGCTCGTCGAGCTTTTGTGTGATCTCGACAAGTATGTCGTCGATATGGTCAAGATGTTCGAGCGGTATGCTGTCGTCGCCGTCGTCGGTCGCCGGTCCGATCTCGGTCGCTCGATAAAGAAAGGCGACACCGTCGCGCACACTCCATCGTAAAAGATATCGAGTCATAATTCGTTTTCGTCGAGTAGCGTATAGGTAAAGGTGTCGAAGCCGCGGTCGGATACTTGCAAGCGACATAATGACATGAATCGTTCGAAGGCGTACGCGTATCGAAACACTTGACACCCCGCCGAAGCACCGTTTACCGAATCGCTTTCGCCGTCGCGCTTATGAATGTTAATGCCGAACATACCGGTTTGTTTCGAGCTTTCGACCAGGTCGAGAACATTGTCTCGATTGTCGTCGCGATAGACTGTTACAGGCCCGCCGACTTGACACAATGCGTCATATTTACCCCTATGTTTCGCGATCTTGTACGCCCCTCGAAATTGACCGAACGAAAGTATCGCGGCGCCTGAATTGTTAATCGGTTTAAGTAGATACGGCGAACCAGGGTCGGTCGTCGCTTCGAAGTATTCGACTTTCCATAAGTTGTTTTCTTTATACGCGACACCGATCAAATCGTCGAAAGCGTTCGCGACCCGTTCGGGCGACCGTATGCCGAAGATGTTCAAGTTATAATCGCCGTTATCGAACACCCGATAACCGAGCGCTTTTATCTTTTCGAGTATAGGGGGTATCATTCTTCTCTCTCGTTTTCGACGGGTATCGCGTCGAGTGTGATGTCGACCAGGTCGACGGGGTCAATAGTCAAGATCGCATCTTCGAGAACGTCTTCGACCGCCGGCCCGACAAAAAAGCCGAAAACTTGGCCGGTCGTCGGGCTATACACTTCAAACATTCGATCTGTTTTGTTCATACTCCACATAATCCTTCGCACTCGTTATCGAACATATCGACCAGGTCGAGTTGGTTTTGACCGAGTTCGGCTTCGTCGATAGGTACACAAGACCTATGGATATAGGGTATCGACCGAACACCCGCTTCGGTCAAGTCGACTTGTCGTATCTGTCGGTCGATCTCGACCAGGCGTATCCATTCGTCGGGCTCGTCGCGTTTCATGTTTAAGAACTCTCGATTGCTTTTATAGGGACAAAAGATACAAGACGACTTGCCGACATGCTGCATACCGATCGTTTTTAGATAGTTCAAACAGTCGGAACGTCGCCAATTCATCTCTATTAATGGAAACACCTTCGTCTCGTAAGGGTATCGCGACGGCTTCATTCTCTGTATTTCGTCGACCGAAATACCAACCCAAACCATAGCTTGCGCTTTCGCGTGTCGTCGATATCCGACGCCCATCAATTCGCGAAGCTTTTTATGTATCGGCTCGATTTTATAGTCGCGGGTACACTGGCGACGAAGTATTCCAAGCTCGCCGACGTCGTTCTTTAAGAAAGCGGGTATCGTAAACTTTCGACCGCTTAACATCTCGTCGATTAACGAGCCCTTCGATACCTTATGTAACGTGATACCGACACCGGCGGCGATCTCGCCGACTCGGTCGACGTGTTCGTATGTCGACTTTGTTTCGCTACCGGGGTCGGCGAAGATAAAGTCGGTCGGTAGGTTTTGACCCATAACTTCGACAAGTCTCGGGTCGCGGTTGATTATCATCATCGCGAGCGTCGTCGATTGTACGCCGGCGCCGAATGAAAGGGTCGTGATGTCTTTTTGTGTATCCATAATTTTTTAGTCGGGCCGGTCGCTTGTGTTGTGCCGATCGCATCATATCGGGGTCGAATGTCGCGAAGGGGTCGATTTGAAATTTCGGGCCGGTCGTTGTCTTTTCATGTTTTGAACAAGTCGACCTGGTCGTCGGTCGGTCGTTCGGTCTTTTTTTGGTACGGTGTCAAGTCGAGTTCGGGTTCTCGACCGAGTCGTCGTCGTAAGTCGGTCGCCCATTGCACCCGTGATCTGATAATGTCGCAATGCCCGTCGTCGAGTTCGATAGCTATGCAAGGTATACCCGCGAGCGCACAAGCGACCGCGGTTGTACCCGAGCCCGCGAAGGGGTCGAGAATCAAGTTTAGTTCGGGTTGCGTAACCATTCGCACAAGATATCTCATGAGAGTTAACGGCTTGACCGTCGGATGATAGTTTTTGACTTTTGACAAGCCGCGGTTACGAGGATTGTCGCCGCCGACGTTACCTTCGATTCGAGTGTCGTCGCGTTGTCTCGGCTCGAAGTTGTCAAGACCGGCTTCGCGTTCGAGTCGCGACGCTTTCGCACAATAGAAGAATCGAGACTCGACGTCGAACAACTCGCCGACCGACTCGTCGATTAGTAGGTTCGACGGGTAACGACCGTCGGGATGATTAGTCGGCATATGCGGAGTTTGACCGCTATAAACAAGTCGATCCGTGTTAACCGGCATAAAGGGTCGAACATGTTCGCCTTCGCTCTCTATCCGACACCCGTCGACATTCAACCCGCCGCAACCATACGACAACACATTATCGACGAACGACCCCGATCTCGGGTTTTGTGCGAGCGTTATCGGCTCGAGCGCCGGTTTTAAGGCGGTACCGTAACCCGACCAGGTTTCGGCTTCGGGTGTCGCTGGGGCGGTGACGTTGATACGAATTTGACCGCTAGACCATCCTTCATTTGTTCGCGCATTTCCAGTAACTTTCGTTCCGACGACTTCGCGCTCGACGCCCGCCGACTTATCTATCGCGAGCGATATATTATGCGATTTTGGAAAGCCCGAACCATAACACCACATTAAACAGTCGCGAATTTCAAAACCCGAGTCTTCGATCGCGACAACTTGTCGATGAAAAGTTCGGGTACCGCCGAACGCGAGAACATAGGCGCCTGGTAAACACGACGAGCGAATCGTCGACCAGTAGTCGACGCCTGGTACCTTATGATCCCACTGTTTCGACATAAACGATAAGCCGTATGGCGGGTCTGTTACGACCGCCGAAACACCTTTGATGTCGCGCAAGACTTCTCGACAGTCGCCATTGTAGATTTTAACCGACCCGATCTCGAACATTATCTATCTCTTGTAAGGGTATCGACGACGCTTCGAGCCTTAGCGGAGATTGATTTAACGCGACGGGTTAAAGTTTGTACTAGCTAGGGAAAGCCACTTTAGTCATGTCGCGTTTAATCTCGAAGCGTCGCCGATAGCGTATCAGCTCGCGGCTCGTCGATTCTTCCATCGTCTAAAATGCGCATCTCCGCCGCCGCGACTGAATACTTGCCACGGTATAGAGAGAAGAACCTTTCGGCTCGATACTCGGTATAGATACGAGCCGGCGACAACGACACCCGACTTTAATTCGATTGTACCGATGTCGCCGTCGAACATCTCGAGAACGTACAAGAGGTATTCTGCGACTACCCAAGACTCGATAACCATTATCGAATCGACCCGCCCGTCGGTACCCGTTACGCTCGCGATATATTGAGGCAATAGATACCTTTCAGAATTGTTGATAATAGCGTCGCCGTCGGAGATAGCACCGAAAAGCCCGATACCGAGACACAACTTTTCGCGGTACTTTTCAGAATACTTGACCGATACCCCCGACAGAAAATTAAAATCGACCCGACCGACAAGATCAATACGAGCGAAAGCGTCGATCAAATATCCGAGCGTCGGATTATCGAATCTCGAAGCGTCGCCGACTTGTTTATTATCGACGGCGTATGCACTTGTAATGCCTGGTACAAGTTCGTTTTGAACGATAGCGGGTATGACTTGTTCTCGAATGATCTTCGATGTTTTATTGTATCGACTTATAATGGATTCTTTGTTTTCGCGGGCCGGCGCTTCGAACGCTTTCGACATCGCGTCGACGACAGCTCGAACCCGTCGACGTGTTCGCGGCTTGACTCTCGGTAAAGTCGTATAGGCTTCGATGTCTTCAATCGTGACAAGTCGACCAGTCAAGCCGATACCAGACAAGCCCGACATAAAAGACTTCGACACGATCTTACTCAAGAGAAGTCGATGTTCGGTCGACATCGAATTCGACGGTATCTTGTCGGCGCCGATATGCGACACGAAGCGATGCTCGAATCGCCAGTAGTCAGAACCCGTCGTAAAACAAAAGATAATCGAATAAAGACAAGCGGTTTTGTTCTCGACGTCGACGATGATACGTCGGTCGATGTTCGCGTCGTCGTCTTTTACGTGTACGAATTTCAGCATACCGCGACCCCCTTAAACTCGAACGACACGTCTTCGCCGAAGCGGTCGACAAGTTTTACACGTCGACGGTTGATAAAGGCGACATACATATCCTCCGACCATTCGAAGCCGTCGGGCGTCTTATTATAATGATAGGTGTTTCGTTTTCGATGTCGCTCGATAAGTGTCTCGACCGCTTTCGCTTCGATGCGGCGTCGATCTTGACACTCGACGAAGGGTAACTCGCCGCTCTCGATAGCCCGATGAATAACGCTAATCGGTACGCTTAACATCTCGGCGACCTGGTCGTACGTGTACAACTTCGACAAAACCATACCTCTTGTGTGTCGGTCGACCTGGTCAACTTGTCGAAACATCTTCGACACTTATCGCGACCGTCGACGGGTGTAGTCTTGACCGTACAAAAAAAATCGACATAAGGTCAACTTTTATCTTTACAAATACTCTCGACGGTAGTATTTACATACTTGTCGAACGGATAACACACACACAAGAGGTTATGAACATGACAAGCGAAAACATCACTTACGACGAAGTAAAAGAGATCGGCAAGATCGCGACCGTCGGCGAGATCGCCGATCGGTTAAACGACCTTATCGAAGGGTTTACGGCGAGCGTCGACCTGTCGATGTCGACCGAAG
>JAAHTH010001000.1_pt1 | contig 25906 bp, 35 predicted proteins | sample 6116091 | NCBI WGS metagenome assembly JAAHTH01 (sample SAMN13939990, study PRJNA603662) | sponge metagenome | isolation source: marine sponge | host: Mycale hentscheli | place: New Zealand | collected 2006
TTACGATTATGTTTTTCATATGATTTAATTATTTCTTTTTGTTTATGAAATAAATTAAAAGGTACGAACCCTTCCTGTGTTAAGTCGTATGTCTTAAGAAATGTTTCAATAGCATATATTGGGTCACCTAAACACTTAGCATAAACTTTTAATTTTTCCTCTCTATCCATAAGATAAGTTTACTAATAAATATCAAAATGTAAATAAATGGTTAAATTGCAACTAAATTACCGTTTTTCCACGCTTCATAGTTAGGACCTAATTCATATGTAATGGTTCTACCATCTCTAACTTTTTTAACAACTCCTGATGCTACTGCAGCCCTAAAGAATGTTGAGTGTTGTCCCGGTGTTCTACCTCTAGAATTAATATACTTTAAAAAACCTTCTTTTGTCTTTTTCTCTCTATCGGTAATATAGTCTATTAGGTCTTGTAACATACCATCTTTCTTTTGGAATGTAAGTCCTGCGGTTTTAGGGAAAACTTTTAGATTATTCTGTTCTGCAAAATTGTTTGTTATATTTGTTATTAAACTATAAAATCCACGACCCCTTATTTTATCTTTTAAAATGGATGCCATTTGTATGGCTTTTTTAGGTGGGTAAGTTTTAAAATAAAAATCTAAAACTTTAGGAATAAGAGTTAATATTTCATCTATAGTGTCTTCTTCCCCAAAAGTATCATTAAAAAACCATAATATATCATATAACTCAAATATTTTTTGTTGTGGGGGTAAATCAGAATTTACAACATCATCACTTAATTTTGTACCAATACTACTCATATATCGAATATAAGGTCTAGTGTTAAAACCTAAAAATCCTGTTTGCCTTTTTCGATCCAAAAACTTATTCCCTATTAATGTAACTAACTTATCGTATCTCATAACTTCATCAACACTGAGACCATAAACATTTACAATAACATCAAACGCATCACCGATATCTTTAGAATTAATTTCATCATATATTTTATCAATAAGTCTACTATGGTTAGTATCTTCTGATACAAACTTACGATATTGTTCCTCTGTTAATTTAATCTTCATAATATTATGAACTTAGTTCTAAATAATTGTATAGACTCTCTTCAAACCACTCTTTCGCCTTTGTAGTATCAGGATAATAATAATTTAAATCAGGTAAAGATAATAAATCCATTTCTTCATCTAATGTGTTTTTAAGTGCATCTAAAAAATAACTCTCTTGTTCTTCTGGCCACGTACCTTCAACATCAATGTAGTGTTCTAATACCTTATCTATTAATTCTGTCGGAATTGGTACTTTTAAATCATACCTTCTACTATCCCCACTTTTAGTATTTTCTACCCAATCTGGTTTACCACCAAATAACTCACTAATTTCTTCTATTCCTCGATTTGATATATCTGATTCTATCACATCATTCATTGTTCTTTCATATGCACTTCTTATATCACTTTCTAACCCACTCAGTTCACTATGTTCTAATAAAACTATTAAAATTTCTTCTCCATCTACTTCATTATTTTTTATTTGTGCCCTTAATCTATCAATAAAACCTTTATTGATTAAAATATCCTCATCCGCATCATTATCCATTTCTACACCCATTACATATAAATCATCTCCAGTGTTAATAAGTGTTTTAGTATACGCAGGAATAGATTCTATCACACTATCCATTGCTTTTCCTGTCATATCTGAGACTATCTCATCCATTGGGGTATCGTAATAAGAAAAGAAATCACTATGATCTTCACTAAATGCCTGTTCTGCCAAATCTCTATCCTTAAATAATTCTGCGAACTCATCCCATCCATCAACAGATAATACCATATTAGGGTATAATCCTTCGGTGTCATTAAAACTCATATTATCATAGTAATTAGTTTTAAGTACTTTTTCATCTTTATATGATGCACCAGTAATAAACTTTTTATCAAACCATCCTAACTTTTTCAATGTACCATATAAATTACTATGTTCTCTCCATCTCGCTAACTCGTCTATCTCAAACTCACTAAATATACTGCCCGCATCTAACTCATTCCATTTAGAATTAGGATCTAATGTCCATTTTATAAAAAAGTATAAAATTACTTCATAGTCTAACGCAACCATCTCACCGAAAGTATGTAAAAGATCTGCAACATTATCGTGTTTAAAACCTGTTTTATATGGACTATCATCTTCTTCTCTCCAAATAGGAAAAAACTCCCTATTAAATAAACGAAACATCATGTTTTCTATTTTAGGGTTATCCTCAATACTTTCGTTAATTATATGTTGAAAGTTTAAATTCATAGTTTTTTAATTCTTACTTTTAAATCTCCATCTCCTTTTATTACTCTATGATATACTTCTTTGGGGATAAGTGTTCTTTCAGTTAAAGGTTTAGGTATTTCATTGTCTAATTGAATCATCCAATTAGTATCACCTATAGATTCTACAAGTCTATCTTCTTTATCTCTATGCCACACTAATTCACCACTATCAGTCTCATTAGAGAATGTCCTAATGTGATATCCATTATCTAATTTTTCTTTAAATGGTAAACTCATTACTATTCTTTTTATTACTTTGGGTAATCGTTAATAAAATTACCATACTTATCGTGGGTATTATAGTAATCTTCTGTATCATCGTAATCATCATCTATAGAAATTTCCACCTCATTATCAGTTTTCTTATTCATAAAGAAATCGAATACACTATCAATATTTGTTTTAGATTCACTTATCTTATCGTCTGCCCAATCGTGTCCATCCGCCAACATGGAATCTACCCAATGAGGATTAAATTTTTCTAACATCATATCGATTTGTCTTCTCATTTGTTTAAGATTACTAAAGAACATATAGTTTTCAGTTTTTCTATCTTCACTGATAGTTTTTTTAACTATCCTCATTAAATCTTTTTCGGTTAATTTTATCTTTTTCATATCTTTTTTTTTACCACCATGTTCCACCACCAGATAAACCTAATTTCTTAGCGTATCTTGGTAATCTACAGGACCAATATCCTGCCTTACATTTATCGTTATGTCTACCCTTAGAACAACCATGTCTAGCATTGTAGGCTTTCTTTCTATCTGGTTGAGTTAGTTTCGCTTTTAATCCACCACTCCCAAATCTAATTTGTTTTACACCAGATGGGTTTGATTTTGTTTTCTTATTACACCCACTTACATATACTTTGTAAGCTTTACCACCAGAAGAACTTCTTTGTGGTGAACTAGTTTTAACTGTCTTACCTCTGAATTTAACCTCATTTAATAACTCAGTATCTTCCATTGGGATGTCTAACCAAACTTCTTTACCTTCAAACATAGTTTTTTTACCAATATCAGTATTAAGTAACTCTCTATCTAAATAAGATAAATCAATCTTACCTTCACTTTGAAGTTTTCTAACTTCATTAATTAAATTAAAATATGACTCACTACCATACCTATAAACATTTTCAACTAAAGGTATTTGTTTGTCTAAGTGGTATTTTAAACCTTCACTCATTATCACCCTATTTTCAGTAATCATCATTCTATTAATGTTTACTGATTCATTCTTTTTAGATTTTCTTTTAGAAGATTTTCTTTTTCTTGGTTTGTAGTTTTTCACTTTGATTGGGCTAGGAGATTGACCTTTACCCGTTTTACCATCATTCTTTTCTTTTTCTCTCTTACGTCTACAAGCTGAGTCTTTAGCTTTTTGTGACATATTAGATGCGACACTCTTAGCCCTACAAACTGGATACCCACCTTTATCAGAATCACTTCTTCCACATGCAGGGTGTCCACCACCTTTCTTTTTTCTACATATGTTTACCCAAGGTCCTTGTGGTTGTTTAGACCCTTTCTTCTTTTTTTTTGTGCCGAACCAAGTTGCTAAATCTTCATCTAACCTTTCTACAACCTCTACATCGCCTATTTCGTAAGATTCATTTTTTTTTCCACTACAGTAACTTCCACTACATTTTTTAGTACCATCTAAACCTTTAATAGTACCTTTACAGACTTGAACTGCATATCCGTTAGCATAGGCAGATGGATAAACGTCAAACTTTGCTTTTGCAGCACTCTTACCTCTTGCACATAATGTATTCTTCTTTTTCTTAGATTTACTTTTAGTAGATTTACGTTTTTTTCTTTTTTTCTTTCTACCTTCATCTATTGATTCTTCTTCAGAAAATAAACCAGTAGATTTACCATCAAAACGCATTTCATTTAAAACTCTCTTTAATTGTTCTTCAGTTAACTTAATTTTCATTATAATAGTTTCTTAATAAATATTAAGAAAGAGCAAAAAAAATCCCACTTTAGTGGGATATGTAATTTTTTATTTATTTTATAAATACTTAGACAACATACCTACGGTATCAAAATCACCCGCATCTAAAGCATCATCAATAAGACTTTGTATTTCTCTAGGTGACATTTCACTGTAATCAACCTCAACGTCCACTTCTTCAGATGGTTCGTCTTGTGGGGGTGCAACACCCGCATCAACCATTAAATCTTCTAAACCATCTTCGAAGTTACCCTCATCACCAATAATTAAATCATCCAATTCTTCATCTTCATCCGCCATATGTAATTCTTTTAAGTGTGCAATCACTTCTTTACATTTTGCACTGTTAGACAATATCTCTTTCATAAATGTATGAAATTGTTGTGCAGGTAACTTAGTAAGTTCATGAAAGAACCATTGTTTTAATTTATAATCATCATCATCTATACAAGCTACAAATTTCTCCCACATACCCGGACCTAATCTCATTCCCCATATTTCATTTTGCGGGGTATCTGCTCTATCAATAACATGTTTCTGTTCTTCAAAATCTAAATGTCCTTCACCCCAATTGGATGCGGCTAATTCCATTGCTCCTTTAATAAGTTCGTGTACTAATAGTGGGAATATCCAAGCTTTAGCTTCTACTACTGGTTCTTCTTCTTCATCTTCTTGTTCCTTACCTTCTTCATCTTTAGGTTTCTCCCATTTAATTTTTTCAGTTCCACCAATTTGTCCACCCAGTACTTGATCAGGTATAACCCAATATTGGAAATCTGCTAGTGACATTAACTTACCATATAACCCCATTAATCTAGGATCTATACTATCTAACTGATCAGCAACCATATGGAAGATATAGTGTCCTTTTTTGGCTGCTCCCTGCATTAATGCATTTATTACGTTTCTTTTATCCACCTCAATTTCTAATTCTTCCATTCGTTCTGCACTCTTAGATTGGAACTCTTCTTGTTCTTCTTCCTCTTCTTCTTCATCTTGATCTAAATCTAACGGTGAACCTGGAGGTAATAATTCTGCATCTAACATATCATCTGGAATATCAAACTCCTCACTTACAATTTCTACTGCCAATCTTTCTAACGCATCTTTGTGTTGTGTTTCTATTTGTGCTACTTCCTGCATAATTCTCATCATCTCCATCATCATTTGTGGGTTGATTTGTTGAATACCGTGATATCTTTTAACTTTATTAATAATGTCTTTAAAACGAGAACTGGCTATTTTTTCTGAAAAGTTTTGATTAGTACCTGTTGCAGGTAAACCTTTATTTCTACCAAAGGGATGTTTACCACTACTTAATTTACCTTCTAAGTCTGGGTTCATTCTTTCTGGATGATTAGGATCATATTCAATACCCTCATTAAGTTTTTCAATTCTTTTTAACTCACCTTTTAACATTTGGTGTTCCTTAATTACTTTTTTAGTAATTTTATCTAAGTCTATTTTAATTTTTACCTTTTTCATTTCTTTTGTTTTATCCTATACTATATAATGAAGTCCACATAACCCAAGCATCTTTTGCCATTTTCTCAAACACCCTTTGTACGTTCCTTGTTTCATGATTATTATCAGTATTACTAATTCTCGCCAATGCTCCCCTTATTAATATGTCTCTTACTTCTCTTTTATTATCTAATAAATATTCTATGATTTCTTTTCTTTCTCTAACCCCTTCTATCTCACCTTCATATATGCCACTATCCTCACCTTCATTTTCTAAATCATATTCTAAATTTTCTATTCTTTGTTCTAATGATTCTAAATCCATCTTTTGTCCATATAACCACCTATTTAAATCATCTTTAGTCCAGTTCAATAAAGGATGTGCTCCAAACATATTAATTAAACCACTTTCTCTAATTTTTTCTAGATATTTGATTAACATTTTAACTTCTTTGCCTTGTAGTTCGTTAGTAAATCTAGGGAAATCGTATTGATCTCTTCTTGCTTCACCTAATAAATCAGATTTTTTGAATTTTTTATACCCACCATCTTTTTTGAATTTAATATATTCTACTAAATCCTTTTTTTTCATTTTTGGTTTGGTGTCTTTTTTTTCAGTTTTCATTTCTTCTTCATACATTTCTTCCCACCTTTGTGCAATTTCAGGTTCGTTTATATGCATCCATTTTCTCTGTTTTTCTGATTTAAATGGCATAATAAAATTATTTTCTTAAATTTTCTCTTACTATATCCTCAATACTAACTTCGTATTGTGGGTTATCTTTTAAATTAGGGGATATATAATTAAACATTTGTTGTCCATATATATCGTATAGTCTTTTAACAATCTTTTCAGGATTTTTTCTCATATATCTTAATACTGATGGTGGAATTTCATCACTATAACTACCAAACACACCCTCAATATCTTTTTCTCTAGGAGATTGTCTGTATTTTTTTCTACTGTATGTGTCTTTCATTTCGAAATCCTCAACAATTTCTTCTGACTCATTTGCAGTATAAGTTCGTACAGTACCCTTATCATCTTTCACACCGAACTGTTCACCTTTTTCCATATTCTCTAGATCGGGATTAGAACCTTTTTCGTAAACAGTCATTTGTGATTCTTCGTCTAAAACATTCTCCATCAATTTTCTCCTAATTGCTCTTTTAATTTCTGATTCGTATATTTTTACTTTTTTCATTTTACCCATTTATTAATTCGTTGTTATAAGATAATACCATATCTTTTTCATATAATTTAGATTCTACAGAGTCTATTTTCTCACCAAACTCAAAGAATAATCTTTTTTCTGGATATTCGTCATATCCTTCTAAGTTTTCCCAAGCCATTGCAATAATACCATCTACGGCATCCCACATAGCGAATGAATCAGATTCTTGTATTACATCTAATTTTAAATCACCTGTTAAAGAACCAGTTTTTTTTATAAATTTTTCTTCAGGTGATTCAGGATTTCCTGATGCGGGATATGCGTCCCAACCCTCACCGTCTATGTCAGTTATAATATCTGAAAAGAGAAATTCATATATGAAGTTCCCTTTCCAATTTTGTCCGACTTTATTTATATAAACTAAATTCATTTTATCTATACATACCTTTTCTTCCTAAATGGAATTTTTTTCTATTAGATGCCTTTGGTTTAGGATTAACTTCTGGTCTAGGTATTTTTTTCCATCTTGGTTTTTTTCTACCTGGGGTAGTTGATGGTGGTGCAATTCCTGGCTCTTTAGTTGGTGCTGGTGAATTACCCATTAAGGAATCAAAATCTATCTCAATAAACTCATCATCTTCGAAAGACTCATGATCTAAATCACCATCCATATTACTATCCATATCTAATCTGTTTGGGATGTTGTCACCATCTCTATCTAAGTCACCTGACGCTTGTAAGTAATTTTGTCCTGTTGCAATTGCGTCTACAATATCCATCGATTGTTCACCGAATGGTTGTGGTGCTGAATGTACATCGTCACCTGCCAATTCTGCAGTATCATTAGTAATGTCTAAATCTTCATCTATATATATTTCACCACATTTACCTTCATGTACTTCACCACATTCTTCACAAACTAACTCATTCTCTTTAAGAATTTTATTTAAAGACTCATTAATGTTTTTTTTTAAAAAGTTTTCCATTAATTGTTTTTTAGAAAATTTTCTAGACTCTTCTACTTTATGTGTTTTACCATCTACTTCGAATTCGTCTTTCCCTTCTTCTTTTGCTTTCGCTAATGCTCCTGTAAATGCATTTCCTTCATCTACAACTTCTTCGTTTTCGTCTAATTTAAGTGTTACATCACCACAATCACATTTACCGTCTTTCTTTAACATTTCCATTTGTTTTTTAGAAATGTTGATTGTTTCTTTATCCTCTTTTATTTCTTCGGATTCCGCCAGCTCTTCACCACCTTCTTCATCAGCGAATGGATCTTCACCACCTTCTTCATCAGCGAATGGATCTTCACCACCTTCTATATCACCACCTTCTAATTCACCGTCTTCTTCGTCTTCACCCTCAATCTTAGCAATAATGTCTTCGACATCTTCATCTGGTATTTCTTCCCAATCAATTGCAGAAACAATAGAATTAATAACGTATTTATCTAATTCTGCATCTGGTTCATCTTTGTCTCTTAACATCTGTCCAATTTTACCAGTTAATTTTTGAATTTTTTTAGTATATCCATCACCATCGTCCTCTCCTTCTTCTTCAACATCCATTGATATTTCTTCTTCACCACCTTCTTCATCAGCGAATGGATCTTCCTCTACTTCAACTTCCTCCACTTCATCTTCTACCGGTGCTGGTGCTGGTGCTGGTGCGTCTACTTTAATTACAGTTTTTTGATCTTCAATAACTTCAGGTTCTTCTTTTACTATAACACCACTAGCGTTTGCTTCTTTTACTTCTACCGCATCAGACTCAAATAAATTACTATTACCTTTAACACCAAAAGACTCATTCAACATATCAAATTTTAAATTCAATTGTTTTAATGCTTCAGCATAAGAACCATACCGCTCAATATTTTTGTTTTGTAGTCCACCAATATAATTAAAATCTTCTGATAAAATAGTTCCAGAAGTTTTTTCAGTGGTTTTTATGAAGTAACTATGATTTTCTCTTACGATACCATAAATAACTCCATTAGCACCCCTCTTTACATTCTCAACCTCAGATAATGAAGTGCTCTCATTTAAGGTACTCATTTTTCCCATTAGATCTTTAATTCTATCTAATTTATCTTGTCCTTTTATTTTTTTTGGATTTACAAAATTTTTCATTTTATTTTTTTTTAATTTTTTTTAGCTTTGTGTTGGATTACCTGAATTTATATCTACATATTGATATGTTTCTACCCATCCTGTGTTATTTTGGAATGTTTCTGTTGTTCCAGAAATTAAACCTGTTTTTACTTTTGTTTGCGGGGCAATTGGATTTCCTAAAAGAAGAAAATCGTTACCTGATAATGTAGTAGTATCACCATTTACAATAACTTCTAAAGTTTCACCAACTACTCCCGTTATTCCTGCGTTTCCATTTATTTCAAATGGTCCAGTACCATTAAAATAAATTGCACTATATACAAAATTATTAAAGTCTGCAGTAGTTGCATTATGTATTACTGATACCTCTCCTGTTAAATATGTTCCCATAATTATGTTTTTATTTAATAAATATTACAAATTCAATAAAAAAACTTAAAATACTATATATTTAGTTCCTTAAAAATGTTATTGATTCATCTAAGGTTAACGATTTATCATATGCTAAAGTTTCTAACTCACTTAATTTGTCTAAAAATCCCATTCTACGTAATACTTTAAATGTAATATTTTCGTATGAATATTCTCCTTCCCTATCTAAACCTGTCTGTCTTAATTTTTTAATTTTCTCTTTAAGGTTTTTTATTGATCTAATTAACTTATCATAATCACCACCTTTATATATATCAAAAAAATGTTTAATTGTATCAATTAAACTGTTGGCTTTCTCCCTAACTTTTTTATTATCGATACTAAAATTTTCTTTTTCTGGTTTAAGATTCCATTTGTTCCACATTACAGAATAAACACCACTAGCAACATGTGGTTCGTCTTGATCTTGTACATATAATTCTACATCATAACCTTTTACAGTAATATTATGTTTTTCATTCCATAAATTTTTTCTGGAGTTAAAATATGACCTAACAAGTTCTTCATTCTCATCTACTTCACCGAAGTCTACTAAAATATGTAAATCAACATCTGAAAAACGAGACCAATTAAAGTTCGCTAAACTACCTGTTAATATAATATCAGATATTTCTACCCACCCTATATCTAAAGTTTCAAAAAAATCATCTGCAATCATCAGTAATCTTTTTCTTACTTCTTTATGCATTTCTTGCTCTCTATCGAATATTTTTGGGTTTAATGTGTCTTTGATTTTAAATGAAGATAAGTCAATATTTTCTTTTTCGATTATATCATTAACTTCTTGTTCTTCTAAATTATTTATTTTCATAGGTATTTTTATATATAAATACTTGTATTTTATATAAATTCTAAATACCTATAGAACCTACCGTATTAATAATTTTATATTCTAACTTTTCTATTATTAAATGTAGGGATCTTATCTCTTCATACATTTTATGATTTAGTAAGATACCATTTAATGATTCTTCTAAATTATATAAATCTTTTAATAATCTTTGTTCTTCAGTAATTATCATTGGTTCTTAAGATTTTCTATTTGTTCTAATATTGGTGTCACATCAACTACCTCATCTACCTTATCTGATTTATATTTTTTAATGGTAGTGTTCAATACCTTACCTTGACTGACAGAGCTCTCAAACTCATTATAGTCTGTTCTTTTAACATCGTGATATAAGTACTGTCTACCACCTTTAAATATTATCGCTAATTTTTGACTTATAGTATTATATCTAGATGCTAATATATTACTTGATTCATATAAGTTCTCAATGGACTCTTTATCTATGTGTTTATTTAATAACATAATTTTAATTTTTATAAAGTTTATAACTATCTATTTCGTTTAATTTGTAAATCTTACCTACCACCGAATGTTCGTCATCGATATTATCCCCACTAAAATCCTCAGTAATTATAACATAATCACCGGTTATAACCATAGCACAGTCTTCATGTGTTATCCTTACATTACTAATAATATCATCTGATGGTGTATCACTTTTTATAAGTAATACTATTTTTTTAAATTTTGGTGCAGTATTTAACATATCTCAAATATAGTAAATTATTTTCAAAATTACAACATTACCTCAATATCTTTTCCTTTAGGGTACATTTTTTTTAATAGATAAACTCTATGATTTCCATCTGATATATAAAATTTATTATTTTTAATAAAAATTTTTATATGACTATTATTTTTGGGGTAGTATCCTTCTTTATTTAATGAGTTGTATAAAAATTGCCAATCATAGTAAAGATATCCAAAAGTATCTTTATATATGTTGTACATATTAATACTTTTTTTTAGAAAAATATAATACATAAATTTAGGTAAAAATAAAGATAGAGGTAAAAAAGATATTAATAATGGATAATAAAAAAAATTAATATTTTTTATTTTATTTTTTAATTCTATAAATAAATTTATTCTTATAATTAAAAAAAATCTAAAACAAAAATACATTATATTTTTCAAATGATGATAAGACAACATAAATGGTTTTTTCATAATAATTTTATCATTTTTTATTTTTAAAAAATTACCCTTATCATCAAAAATAGTATTCATCTTTTTTGTATTAATAATTTTCTCCATCCTACAAATATAAAAAAAACCCACAACAAGTAAAGTTATGGGTTTAGTTTTTTTAGTTATTAAATAGTTTAAGCTATATCTACTGTTCTACTTCCACTTTTCTTTTTGGTTGGTGTTACTTTAGGTAAAAATAAAATAGTAATACCGTTTTCTGCTTTTGCATGTACTTCATCTAATACAACATTTTCTGGTAAATTAAATGATCTAAAAAATTTAGATGTGTGATATTCTTTAGAAATATATTCACCTTTATCTTTTTTATTTTCAGTTTTTCTTTCACCTTTAACTTCTAAAATGTTTTCTTCTATTTTAATAGTTAAATCCTTTTTAGTAAAACCTGGTGTTGATAATTCGTATCTATATGACCATTCATCTTCATATACATTAGTAGGTGTTGTGTTATCACTATAATCTCTTCTCTTTAGATTATTAGTTCTGATTTTTGGTATATTAATTTCATAACTTCTACCAAAAAAATCATCGTTCATAAATTCTTTTATAAAATCGTTTAAATTTCTATTATACATTTTTTTTATTTTAAATTATTATTATTATAAATCAATGTAATCAAAATAAATGCCAATAGAATTTTTGTGACAATTTGTCATTAAGGGTTATTTATGTGTTTACCTTTTATTTTATAGTAATTAACATCAATACCCTTTTCCTCTAACAAATTTTTAGGTATATATAATTCACCACTTTCTAAATAATGGTTTAATCTTTTCCTCCCAAAGTTGATGTTAAACTCCACTAAATCAATCCCAATAAAGTTTCTATTATTTTTTAATGACGCTACTCCTGTTGTTGATGATCCAGCGAATGGATCTAAAACCACATCATTTTCATTACACCCTATTTTTACAAACCATTCTGCCAATTCCACACTAAAAGGTGCTGGATGAAGAATACCTGGATTAGTTTCTGATGCGGCGATTACTACATTATGCGGTAGAGAACCGTTTTTATTTAAAACTTTCATTTGTGAGTCATATACACCATCTCTAGAGTTAATCGTTGTAACTGGTTTCTTAAATCTTTTTTTAGTTACTTCTGAATGCTCGGTTCTACAATTATCTGCAATAAACTTAGGTTTATTAGAATTAGAGAAGTGAAACACGTATTCATACCTATCAATAGCCCTATATTTACAATTGGTTGGCATAGCATTCTTCTTATACCATATATACGGTTTAGCAACCATATACCATCCCTGTTTTCTCATCTTATATTTTAACTCATCAATTACAGGGTGCACTACCCCATTATCAATTTTATCGTTAATGTTTAGGAAAAAACTACCATTAGGTTTTAGCACTTTTAAGAACAGTTCAGTAAATTCTAAAAACCAATCAGCGTAATCATCAACATGTATGGACCCTATTTCACCATCATCATTACCACTATAGTTTTTCCTCATTGAGAAGTAGGGTGGTGATGTAAATATCATATCTACTTTATCACCCTCCTCAATCATAGATGAAATTATTTTTTTTGAGTTACCTAAGTGTAATTTATATTGACTTTTCATAATTTAATTTATATCTTTAATACAAATATACAGATATTTATATAAAAAAACAAATCTACTATGAAAAAAGTACAACCAAAGGTTAAAAAAATCATAAATAAGTCAATAGAAGAAGCAAAATTATATGGAGATATGGAAATCAACATTGAACATATAGTAATAGCATTGATAAACGACTATGATAATGAAGCAATTAAATATCTAATAGAGTTAGGTATGGACATAAATAAATTCCATTCTAAAGTAGAGAAATTAGTATATTCACCAAATGAAGACGATATTGAGGTAAGTGTATCTCTCTTACCTATGTCAGAATATACTAAAAAGATTCTTTCAGATGCAGAAGTAGAATGTGATAAATTAAAAGAGCTTTATTTAAACACGGCACATATTATGTTGTCAATACTTAAAGAAAAAAATAACATTAGTAAAATAATTGAAAAAATGGGAATAAACTATAAGGAATATAGTAAAACGGTGAAGAAAAATATTGTTAAGGATTCTTTTGATTCTATGGATGAGGAAGAAAATTTATTTAGTAATAAACCACCCAAAAAGAAAAATAAGAGTACTAGTACACCTATTTTAGATAACTTTTCTGTAGATGTCACTAAAAAAGCTGCAGAAGGTAAAATTGATCCTGTTATAGGTAGAGATGATGTAATACAAAGAGTTGCTCAGATATTATCTAGGAAAAAGAAAAATAACCCAGTACTGATTGGTGATCCTGGTGTAGGTAAAACTACAGTTATTGAGGGGTTAGCGTTAAAAATAAATGAGGGAGACGCACCAAGAACATTATTAGATAAAAGATTAATTTCTTTAGATTTAACTTCATTAGTGGCAGGTACAAAATATAGAGGTCAGTTTGAAGAGAGGATTAAAGGTTTAGTAGATGAGTTAGTGGACGCAGATAACATCATTTTATTTATAGATGAATTACACACATTAGTCGGTGCCGGAAACGCATCAGGTTCTATGGATGCTGCGAATGTTATGAAACCAGCATTATCTAGAGGTGATTTACAAATTATAGGTGCCACTACATTAGATGAGTTTAGAGAACATATTGAAAAAGATGGTGCATTAACAAGGAGATTTCAACAAGTAGTAATTGAACCACCATCAATAGATGAAACTATAGAGATATTAGAGAAAATAAAATATTCTTATGAGAAATATCATAAAGTAACATATTTAGACGATACTGTAATACAATGTGTTAAGTTAGCCGACAGGTATATTACGGACAGAGAATTTCCTGATAAAGCAATTGATATTATGGATGAGGTAGGTGCTAGGTCACAAGTTAATGCTAAACCACCTAAAATTATTAGTGATTTAGAACAAGAAATAGTTAACATTAAAGATGAAAAAAATAAAGTGGTTAGAAGTCAGAAATATGAAGAAGCCGCTAAATTGAGAGATAAAGAAAGACAGGTAATAGATAAATTAGAATCTCGTAAAGAAGAGTGGAAAAAGAATTTAGATAAAAAGAGAACTATAATTAATCCAGAAGATGTCAGTGAGGTAGTTGCTACTATGACAGGTATACCATTAAAAAGATTAACTAATGATGAAGGTAAAAGATTGTTAGGTATGGAAAAAGAAATGAAAGGTAGTGTTATAGGTCAAGACGATGCGGTTGTTAAAATAGCCAAATCTTTAAGAAGAAATAGAGTGGGTATTAGAAACCCTAAAAAACCTATCGGTACATTTATGTTCTTAGGACCTACTGGTACTGGTAAAACACACTTAGCCAAAAAACTTGCACAATATATGTTTGGTGATGAAGACTCTTTAATTAGAATTGATATGTCGGAATATCAAGAGAAACACGCATTATCTAGAATGGTGGGAGCACCTCCGGGATATGTAGGACATGAAGAGGGTGGACAACTTACAGAAAAAGTTAGGAGAAAACCTTATTCTATTATCCTTTTTGATGAGATAGAGAAGGCACATAAAGATATCTACAATGTTTTATTACAACTATTAGATGACGGACAATTAACTGATAGTTTAGGTAGAAAAGTTAATTTTAAAAACTGTATGGTTATTATGACATCTAATGTAGGTATTAAGAAACTACAAGAATTTGGTAACGGTGTTGGCTTTAGTACTAAAAGTTTAGAGAAAAATAAAGATGAAGAAAAATCTAATTTTTTAAATAAAGAATTAAAGAAACATTTCCCACCAGAATTCTTAAATAGGTTAGATGATGTAGTTATATTTAATTCACTTAAAACTGAAGAAATTAAAAAGATTGTAGAATTAGAAGTTGTGGGTATTACACAACGTATTAAAGAATTAGGTTACGGTTTAAAAATATTAAAATCAGCGAAAGACTTTTTAAGTGATATTGGGTACGATGAAGAGTACGGTGCTAGACCACTTAATAGGGCAATACAAAAATATATTGAGGATCCAATATCCGAAGAGATATTAAAAGACAATGTAAAAGAGGGTCAAACTATTATGGTATCCTATAGTAAAGTGAAAGAAAAGATAGATGTTAAAGTAATGTAATCTTTTTACCTTTTTATTTGGTGGATTAAAATATTTTTCTTATATTTGTATAAAATCAAACAATATGAAAAAGTTAATCACATTATTATTAGTATTAGTAACCCTAAATGGGTATTCACAGAAAACTTATCCAGATTCTATTATAGAACGTTTAAGGGTTAAAACTAATTACGAATACCCTGATTCAGTATTACACTATTATTATCAAATTACAAATTATAGGGAGTCTTTTAAAAATCCACCCAAAAGAGTAAGACCCAAAAAATGGTTACACGATGTAGATATTTTTATTGCGGGAGATGTTTCTGATAGTATTATTAATGATATTACTCAATACATAAAGACAATGAATGAATTATTAGATTCTATTGAGGTAAAATTAGTTTCCGAAAGAAAAGGTTGTGACATATTGGTTTATTTCGGTTCTGGTGAAGGTTATATGGGATATAGTGGTAATAGGACTATTAAAAATTATTATCATTTATGTAACGGTTTGAATTGGGTTCCTGGTTGGAGTGGTTATATTTATCAAGCTGAAGCGTTTATTAATTTAGAAAATACTGAATCACAAAAAAGAACTAAACATGTGATGTATGAGGAGATAACCCAATGCTTTGGTCTTATAGCTGATTCATACGATTATAAAAATAGTATATTTTATGAACACTATAACGATTTATCTCAATTAAGTGAATTAGATAAAGCAATAATCAAGATACACTATAATTATTGATCACCCACTGGTTTGTCATTGTTATTTGCCAAATCTTTACAAGCCTCAAATCCTGCAAGTGGTACTATCGCATCAAAATTATTAGGTGTACTAAATTTTAATCCAGTTCCTGAAAGATCAGTTTGTCCTACTTCTACTGTTTCTACCCCGTCTGAAGTCGATAATTTAATGTCTCCCACCCATTCGTGACAATCACTGTTATTTTTCCATGAACCGTGACTTGTCCTCACACATTTAGCACTAACAACTAAACCACCATTATATTTATATAAATTTTCCTCATTAAAAAATTCTTTGTTTACACCATCCATAGTTAATTTAAATTCGTTATAAACATAAGCACCACCATTATTGTTTCCATCATTTGATGTTTTTTGTGGTTTAAAATTTGTCGATTGTCTATAATCATTATTTAAACTAGCATATGGTACACCATCGGTTCTTTCTAATTTAACCCCATTGGCGTAAATATCATAAACTGCATGATTACAAACATGTGTCTGATCAGGACTCTTACTATCATAATCTACCCTAATAGTTGCAGACTCAAAACACTTTAGAATATCAGTCCCGCCTTTATCACCACAAATTTTCATATAAATTTTAACAATCTGACCAGGATTTTTTGCAGTACTACTACTATCATTTTTACCTCCTGTGTTGATAACTTTAACGTCTATATTGTTTTTGGCATTTTCTAATACTTCCTCAGCTACTTTAACTCCCATTCCGGGTAATTGCTTAACCATTGCATTTACTAAATTCAACGCCCTACTTTTCGCATATCCACGATTGGCTTTATAACCTGAATCCTGTTTAATATTACCAGCGTATGGTGTTTTATAATCATTTTCTACATCTGCAGCAGTTGCTTTTTTATTATAATGATTACTAGCACCACCCATAACAGTTAATTCAGTAATAAAAACTTTACCACCCTCATCAATCAACTTCTTTAATTCTCCATTACCATCAATTTGTGTCTTCATCTTAGTTATAAAATCTGTAAATGGTTTAGTTGCATCTGATTTTGTTGCACTAAATTCACCAATATGACTAATTTCTTCAGAGACATCGCAGTTTGGGGGACTTAATAAACCTAGTTCATTTTGTTCGTCTTGTTCATAAATGTCTATAGTTTCAAGAATAGTAGAACCTTCTTCGTAGTGAAAAAGGGATTTCATTCTTTTTATTTCTTCGTTTAACGTTTTTATTTTTTTCATTGTGGACGTATTTATATATAAATATAAAGATTTTTAAAAAAAGGTGTACTACAATTTGGTATTTAGATTAATTTGTTATATATTTGTATAAATCAAACAATATGAAAAAGTTAATCACATTATTATTAGTATTAGTAACCTTAAACAGTTATAGTCAACCAATAGACTATAATAACTTTAATAGTGAAATTGCAACCCTTAGATTAAAAGAAGCGTTTTTGAATTTCAGAGATACTATGACTACTTACGGTTCAAATAATGAATATAAACATTTAGATGATTATCCAGTACTTAATGAAAAAAAACATTTAATATTTCCTCGCTGGTCAGAGTGGGTATATAAAAACATTTCAATACCTAATACCACTGAATTATATAATACTACTTCCTTATACCATCCAGATATAGAAGAATGGTTAGAATTACATCAAGAAGATATGGTAAATGCATATTATAAAGATTATTATAAAGGTGATAAAAATTTACAATGGTTTAAAGAAACTTCTTATATTACTTATAGTGAAAATGCAATTAGAGTACCAATTGAAGTAGTTGAGGATAGATACATTACGTATGAGGATCTTGCTACAACTATTATACTAACCTACGAAAAATCTAAAAATCATAGATGTCAACAAAGATCACCAATGTTACGTAATGGAAAGATTTTAGGTTTAAGTGGAGAAACCAATGCAATATTTGGTTGTCATGTAATGTATAATAAGAAAACTAATCAAGTTAAATCTACAATTAATTTTATTAGGTAATCGCTTGACCTCTTCTATTTTCGTTGTTTTTTAACATAAAATTAATCCAACCTATCTCCGTAAAAGGATCTTTTGTTTTACGAACTGCTCTATACCAATTAGTTTGTGCGCCTCTTGTAACATCTTGTTGTGCATCACTTTTATCTGACCAACCTTTAAAAACCAATGGTCCATCTATGACATTTTCTGCAATTACCCCCTGATCACTTACTTTTACTTTAAATCTATATTTACCATTTAATCCTCCACCGCCAAATCCAAAATACTGATATATTTTCTTATTCATATCAACACCAGCAGTATCAAATACATCAATTAATTGATCATATAAAACCAAAATATTTTTGTTGTTTTTAGCATCCCAAAAAGGAATTACTTGATTACCAATACCCATCTCTTTTCCTATTTCCCATTCACCTGCAGGTTCTAAACCTTGAGGGTGTTTAAAAACGTCAAATAATTCTATTTCTTTTTCTTTTTCCTCTTCTTTATTATCTGGTTCAGGAGTTTCTGTATAATTATAAGATGGCCATTTCGCAACTTCAAAGTATCTATCCCCTATAGTATTTTTATTACTATGATTAGTACTGTTAGGTGTCCAGCTATTAGATGATATTTTATATCCCCCACCATAAGGTGTAAATACACCATTTAATTCTGGTATATCTTCTACTAAACGTCTAACCATTTCTTTTGCTCTAGCTTGTGATAAACACTTATCATAACTTTCTCTTGTTCTACCACCTGACTTTCTACACGATTCATAAGTCTTAGTAGTTTCACTTTTACTATCCGCAATTAACTTATCTGGATCACCGTCTTTAGAAGAAAAAGCATTTAGATAAATTGGTGATTTACTCTTTAAAAATTCAATGTAATTACCCCATTTATCACTATTTTCTTTCTTTATTATTTGATAATTCTCCAAAAAAGATTGATATTGGTTTTCACCTTTATCAGATAAAATAATACTGTCGTATTTAAATGGATCTGATAATTTAAAATTTATATCTATATTTACTGGGTCTGGCGGTGTTGGGGTAGGTTTTGGGTCTGGTTCGGGAACATCATTCCGCCTTACAGTATTACCTGCACTACCTGCCATAGTCCCTAATATTAAGTCTGCCCATTTTTCTGTTATACCGGGAATATTTAATCCTTTTGTTTTAAAATATGCACACCTTTTTTCTGCAACCTCAGCAGATAAATCAACAGTACCTTTTTTCACATTTCTCCCTCTTAATCTAGGTGCATACATTGCTCGATCATCTTCATTATAGTATTGAGCTTCTTTTTCCCTTTCCATCATTTCCATATGCTTGTCATACGCTGACGAATTATTACTATCATTCATAATATCTTCATCAGTTTTAAACACCTCAATTAAAACTAGTTCATTGTTAATTAAATCATTTAATATTTTTGTTTTATTTGTTGTATCATCTAAGTCGTAATTTCCACCCTCCAATTTGTACTTAAACACAATATATCTCTTTCCTTCATCATTAAAGGTTATATCACCTTTTAAAATTTCTCCCATTTTTTCTCCTAAACCAGGAAGTCTATATTGTTGTGTCTCTTTTCCATTTACCAAATCCTGAAGCATTATTTGATAATTTTTTTTACGACTTAACTGTTCATTAAGTATAGATAAATTAATAATTTCTTCTGATAAAACATTATGTGAATTATCCTCATAGGCAAAACCCATAAGTTCTCGCATACGTTTTTGTTCTTCTAGTAATGATTTCATATTAAAATAGATTATTTTCTACGGGCTACTCTTCTTTTAGATTCGTTTATTTTTCTTTTCTTTTCAGATTTAACTTGATTTACAATGTTTTCGATTAAACTAACCATTTCAGATTCTGTTAATCTTACTGTTTTTTTATTTGACATGTCTTAATATTTTACAATATATGTTATTATATACTATAAATATACTAATAAAATAAAAAAATTAAATTTTAATGTGTTTTTAGAACGTTATAGATTTTAATTAAATCTATTTCACTTAAATTTTTAATTGCTGCGAAATAAATAATGGCTAGTTCTAAACTATGTGACTGATGTGTGTGTATTACCTCTTCAGTTTCTTTGTGTGATAAAATATATTTTCCCATATCTCTTTTTTATAAATATAAGAATAAATTTCTATATATCCAAATTACGCCACTAAATAACCTATACCTTGTGGGTCAGCTAAAAATTCCTTCCATTGTTTTGCATTTTCGGAACTCAACTGATCAACCTGAATAGAACCTACAAACCTAGCCAATCTTTCATTAACTAATTCATTTAAGACACCCACATCTATTTTAGTAATTGGGTTATCTTGTAAATTTATTACGAACATATTTTTAAATTTACCATATCCAGGAAGTGGTGCTTCCGTTATCTGATTTCCTTTCATAGTAAGAACTTCTATATCATTAGGTAAGTGTTCTGGTGCAGGTAATCTACTTAGTCTACAATTATTACATGAAACTCTTTCTGCGTTTTTGAACTCAGAAATGTTTGGGAAAACTTTTAGGTCCATATCACTAAAATCTAAAGTTTCCATATCTTTATTAAGGTAATCCGTAATTTCAACACCTTCAGTATTTTCCATTAACCACTTTAAATATTTATTGTTCTGTAGTGCCCCTTGTTGTTCACTTGCCAATTTACGTATCGATGCAACACCTGCATCCCATACTTCGTCATCAATAACGTCTTTAACATTACCACCAAACTTAGTTAAATAATTTAAATACTTACTATCCATCAATCCAGAACCATTTTTGATGTCTCCAGTTGCTAGTGCACCTAATTCTTTTTTAAAGAAATCAGTTAACCCATTAAATTTAGAAAGTACTTTTGGTAATTCTCCCCTCTCAATACTTCTATTATTTTTATCGTGTAATTGACCAGATTCAAAATGGAATTGTAATGGATACATTTCTTCATCATCACCATCAAATAACTTCTTAGGCATTACCACATAGTAATCAGATAAACTACCATCTGGTTTTGGGTTATTTCTTCTATATGAATCAAAATAACTATTTCCTTCCCTTCTAGTACACCAAGATGCTAAATTACCTAATGGTTCACAACTTGATTCAATTGTCTGAGGTGTGTAAACTAATACATCATTATCTCTATATGCTAACTTAGCATGTCCTAAATCTATAAATTTCTTTAATTTCCCCCATAAACCACCATCTTCCTCATCAGAACCAATAAATGGACTTACTATTGAGTATAGGTGAGCTAAATCGTTATATTGTGTAATATCACTTACATTCTCAGGTGCGTTTGGTCTATTAGGTGCACCGGTTTTAAATACTTTCTTCTTTCTTACTTTATCGAATACTTCTAAGTATTCATTTGCTTCAGGTAAATCTTCAGTTAAAAATCTAATTGCTTGATCAACATCTCCATCCTTTAAATGTCTCATAAATACAGTAACCATCCATTGTACAAATTCTTTTTTTCTAGTTGGATCTGAATCTACAATATCTGTAAATATCTCATCAGTTAATACTACCTTACTTTTACCTTTTTTATTGGTTACTATATATGCTATGTCTACACCATCGTGTCCTTGTATAGGTTCTACTTTTTCTTTAGTTTTACTCATACCACCGGCTGGTCTATCACCACTTTCAAAATCATTTTCTTCATTCTCACCATCGGTAGACTTGTCTAACAATTTTGGATCAATTACGAACTGATTCCTTAAAAAATCTACCCTATCTTCCCTTAATAGAATAGTATATTGATTTTCACTGATTACGTATTTCATTTTATTATCTTTTTATATAAATATATGTTAAATTGATTTAATTAATAAATTTAACCTAGTACTTTTAGTTACAACTTTTTTTAGTGCCTCTTTGAACACTTTTTTGTCGTTTTCCTTGTCAGTTATTCGGTACATAATCTCATCGATTAAACCCTTCTCTTTTAAATTATATAACTCATCCAAGATGTTATCATAATTTATCCATTTTCTTTTTACTTCAGTTCGTGCACCTTTAATTTGCTCAAACACAAATACACTATAACTGTGTTCTAACTCTTCTCCCATCATCTCCCACCAAAATTTTTAGACCATTTTGTTGTTGTATCTCTACCAAAAATATGATCAATTCCTTTTGGTGGATGTGATACCCAAGTTTTACTTTTTTGTCCCCAATTTGGTTCTACCTTATCAGGGTTATAATAATGGGTTGCACCTTTAGTGTTATCTGTAATATTACCACCTTGTGACAATAATTTTGCATATTTAACTGCTAATTTCCAAGAATTTCTATTTTGATATCTATCTTCTTTAGGTCTATTTATCATAATGTTTCTTATAGTTTCTTTATCCCTACTAACTGGTTGGTGTTTATTCCATCCTGAGAATTGACTAGGTTCTAATACAACATCTACTACACTCCCTCTACCTGCTTTACTTCTGTTTAATATTACATTAGCAATACCTTTAATATCTGACTCTTTATTTTCTGATTCCTCCATTACAAAATTAATTGCTAAGATTAATTCATCTAATGTCAAAGACTCTGGTTTTTTAAACCCTAATTTAGTTAATGTTTTAGGTCCTATCTCTACAGTACTAAGATCTTTGAAGGTAACACCAAATAATTTACCTATCATTTTAGCCGTTCTATCACCAAAATCTTTATCAGGATAAAAACCTATTTCTTTAGCGTATTTAGGGAATTTTTTATGTAGTTTTTGTTGTACTAAATTCAATACCCCATCATTTGTACTTTGGAAGTCTCCATGTCTTAACTTATCAAAACCATACCATATATCATTTAGTGAAACATAGTCTTTTTGTATATTACCCATAGATTCTTCTTTTAGAATCAGATTTTTTAATTGTTTTTCAGTTAAATATACCTTCATTTTTATTTTTTTACTTATTTATAAATATAAATATTTGTATAATGTTTAAATTATGAAAAAACCCTTAAAAAAAACTACTAAAAGTAAAAACATCAATAAAATAAGTAAAATTAGGTATAAAATACGTAAAATAACTAAAAAATACCCTAAAATTAAACAAAAAATCAAAAATTTTAAGAATTTAGAAAAAAAATTGTACTACGCTATGGTTTGGGAGGTTACTGAAGAGCAACCATTACAAATTTTAGAAAACTCCGATAAAAGGGGTTGGAAAAACCACCATTTAGACCATATTTACCCTATCGCAATGGGTTTTCACAATAAAATATCACCCAAAAAGATAGGAAACATTAAAAACTTACGTTTTATACCATATAAAGAGAACCTTCGTAAAGGTTCTTCACTAACTAATGAGTCGCGAAACGCTTTACGAAGGTTAAAAAGGTTAAAATAGGGTATATTATGCCCTAGTTGGTTTGAAGGTGTGAAATAGTTTCTGTGCTTCTTCCACTAAGTACGCTTTTTTCCCTTCCAATACGTCTATACGAGATAGTTGTTCTTTATTTAAATCCATTCCTGCTGCTTCAGATTTAATATCTGCAACTTGACCATCTAATTTATCATGTTTTAATAATAAACTATGGTAATACTCTGCTTTTTGTTCGTTATTCATTTTTACTTTTTTATTTTTTTATTATTATTGATAACCATTATTTCATATTTACAACCGTTATCTGTGTTTTCATTTAATAAACCCATTAAATATTCTGCTTTGCTTAAAGTAGTTATTTCTAAAACCTGACTATGACCATCAGTAATTAAAACGTGTATATCCTTTCCTGTGTTACTTCTATAACACTTTTTTATCATATAAGAATCTTTATTCATAATATAAATATCTATTTTTTACTTTGTATCTCCAGTAAATGTAGAAACATCCCCAACCTCTTCAATCTCCATCTCTCTTTTTTTCATATCCTCCATATATTTCATAAACTGATCTTGCATTTTTTTCTCCATTGATCTCTTCTCAACTTTAATTCTTTCAGTTCTAGCTCTGGATTTTTGTTTTTGTTTTTTTCTATGTTTACTTTTTGGCATTGTATTAATTTTTATTTATTTAAATATAACCTTCTTTTATTGAAATGTCAAATATTTATTAGTATGAAATTAATTGAAATTTTAAATGAGATGACTAACCATCCTTTTCCCAATAAAAAACAACTAACCATTAAAAATTCCGATGGTAACGATGTTGGTGTGGAGTGTGAATACGCCAAAACACCTGAAGAAAAAATGACAGGAGTGTTAGGGATGTCCAGTATGTGTGAAAACTGCGGTATATTATTCGATGAAATATCCCCAACATATTACCATATGCAGGGTGTTAAATTTCCATTAGATATGGTATTTTGTGATGATAAAGGAACAATATTAGATATTATTACGGCACAACCCGATGGTGACAATGTTTATCCACCCAGTGGTTCACATTTTAATATAGAAGTTAATGGTGGTTTTTGTGATAATAATAACATAAATAAAGGTGACGTAGTTTATATATCATAAATTTCAGGATTTTCTTTCCCAAACTTACGAACTATTTCACCAGCTTTTGAATTGGCTTCATCTTCCCATGGTGAACCATCTTCTCCTTCTTCTTGTCTACCTGTTAATTCACCTCTCTCATTTTGTTTATGGTGAACTAATTCATGTGCCACAGAACGAATAATGTCAGGTAAAGATCTATTCTTTCCTAATACTGTTACTTCATTATCATTAATATCGTAACTTGCTAATGTCTCTACATCGTCAGAATCATTTGTGATGTCTACAGTAAAGTTATCTTCTAATTCTAAATCACCACTTACAAAATCAACAAAATCATCTATTTTATCTTCTGTTAACTCTAATCGCCCAACAACACCTGTATCTCTATCCCCTCTTTTGATTATTTTAATTTTATCGTGTGGTAATAAAACTTTTAAAGTTCTACCATTTTCCCATTTGATTGATAAGTGTTCTTCGGGTATACCTTGAAAAACTTGTGAGTCTATTTTAGTTACTACACCTTTTGTTCCTGATGGTATTGGGTTTGGATCTTCCCCCTCCATTTCAATCATTTCTATGGTATCCCCAACCATTGGGTAATTATCGTTATATAAATATCTTACAAATTTATCTAAAATAGGTTTAATTAAATCCTCGTTTTCAAAATAGTCTAAACTATAAACACTTTCAATATGTGGTATGGCAGCATTATTAATAATATTCTTAATTGCCTTAATCATATTACTATACTCATCCCCCCAGTCATAAATTAATACTTCTTCGTTGAATGTATTAACTAAATCATCGAATATTACATCCTTTAGTGATCTTTGTTGTGTTTCTTCTTTAAGTATTTTTTTTATGAGTGATTTCATATAATATAAATATGAGTTAAATGGATAAAATTTTGCGTACTTTTAGTAATAAAGTGAATATTTTTGATTATATGGTATAATCTCTTATTTTGAACTTGTTGATAAAACTTTAGTTGTTGTTGATTTTGTCTTAACGTTTAAGTCTTTAACCAATTTTACTAAGTCTTGTTCAGTAAGTCTAATAGAACCTCTTCTTGTTTTCATATTATAAGTGTCTTATATTTAAATAAATA
>JAAHTH010001005.1_pt1 | contig 25848 bp, 30 predicted proteins | sample 6116091 | NCBI WGS metagenome assembly JAAHTH01 (sample SAMN13939990, study PRJNA603662) | sponge metagenome | isolation source: marine sponge | host: Mycale hentscheli | place: New Zealand | collected 2006
ATCCCTTCCCTCTCTATGTCCCCCATAGTATAAGGGGTATAGGGGATAGGGGGGTAGGGGAAAGGAGCAAAGGAACAAGGGATGTAGCAAGGATGGTAGACGTAGCAAGGTCTAGAGCGTATGGCTCACTTGGGTGAGCCTAGGAAAACGCCAAAAAATCCGCAGTAGCCTAGCCAATAGCATAGGGGGGTACGTCAAATATATCCGTTTCGGTAGAGGGGGTGCAGCACGTGCAGCCATATAGAACCCAAACACTATAGGCATCTGAAAAAAATTTGTACCTTTGTTAAAAAAGGAACTATGATGGACAAGATGAGTAGAGACCCAAAGACATCAAACTATGTTGACGGTCTAAGTATAAAGCAGGGTCGTTTAATTAATGAGCGTCCAAATGGAATGACGGGTATTGCTGAGGCAGCTAACCTAAGACGAATGAAAAAGAATGCATATAAGGAGCAGTGTATTGCAAATGGAATTGAGATGGCAGAGATGCGAAAAGATATGAGAAAGATGTTCTAATATATTTTGATTTGATGATTGATGATTGAGGCCCTCTTAGTTGAGGGTCTTTTTTTGGTCATTACTTTTTGGACGTTTTGATTATTACTTTATTATTGGTGTCGATTATTGACATTTTAATGTCGATTTAGTGTCGAAAATAAATAGTTAACTAACTGATTATCAATAGTAGTGTCGAAAATGTCGATTTCAAAAACGATTTGACCACAAGAAAAAGTTACACGTTAAAAGGGAAATAGAGAGAGAGATAGGGGAGGAAAAGATTCGTCATTGTGACATACTAATATTTTGTTATCTTTGTAGCAAATAATTAAATCAAATCATATGAGTAGTAATCAGTTGGGGTTTACACCCAAGAACTTGGACTTCGGTTCTGAAGGACAAAAGAAATTAATCAGAGGTATAACAAAGATGGCTAACGCTGTGAAGAGCACGTTGGGACCTAGTGGTAACACTGTGCTTATTGAGTCACCTCATCACACCCACGGTATTACGGTTACCAAGGATGGTGTGACTGTGGCTAAGAGCATTGACCTGTTGGACCCGGTGGAGAACTTAGCGGTACGTATGATGCGTGAGGCTGCGGATAGGACCGCAACGAGTGCGGGTGATGGTACGACCACTTCAATAGTATTGACCGAGGCATTGGTAACCAATGGTATCAGTATGTTAAATGACAACCCTGAGGTTAGTCGTGTTGATGTGTTCAGGCATATGGTATCATTGACCGATGATGTTGTTGCTAGCCTAAAGAAGAAGAGCCGTAAGGTTACAAAGCAGAGACTACTTGACGTGGCTACAATCTCTGCTAACAATGACAGGGCTGTAGGAAAGATTATTGCGGGTGTCCACACTGAGGTGGGGGAGAATGGGATAGTGACGGTGGAGAAGTCAATGACCCACGAGACCTACTCAGAGGTGACGAACGGTGTGAAGGTAGACCGAGGGTATACCTCTCCGATGTTCATAAACAACCACAAGCGTGATGAGTGTATAATGGAGGACGTATATATCTTGGTGAGTGACGCTGAGATATCAAACATCCTACAGATAGAGAACGTATTGAAACCAATCATACAGGGTGGGAAGAAGCTGCTTATTGTGGCACCCGCTAGCACTAATGTTGTAAACACATTGGCTGCAAACGTAATGAAAAGTAAATTGAGTATGTGTAACATTGCCCCGCCCAACTTCGGGTACAAGCAGCACGAGCTGATGCAGGACATTGCATTGAGTGTTGGGGCCACATACTTCTCAGAGAAGACAGGGGATGACTTGAGCCTAATTAACTTTAGCGATTTGGGGCACGCTTCCAAGGTGATAGTTGGAAGGGACTCAACGGTCATCCTCAAGGACGATGACAGTAACAACGCTGAGATAAAGGAGCGTGTTGCTGAGCTATGGGTACAGCACGACAACAACCCACACAAGCAGGAGAAGGAGTTTATCCTTACAAGGATAGCATCTTTGACAGGAGGGATTGGTGTCATCTATGTTGGTGGTAACACTGACCTAGAGCAGAAGGAGCTGTTCGATAGGGTTGACGATGCGGTGTGTGCTGTGCGGTCAGCTATGGAGGAGGGTATCCTCCCGGGCTCAGGGGTAGCACTACACGATGAGTGTGAGCGACTGCTGTCTGATAAGGACAGTGATATTTCAGGTTCGAAAAAAATTGCTTACGCAATTTTAAGCTGTGCCCTGCTATCACCTATGACGCAGATATTCAACAACGCAGGCCTTACACACGAGACGGTGGACACTGACAAGGTTGGTGGCTCAATGGGTTACAATGTTAAGACGGGTGAGTATGGTGACCTGTATAAGATGGGTGTCATTGACCCGGTGAAGGTTACACGTAGCGCACTGCAGAACGCAGTAAGTGTTGCGGTGACGATGTTATCAACTGACGCTATTGTTACAATGGCAAGAACATATGAGGCGCAATGAGAGAGAGTATAATCAAGAGGCTTATTGAGCTGCACCCTAATGACGCTGACCTAGGGGAGAGTGTACGTGAGCTGTATAAGAAGCGGCTGTATAATCGCAACACTATGCTACGTTATGCGTTATGGGGAGGGTTGTTCTACCTAGCGGTGATAGGAGCAGTGTTATTGTTGGTGTTATTAAATAAATATTAGTATGAGACCTATAGGAAAGAATATAGTTATTGAGACCATTGATGAGGAGGTAAAGACCTCATCAGGTCTATTGCTATCTGCAGAGGATGCGGGTAGCTTCAGATACAAGAAGGGCAAGGTTGTAAAGCCGGGCAGTGACGTATCAGTTATCGGTGAGGGTGATATGATATACTACGACAAGAGGTCGGGGTATACTATGATAATCAATGACGAGCCTTACACAATCATTTCTGAGAGGGATGTCGTTGTAGTTCTGTAAAATTATTTCTACTATCTTTGTAAAAAAGATTATTATGGCAAAGGATTACAATAGCTACACATTTAAGAACAAGGCAGTTGACAATATTCAATCAAGGACTAACACTGCTAATGACCCGGATGATAAACCATCAAGGTCAGAAAGATTAAGAGCAAGAGGTCAGAAGAATATAGGTAAAGGTAAGATTGATAAAGGTATGAGACAAAAAGCTCGTGCTTCTGAGATAGATAAGAAGACGGTAGCTAAGTCAGGAAAGAAAATGGCTAAGACAAAGTCAATTAAAAAATTCAAAAAGGTTTTATCTAAAAGCGCAGCGGCTAAAGAGAGACTTGATGCTGAAGCAAAAAGAAAAGAGAGGATGAAAAATAAGAGAGTGAAGATGAGACGTCAATAACTATTCGTGACGCTGCTGTCTTATAGAAGCATTCATCTCTTTGATAAAGTTTCTATAGACCTTATCTGAATATTTTACATTACGTTTGAACATAGGATTCTTAGATGGTGAGGTAGGTATCTCTTCACCATTTAGTTTCTTGTATAGCGAGTCAATCATTCGCTTGGTCTTATACGAGAGTGTGTATAGTGCCTTTCGTTTTCCCATATGCTTCCTGAATACCTCAATCCATTTATCACGCCTTAGTCTATCGAAGCGTGTCACATCCCAACTTAGTAGCTCATTAAACTCTTGGAACTTATCCTTAGAGAAATAATCCTCTGTGTATAGGAATAATAACATATCAAGGTCTGCCTGTGTGAGCCCATACTTAGACTTTATGAACTGACGTATAACCCTCCAATACTTTAGGTAATCTGATTTCATTAAATTTTATTTTGTAAATTTGTGTAAATATAAAAAAGTTATGGCAATCACAAACAATAAGGGTAAGTATGACCCTAAATCAAAAAGATACAGTAAGGACGAGATTACTGTTTCAAAACCTGATGCTAACTGTATGATAACATCAACAGTTAAGGCTACAGGAAAGGTGTTAAGCACATCTAAGCTAGACCCTGCGGCTTGCAAGAGAGCTAAGGGAACAGCAACAAAGTCTGAGGTAGATGCTTTTAAAGCAAAGAGAGAGTCAGATAGAATTAAGAGTGCACCATCTAAGACTTATGCAGCGGCTTATGACAAAGCTAGTGCTGCTGATAAAAGAAAATTAAGAATTGCCAAAGGTACTAAGACAGGTATGACTGAGGCACAAATAGCAAGAGTTCTTGGCAGCTAAGGGAAGAACAAAGAAAGGTAATAAGATTTGCCCCGCAGGTATTGCTTGGGCGAAGAAAACCTTTGACACCTATCCATCAGCATATGCTAATATGGCTGCAAGTAAATATTGCAAGGACCCTAACTACGCAAAGAAATCTAAGAAGTAATGGGTGAGCTGCAGAAGTGGGTTGATGAGAAGTGGGTACGTATCGGAAGGGATGGCTCTATCAAGGGTGCTTGTGGTACAAGCAAGAACAAGAAGAACCCCGATAGGTGCTTGCCATTGAAGAAGGCTCAGAGTATGACCAAGGCTGAGCGTGCAGCTACAGCACAGAAGAAAAAGAAGTATGGTCGCAAGGGTAAGCAGTTTGTATCTAATACACCTGCTGCTAAGGTGACAAAGAAATACACCAAGAGGTAATGGCAGAAAAAAGTAAGATGAAATGTAACAGGGTTACTGCATCAGATAGACCCGGTAAGAAGAAGATGGTGAAAGCCTGTGAGGGTGGCAAGGAGAAGCTTATTCACTTTGGTGCTAAGGGCTATGGTCACAACTATTCTGCTGCAGCACGTAAGTCATTCAAGGCACGACACAAGTGTGGCACTGCAAAGTCAAAACTCACTGCACGGTATTGGGCTTGTAAGAACCTATGGGCAGGAAAGGGTGGCTCTACAAAGAGCTCACCAAAAAATCGTCAAGGAAAATATTAGTATATTTGTAAAAAGAAAAAAAATTATGATGTATCGAGTATCACAACCATTAGCAGGAACTCAGTTTCCGGGTGATGACAAAAAAAAGAAAAAAAGAAAAAACAAGAAGGTTGCTAAAAAATCAGGGGATGCTTTCTCAAAAAAGAATGCAAAAGAACAAGGTTTTACGAAAATGTCTCCGGCTCAAATAAAGAAAGCTAAGGAAAGAGTTTTAAAATTAGAAAAGTCAAACCCTGAAAAAGGTAAAGCAGCACGAGCTAAGCTTATGGCGGAACTTAGAAAAGGATATTACAAACAAAAATAATTCGTAAGTAATGGGCAAGGTTTTAGTATGGCTAGGAAATAAAATCATCGCAACAGGATTGTGGTGTAAGAGAACTTGGAACAAGTTCCTTAGTAAGTTGATGTTTAAAAATATATAAGATGGCAAAGTATAATGACCCTCCAAAAAAGAACGCTCTAGCAAAGGCTGCTGAGTATAAACCAAGCAGCAGCTTTAACAAGGCTGTGAAGCAATCTACATTTAAGAAGCTTCCACAGAGTTTTAGTAAGGGATATAGTTCTAAGGTTGAAGGTGGTACAGGTGGTAGACCTGAGACACCCCTTCCTGCCACAAGCTTTAAAGAACAAAAGAAAGCAATCAAGCAGCAAGCTAAGCTTAAAAAACTGCAAGATAAAGCAGATATGACTCCGGCACAAAAGGCAGCCAAGAGAAAAAATATTGGTAAAAATATATTATCAGGGTTAGGTGCAGCAGTTACAGCAAGTCAGTCATATAGTCAAATAAAGAAAAATATAAAGAATTAATTTTTGTAATGGCATACAAACAAAAGAGTCGAGGTCTAGGTGACAGCATCGAGAAGTTTACAAAGGCTACAGGAATAAAGGCTGTAGTTGATAAGGTTGCTAAGGCTACAGGAAAGGACTGTGGGTGTGACGCACGTAGAGACTCTTTGAATCGCAGGTTCCCGTTTAAAAAATAATCCTATGCAGATATCCATATCAAATGCTATAGGCGGCATTAGTGGCGCACAGGTTGGCGGCACACCTACACCGCCACCTTTCACAAATTTAAATTCGTTTAGCTTTGACGGAATTGATGACTACTTTATAATACCAAGCGCAATAACTTTAGTTGATGACTTTAGCATAAGTGCTTGGATAAAACCAAGTAACACAACGGATACTTATAATATGATTTTAAGTTGTGGAAGTGTCGGTCCTTATTTTGCAGTAAGAAGTGGTGGAAAATTACATTTTTATTTATCTACAACTTATGAAACAGGTGCAGGAGTTATCCAACCAAATGTTTGGACACACGTTGCGGTAACAAGAACAAGCGGAGTTTTACAATTATATATCAATGGTACTGCCTTTGCAACGACAAGCACACAAACAAGCGTGATAGGTTCGCAAACATACAATATAGGTAGATATGCGCCAACAAACGCTTTTTCTTTTACAGGTAATATAGACGAAGTTTCATTATTTAATGCTTCGCTTTCTGCAAGTGACGTGTTAGCCATATATAACAACGGAGAACCGCAAAGTCTTGACACATACTCACCGTTGATTTGGTTTAGAATGGGAGACAATGCAACTTGGAATGGTAAAACGTGGACAATGACAAGTGTCGGTACAGATACACGAATTGCAAGGTCAATCAATATGGTCGAAGCCAATAGAACAACAGACGTACCAACTGCATCAACTTTTGCTAACACACAGAGCATACAATTAGACGGTGTTGATGACTATGTTGACACCTCTACGATTAATATAGATAATACAAATGGAACAACATTGTCATTATGGTTGAAAGGCACAAACGGAGTAGGTGGAGGATTAATAACATCAAGAGGCAGTATAGGTGGTTCAGATAGTTTATTGAACTTTGATGTTAAAAGCGATGGAAGATTATTTTCACGTAGATTTGGTTCAAGTAATTATACAGGATTAACAGGTTTAAGAGATGGTACGTGGAAACATTTATTAATTACACTTAATTATAGTACAGGAGATGTAAAATATTACTTAAATGGCGTACAAGGTGGTAATACTGATAATTATGGAAATATATATAGTAACAATATTTTAAGTTCTATTGGTAGAGGTGGTACATTGTATTTTGGTGGTAATATAGATGAGGTTTCAGTGTTTAAAAAAGTTTTAACAAGCACCGAAATAAGTCAAGTTTACAACAATGGAGTACCTAATGATATTTCAAGTCTTTTACCTTTTAGTTGGTGGCGTTTTGAAGGAACAGGCACAACTGCGACAGATAGCGGAAGCGGAGGAAATAACGGAACACTTATAAATGGAGTAGTAAGGAGTACAGACGTACCAACTGCATCACCTTTTAGCAATACAAGGTCAATAGCATTAGATGGTGTTGATGACTTTGTGTCTGTATCCAATAGTAATATTTTAGATGGTTTACAAAAAGCTACTTGGTCTTTTTGGTTTACAAAAAGCGGTACTTCAGCAAAGTATTTAAGTAGCCATTATAACAATGGTAATCAATTTTTATTTTTGTTTATACCTTCGTCAAATAGGATAGATGGATATATCAATGGCGTTAGAGCATTTAACAATAATTCAACTACTATAAGCGTTGATACTTGGTATAGTGCAGTATTTGTTTTAGATAGCACTTTAAGTTTATACTCTGATAGATTAAAACTATTTATTAATGGTACACAAATCGCAAACATAGGTGGTGCAACTTTACCACAAAATGCAACTTTAAACAGCGATAGCGGAGATATTTTAATAGGTAAAGCTACTACGGGATTCAATTGGGATGGTAATATTGATGAGGTTTCTTTTTGGAATGATGCCAAAGATATTTCAGATATTTGGAATGGAAGCGGATTACCTACTGACTTGTCATCTGAATCTAATGTCATTGCTTGGTGGCGTATGGGAGACGGAGATACTGCGCCAACTATAACTGACAACGTTGGTAGCGCAGACGGAACAATGACAAACTTTACAACTTTTAGCACAGATGTGCCAACATAAAAACAAATAAAAAAATGAGTACAAGAATAGCAGACACATACGCAATAATAAACATTGCAGATTTACCAAACATTGATTTTGCACAAGTAGGCGAAACTGACGAAAACACGATTAGAAAAAGTTTAGACGAAACACAATTCGTTTTAAAGTGGAATACAGAACCAACGTTCATAACAGACGGAACGGTAACGCCTTTACAAACTTTAACGCACGAACAAGCTTTAGTGCTTATGGCTTCAGCAGAATGGTCTGAACCTATACCTGTAGAAGAGTAATACGCATTTATACATATAAAAAAATAATGCTATCTTTGTAGGTATACAAAAAGATAGAAATGGCTTATCAAAAATTACAAGCTTCAAGAGCTTTAGCAGTAGTAACAAGTGACGCTGTAAACATTCCAAACCCTTCGATGCTTGCAATAGACAGCACGGCTACAGGAGCAGCAGCTAATAAACTTATAGACGCATCCGGAGACTTTATTGATAAAGGAGTTAAGATTGGAGATATTATATACTCTACAGTAGCCGGAATTGCAAGTAAGGTTACGGGGGTAGATAGCTCTACTCAGCTTAGTGTAACAACAGCAATACCAAACGCAAGACCATATCAGTTATACGCTACAGCAGACGCACCTAACAATGGTTGTGTGTTATATGTTGGAGTAGCGGGAAATGTTAAGGTAACAACAGCGGGTGGTGATGACGTTACGTTTACAGGTGTTCTTGCAGGGAGCTTTATTCCCGTTCAAGTATTAAAAGTATTTGCAACAGATACAACATCTACAGATATAATTGCATTGTGGTAAGGTTCTATTCCACCGCATCGGTGGATGTAAAAATAAATTATGAAATAGTTAGCGATGGAGACGATTAGTGAGAGTACAAAAATAAAACTATCCCCAAAGAATTTTATTTTTATTGTCGGGTTGGTAACAACCTTTGTAAGTATGTACTACTCATTACAGGCTCAGATTGAAGACGCTAAACAACTACCCGCCCAAGACCAAGAGGTGAAAGAAGCGGTAATAAAAACCTCTAATGAGCTTACGTTCATCAAGGAGGAAATCACAGACATTAAGGGACAACTTCAAATAATGGAAGAGCGTCTCTATGAACTCCAATAGATTATGGCAAAAGTATGTAGATGCTGTCACCAAGAAATCAAGAGTGATTCAAAGTACATTTGGATTCTTGATAATGGTCACGGTGGAATTATTAATGGTGTCTATCAGACAGCCGGAAAGCGTAGCCCTATTTGGTCAGATGGTACTCAGCTCTTTGAGGGTGAGTTCAATCGTGCTATTGTAGACAGGATTGCTAAGTATTGCGATAAGAACAATATCGAGTACATAAACCTAGTAGACACCAATGAGGATGTTCCTCTATCTACGAGAGTCAAGATGGCTAACGAGGTTTATCGTGAGTCAGACAAGCCCTGTATCTATGTAAGCGTACACGCAAATGGATTTAGTGATGAGTCGGCAAATGGTTGGGAGGTGTATACATCTCCGGGAGAAACTCAGTCAGACCATATAGCAACAGTGTTGTATGAGGAGACAGAGAAAGAGTTCCCTAACTACAAGATGCGTAAGGATACAAGAGATGGCGATGTAGACAAGGAGTCAAACTTCTATGTGCTTATACACACAGCTATGCCTGCTATACTATCTGAGAACTTCTTTATGACAAACGAGAGAGAGTGCAAGACGCTCCTTCTTAGTGAGGAAGGTAGGGACCGCATCGCAAAGGCTCACATTGAAATGATAAATAAAATCGAGAACGAATGAAAGAAATATTAACAAGACTATTTGGAAAGGGTTCGGGAATTGTTGAGCAGGTCGGAGGAGTTGTAGACAAGTTTGTTAGAACCAAAGAAGAGAAGGCTCAGTTTGAGAAGGAGATGGCAGAGATACTCATCAATGCTGAGGCTGATATGCAGAAGAACGTCACCGAGAGATGGAAGGCAGATATGACTTCAGACTCTTGGCTGTCAAAGAATGTACGGCCATTGGTATTGATGTTCTTAATTTTCAACACTATGCTGTTGATATTTATTGATGCAGGTCAGCTTAACTTTAAGGTTGAAGATAATTGGGTGAGCCTACTAGAGATATTGTTGCTTACGGTTATAGCCGCATATTTTGGCGGTAGAACTATTGAGAAGACAAGAAAGAAATAATTCCTATCTTTGTAGGAAATAAAATTTAATACAATGAAACTTAATGAAAAAGAATTAGAGACTATCCGTGAGATGCAGGGAGAGTTTCAGAAGGCAAAAATCGCCTTAGCAGATTTAGAGCTTAACAAGCACCAACTTCTAAAGACTATTGATGTCTTGAAGCAGGACTTCGGGAAGCACGAGCAGGAGCTTATAGATAAATATGGAGCCGACTCCGTTATAAATGTTCAGACAGGAGAGGTTACTGAAAACAAAAAATAAAGATGGCAAGAATAAGTACATACACAAATGCAAGTCCGGTAACACTATCGGATAAATTTATTGGAACTGAGGTAGCAGGAACGCCTGTAAACGTTACTAAGAACTTTTTGATTAGTGACCTTCTCACACTATTCCAATCGAATATTACTTTGCAGAATGTACTTGATGCAGGTAACACAGCTACTCAGAGTATAATACTCACAGGAGACATTACTCAGACAGGTAACTTCAGTATAACAGGAGGAGCGTTAAGCTTGGGTGGTACGGTAAGAGACTTCAATGGTGCTCTTGGTACTAACGGTGAGACTCTTGTATGTAATGCAAGCGGTCAGCTTGTTTTTGGTTCGGGGCTTACGAATCAGAATCTTCAGCAGGTACTAAACATTGGCAACACTGCAACTCAAGATATCAACCTAACGGGTAATATAACTCAGACAGGAGACCAAGATATCACAGGAGATGTCACTCATATAGGAAACTATCTTTTTGAAACGGGGCAGTTTACTTTTGATGCAAACTCATCAATATACGTACAGGCAGCGGTAAAGGATTCTACAAACACTTTAGGTGGTGACGGTCAGATTCTTGTTTCAAATGCAAGCGGTAAAGTAACTTGGCAGGACAGTGTGCCTACAACGGTACGCTCAAGTGCGTTGACTACCACCAATATTATTCTTGCTGACAAGAATGGTGTTGTTATTACAACTACCTCAAGTGCAACTGATGTAAGAATACCTACAAACGCAGGAGCAGCATTCCCTATAGGGACTAAGATAACCATCATTCAAGAGGGTTCGGGTACTATTACCGTAGTGGGAACTTTAGGGGTTACGCTTCAGTCATCTCAAGGACACGATAGGTTGTCTCATCAGTATTCAGTAGCCACTGTTGTAAAGACAGCTATAGATACTTGGTACCTGTACGGAGATATAAAAGCATAGATGGATATCAGAAAGATAGCGATAGGTCCTGACTACAAGGGTGGTGCAATGCATTATCTTGTAGGTCAGAACGTGCTAAACAATCAGTATACTATACACCTTATACGCTACGACAAGAAGGATGGTAGTATAAAGATTTGGATTGAGAAGGATGATGAGGTGGTATTGTGGAAGAGCTTCACAAATACAATGCCTGTATCTATTGAGTACAACATAAACTTTTAATATTGAGCGAACAAAAAAGATTAGAGCTTCAGCAGGAGCTAGCTCTACTCCTAGAAAAAAAGGAGACAGCAACAGAATTTACAAATAAATTAGAAATCGCAGATGCGATTCATAACATTCAAATGAAATTAACAGGAGTCAAACCAACAGATACGCATATAGATTGCATTGGTTGCGGCTCATAGCCCACTATGAAGTCACCATTTTATTTTATAACTAGAGCACATAACGGAAGGAGATACGACAACGTCAAGTCTATTGGCGGTATTGATTTTATTACTAGCACATCAGAGGAGGACCATAAGGCTTCCAATAGATATGCTGAGGTTGTAGAGACACCTTTAGGATATGAAGGCCCGATAAGGAATGGAGACACGCTCCTAGTTCATCATAACGTATTTAAGTTCTATAACGATATGAAGGGCAGGCAGCAGAGTGGTAAGAGCTTCTTCAAGGATGACCTGTTCTTTATAGATGAGGAGCAGTTCTTTATGTATAAGCAAGACGGTGAGTGGCACTCATACGATAGATACTGCTTTGTAAAACCTGTACCTACATCAGAGTCATATATATTTAAACCCTTTAGCGAAGAGCCATTGGTTGGGATTATGAAGTATCCCAATGACTATCTAAAGTCTAAGGGTGTATCTAGTGGAGATATGGTATGTTTTAAACCTGACAGTGAGTATGAGTTTGATGTGGATGGGGAGAAGCTGTATAGGATGTATGACCATCAGATAACAATAAAGATATAATGGATAACAAGGATATAAAGCTTAGGATTATAGACGCAGGTATGAAGGCTGTTGAGCAGCTTATAAAGGTAGCTAAGGAGGATATCATAAAGATAGACCCTGAGGATGAACTAGCTGCAGATAGACTAAAGAATGCGGCAGCTACAAAAAAATTAGCTATATTCGATGCGTTCGAGATACTTACAAAGATTGAGAGCGAGCGGGCTGATATAGATATTGCAGAGAAGGGCCCATCAAAGGTAGACACAAAACAAGGATTTGCAGAAAGAAGGTCAAGATAGTTTATATAAAATATTAGATGGATATGTTCCTTCTAATGTTATAACCAACAAGAATAGAAATAAGAGTTGGTTGTATGGCTATGACCCTAAGTATGATATGGTAATCATCTCTAAGACAGGAATGATTGGAGAGATTATAAATATCAAAGGATTAGTGGTGGCACTACCTGCAGCACCTAAGGATATTCATAAAAGAAGTAAGACCTCATCAGAGCAGTATTGGCAGCGTAACGAGATACCTAAAGCATTAGAAAGGATTACATCAATATTTCAATGGAACGAAAAGCCTACAGACTTTAAGAACTTATGGGTAGATTATGTAGAGGGTGAGTTTGATAAGCGTGAGCTAGGTTATTGGTTTATGAATAACGGTAAACCCAACTACATTACAGGGGCTCACTATATGTATCTACAGTGGACAAGTATTGATGTGGGCTACCCTGACTACCGTGAAGCTAACAGGATACTATATATATATTGGGAGGCGTGTAAAGCTGACAAGCGTAGCTTTGGTATGGACTATCTAAAGATAAGACGTTCAGGGTTTTCATTTATGAGCTCATCAGAGTGTGTAAATACAGGGACATTAGCAAAAGACTCTAGGGTAGGTATACTATCTAAGACGGGTGCTGATGCCAAGAAGATGTTTACAGATAAGGTTGTACCTATTAACAGTAGACTACCATTCTTCTTCAAGCCTATTATGGATGGTATGGATAAGCCGAAGACTGAGCTAGCCTTTAGGATTCCTGCGGCAAAGATTACAAAGAAGAATATGTATGACACCACTGTCGATGAGCTGATGGGGTTAGATACCACAATAGATTGGAAGAATACAGATGACAACAGCTATGATGGTGAGAAGCTTCTATTATTGGTACACGATGAGAGTGGTAAGTGGTTAAAGCCAAACAATATATTAAACAATTGGCGTGTAACAAAGACGTGTCTTCGTTTGGGTAGTAAGATTATAGGAAAGTGTATGATGGGTTCTACCTCTAACGCATTAGCAAAGGGTGGTGAAGAGTTTAAGAGGCTTTACAACGACTCTGATGTTACAAAGAGAAACGCTAATGGTCAGACCAAGAGTGGTATGTATTCTTTATTTATTCCTATGGAATGGAATATGGAGGGATTCATAGACATCTATGGTATGCCTGTATTTAGAAAGCCTGTAAAGCCTATACGTGGTGTTGATGGTGAGATGATTGACAATGGTGCGATTGACTATTGGGAGGCAGAGGTTGACTCATTAAAGAATGACCCTGATGCACTGAATGAGTTCTATCGTCAGTTTCCTCGTACTGAGTCTCACGCATTTAGGGATGAGAGCAAGCAGTCACTATTTAATCTAACGAAGCTGTATCAGCAGATAGACTATAATGATTCACTTATAACTGAGCACCATCTTACTAGGGGAAGTTTTCATTGGAAAGATGGAATCGTTGACTCCAAGGTTGTGTGGGCTCCTGATAAGAGGGGCAGGTTCCTAGTTAGTTGGCTACCAAAGAAGGGATTACAAAACAAGGTAGTAGATAAGAGGGGTATCAAGTATCCGGGCAACGACCACCTTGGCTCGTTTGGATGTGACTCCTATGATATATCAGGTACTGTAGGTGGTGGTGGCTCTAATGGAGCACTTCACGGTATGACAAAGTTTAATATGGATGACGCTCCTAGTAATGAGTTCTTTCTAGAGTATGTTGCTAGACCACAGACAGCAGAGATATTCTTTGAGGAGGTACTGATGGCTTGTATATTTTATGGTATGCCTATACTTGTAGAGAATAATAAGCCAAGACTACTATATCATTTCAAGAATAGAGGCTATAGGGGTTTTAGTATAAACAGACCTGACAAACATTATAACAGGCTCTCTAAGACAGAGAGAGAGTTGGGTGGTATACCTAACTCAAGTGAGGACATTAAACAGGCTCACGCCTCAGCTATTGAATCTTATATCGAGAAGTATGTGGGTCTAGATATAGAGGGGACGTACCGGGATTCAGAGGAGATGGGCTTTATGCCATTCGCTAGAACCCTTGAGGATTGGGCAAAGTTTGACATTAGTAACAGAACAAAGTATGATGCCACTATTAGTTCAGGCTTGGCTATTATGGCGAATCAAAAGCAGGTATATTTACCTGAGAAAAAAGAGTCGAAAATAAGTATTAACTTTGCAAGGTATACCAATAACGGTACAAGAAGCGAAATAATTAGAAGATGAAGGACGTAAAAGTAAACATTTCATCTACAGGATTTCCAAGTCAATTTGTTTCTGACGCTGAGAAAGCGACACAGGAGTTCGGACTACAGATTGGACAAGCTATTCAGTATGAGTGGTTTAGAAAGGATGGACAATCGTGTAGATACTATAGCCAATGGAGAGACTTTAATAGGTTAAGGTTATATGCAAGAGGCGAGCAGTCTATTGCTAAATACAAAACCGAGTTGGCGGTAGATGGAGACTTGTCTTACTTGAATCTTGATTGGACACCTGTGCCTATTATACCTAAGTTTGTTGATATCGTTGTCAACGGTATGAGTGATAGACTGTTTAAGGTAGATACCTATGCTCAGGACGCAATGTCTCAGGCTAAGCGTAGTAAGTATCAGGATATGATAGAGGGACAGATGGTGTCTAAAGAGGTGCTATCTATAATCCAAGAGAAGTCGGGTGTAGACCCATTCGCTATGGACCCTGCAAATCTTCCTGAATCAGATGAGGAGCTTTCGTTATATATGAACCTAAACTACAAACCTGCTATTGAGATAGCAGAGGAGGAGGCTATCAATACTATCTTTGATGAGAATCATTATCAGGATATTAGAAAGAGACTAGACTATGACCAAATGGTTCTAGGTATATCCTGTGCGAAGCACGAGTTCTTACCGGGGGCAGGAGTTCAGCTATCATATGTAGACCCTGCAAATATTGTATACAGCTATACTGAGGACCCACAGTTTAAGGACTGCTTCTATTGGGGAGAGATAAAGACAATACCAATCACTGAGCTTATAAAGATAGACCCATCGTTAACTAGAGAGGACCTAGAGGAGATAAGCAAGTATAGTCAGAGTTGGTATGACTACTATAACACAGCTCAGTATTATGAGAATGATATATTCTATAGAGATACCTGTACCGTTATGTACTTCAACTATAAGACCACAAAGAAGGTAGTATATAAGAAGAAGATACTTGAGGGTGGTGGCTCTAAGGTAATAGAGAAGGATGACCAATTCAATCCACCTACAGAGATGATGGAGGAGGGTAGATTCGAAAAGATTGAGAAGACTATTGACGTATGGTATGATGGCGTTATGGTTATGGGTACCAACATATTACTTAAGTGGGAGATGTCTAGGAATATGGTACGTCCAAAGTCAGCAAGTCAGCACGCATTACCAAACTATGTAGCATCTGCACCTAGAATGTATAAGGGTGTGATTGAGTCGTTGGTTAGGAGGATGATTCCTTTTGCTGATTTAATTCAGATGACACACCTGAAGCTGCAGCAGGTAATATCTAGGGTAGTACCTGATGGTGTATATATAGATGCAGATGGATTAAACGAGGTAGACTTAGGTACAGGAGCAGCATACAATCCTGAGGATGCATTGAGATTATACTTTCAGACGGGTAGTGTTATTGGTAGAAGCTATACTCAGGATGGTGAATACAATCAGGGTAAGGTTCCAATAAAGGAGCTTCAGTCTTCATCAGGTGCTAGCAAGTCACAGATGTTGATATACAACTATAATCATTATATGGATATGATTCGTTCAGTAACAGGACTGAATGAGGCTAGGGATGGTTCTACACCAAACTCAGATGCTTTGGTAGGTATACAGAAGCTTGCAGCGTTGAGTTCTAATACCGCAACTAGACACATACTTGACAGTAGCCTTTACATATATAGAACATTAGCAGAGGCATTAACGTATAGGGTTGCTGACATACTAGAGTATTCAGACTTTAAGGATGACTTTATAAATAAGATAGGTAAGTATAATGTGAGTATCCTTGGTGATATCTCAGACCTATACATATATGATTTTGGAATATTTATCGAGGTTAGTCCTGATGAGGAGGAGAAGGCACAGCTAGAGCAAAACATTCAGATGGCATTGTCACAGAAGGATATCAGCCTTGAGGATGCAATTGACATTCGTGAGATTAGAAACCTTAAGATGGCTAATCAGTTGTTAAAGCTTAAGCGTAAGCAGAAGCAGGAGCGTGAGCAGCAACAACAGATGCAGATGCAGGCGATGCAATCACAGCAGCAGATGCAATCTCAAGAGCTTGCAGCTCAGACAGCTATGCAGAAGATACAGGCAGAGACACAGTCTAAGATGCAGATTAAGCAGGCAGAGGTTGCCTTTGAGATTGAGAAGCTCAAGAACGAGGCAGACCTTAAGAAGCAGCTTATGCAGACTGAGTTTGATTTCAATATGCAGCTCAGAGATATGAGTGAGAATGCATTACAGACTCGAGAGACTGAAAGAGAGAAGGCAAAGTCTGACCGTATCAGTCAGCAGAATAGTGAGCAGTCGAAGCTTATCAACCAAAGAAAGAACAACCTACCTCCACAGACCTTTGAGTCTAACGAGGATAGCCTTGATGGATTTGATATGGCAGAGTTTGAACCTCGCTAAAAACGTTAAAAAAAATAACTAACTTTGTAAAAATTAAATTAAATGGATATTAAAGTAAAAGCAGTAGAGTCTCCGGACTCTAAATCTGTACAAGAGGTAGAAAAAGAATTGTTAGAGAAGCACGAAGAATCATTACAGAATGAAGAAGGTCAAGCTAACGATACAGGAGTGGAAGGAAGCACTGAGGGTGCCACCACCACACCGGAACAAGAAGAAGTACAGCCGCAAGGCGAAGCACAAGAATCCTCAGAGTTAAATGAGGAAGACGTTCTTTCATATATTGGTAAAAGATATGGCAAGGAGATAAACTCATTCGATGAGCTTATGTCTGAGCGAGAATCCTCAGAGGATTTACCTGAGGATGTAGCTGCCTATCTTAAATATAAAAAAGAGACAGGACGTGGATTCAATGACTTCCAAAGATTACAGGAAGACTTTGATGATATGGACCCTGACTATTTGCTATCTCAATATTATAAGGCTACGGAGACGGGGCTTGATGATGATGACATAGATATTATGCTAAGCGAGTTTGATTACGATGAGGACTTGGATGACGAGGCTGACGTAAAGAAAATAAAGCTAGCAAAGAAAAAGACTATTGCAAAGGCCAAAGGGTACTTTGAGGATATGAAGGAACAATACAAGCTTCCACTTGAGTCAAGTGGTGGTGAGAGTTCGGGAGTAGACTCGGAGGAGATGGAGGCATATAAGCGATATACAGAGTCTGCTAAGACCCAACAGGAGCTAGGCGAGCGTAGACGAAATTGGTTTACTGAAAAAACCAACGAGGTATTCGGAGGAGAGTTTAAAGGTTTTGAATTCTCTATTGATGATAAGGCCGTACTATACTCACCGCAATCTGCCGATGAGCTAAAGACTAAACAGTCTGACGTTATGAACTTCTTAAATAGGTTTATGAACGATGACGGTTTAATAGCTGACGCAGAGGGCTACCATAAGGCGATAGCAGTAGCATCAAACCCTGAGAAGTTTGCTCAGTTCTTTTATGAACAAGGCAAGGCTTCAGCAACTGAGGATGTAACCCGTAAGATGAAAAACATTGATATGTCGACACGGAATGCACCTGAGGTTTCTACAAAGGGCGGGATGCAAATTCGAGCTATAAACCCTGACTCGGGGAAGGGCTTGAAAATTAGAAGTATTAAGAAAAAATAAAAAACAAAAAACAAAATGGCAGTAGACGCAACACCGGGATTTGACTTGCAGCCATCTGCAACGCAGATTCCCACAGCAACAAACTACATTACCGACTTCAACTTCTTGAATCAGTATCTTCCTGATACTTACGAGAAAGAATTTGAGCGTTATGGTAATAGAACAATCGCATCCTTCCTACGATTAGTAGGAGCAGAGATGCCTTCTAACTCAGACCTTATCAAATGGGCAGAGCAGGGAAGACTACACACGAAGTACACAAAAGTAGGTTTATTAGCAGTAGTAGCACAGCCTACAGCTACCTTTACGGTAAATGACGACCTAGCACCTGCAGGTTCAACAGCAGGAGCATTAGGCACACCATCAATCGCTATCCGAATAGGACAGACGGTTATGATTGTTAAGAATGACGGAAGTGGAAGTAATAAAGGTATCGTAACAGCGGTCCCAACAGCGAACACCTTCACTGTAGCCTTCTATGAGGCAGCAGGTTTTACAGGAGGTTCAGGAACATCTAGTGAGGATGTATCAGTATTCATCTATGGTTCTGAGTTCAAGAAAGGAACAGTAGGAATGCAGGGGTCTTTAGAGGCTGACGACATCATCCTTGACAACTCTCCAATCATCTTGAAAGACAAGTATGCGGTATCAGGTTCTGATATGGCACAGATTGGATGGATTGAGGTAACAACTGAGAACGGGGCTAACGGATACCTATGGTACTTAAAGTCTGAGCACGAGACTCGTCTACGTTTTGACGACTACCTTGAGACAGCAATGATTGAGGCTGTTCCTGCAGAGGCAGGTTCAGGTGCAATTGGGCAGAGCTTCAAAGGTTCAGAGGGTATCTTCTATTCTGTAGAGAACAGAGGTAACGTATGGTCAGGTGGAAACCCTGTAGCTTTGGCAGACTTTGATGCTATCATCTCACGTCTTGACAAGCAAGGTTCTATCGAGGAGAACGTTATCTTCCTAGACCGACAGTTTGGTTTTGACATTGACGATATGTTAGCAGCTCAAAACTCTTACGGAGCAGGTGGTACATCTTACGGATTGTTTGACAATGATGAGGAGATGGCACTTAACTTAGGTTTCACAGGATTCCGTAGAGGTTATGACTTCTACAAGTCTGATTGGAAATACCTAAACGACCCAACAATGAGAGGTGGTTTACCAACAGGAGCAGGTTCAGGACGTGTAAACGGACTATTGGTTCCTGCAGGTTCAACTACTGTATATGACCAAATCCTTGGAAAGAACGCTAAGCGTCCATTCCTTCACGTTCGTTACAGAGCTTCAGAGACTGAAGACAGACGATACAAGACTTGGATTACAGGTTCAGCAGGAGGGGCACGTACTTCTGACTTAGATGCAATGGAGGTTAACTTCCTTTCTGAGCGAGCAGTATGTACCTTAGGGGCAAACAACTTCTTCTTATTCCAAGAGTAGGAACAGTTATAAAATCAAGAGGGGTGTCTTAGGGCACCCCTTTATTTTTTAAATTTTAAATTATATCAAATGAAAACAAAAGAAAAGTTCGTAAGTAAAAGTTATAGACTTACAAGAGACGTAGCACCGCTAACGTTTATGTTACCATCACGTAACACAAGAAGATATCCACTATTATGGTTTGACGAGGACAAAGGAATAAACAGACCTTTACGTTATGCCGTCAATCAAAAGTCACCATTCGAAGATGAGCAGGACGGTAACGCTATCGTTGAGCCTATTATATTCGAGGATGGATTCTTACACGTATCAAAACAAAATCAGATTCTTCAGCAGTTCTTAAATCTACATCCTATGTATGGCAAGTCATTTACAGAGATTAATGATGAGAAGGATGCATCTGAAGATATTGAGGTATTAAACCTAGAGGTAGATGCATTGATAGAGGCACGTAGCCTTTCATTAGAGCAGCTTGAGAGTGTATGCTCTGTGTTGTTTGGTATTGATGTATCAAAGGTTTCTACCGCAGAGATGAAGAGGGATATTCTAGTTTATGCTAGAAACTATCCTGAGGATTTCTTAGATATCATTAACGACCCAATGTTAAAGCTTCAGGCTAAGGTTAATAAGTTCTTTGACAGTGGCTTACTTACATATAGAAAGAACCGTAAAGAGGTTTGGTACAATACTCCAACAAACAAGAAGCGTATGCTAGTGGTTCCATTTGGAGACGAGGGTGTATCTACAGTAGCTAGCTATCTTCAGACTGACGATGGTGTTGAGTCGCTAAAGGTATTAGAAAAACTACTAGATTAATTTCAGTATCTTTGTTCTGAGAATATTCTCATATAATTTGCTAAATTTTTTTTACTATGCAAAAGTTTTTATCTATTCCTATCACAGCGACAGGAGAAACAGCACAATTAATTGCGGTTGATGGTATTGTTCTAATCGAGCAAGCGAGCACGACTACGGTTACTATTACTTACGGAAATGCAGCGGCACAAGATGTTGTTACATTGACTATTGGTGCGGCTATGGCTGCTAACAATGTTACTGTAAGAGACCGTATTCAGGACTCTGTAATTGCAGCACTTCAGACTTCTTGGACAAATCCAAAGTACGATGTTAGCCTTGCAGGTTTATCTGTAGCTTCAGGAGCAGCAGTAACTATTACAGGAATTGCTATCGCTTAATACAATTAAGTATTAAAGTAACATTAGAGGGCTTTTAAGGAGCCCTCTTTTTTTTTGCTTATCTTTGTGTAAAGAAGATAACGAATGATTAACTCAGTAAGAAATACAGTTCTATCTATACTGAACAAGAACAACTACGGATACATCTCTCCATCAGACTTTAACCTGTTTGCTAAGCAGGCACAGCTAGATATATTTGACAACTACTTTTTCAATTATAACTATCAGATACAAAAGGAAAATGCGAGACAGTCAGGTACGGGATACGCTGATATTAAGAAGGGATACGAGGAGGTGATTGAGATGTTTGGAGTAACAAACTATCTGCCAACCACAAGTACATTGTTAAATACTGTTAACCTAGGAAATACGTTCTATCTACCTGCACAGCTTTATACAGGTGATGACTACTACCTAATCAATAAGGTGTTGGCGTATGAGACAACAAAGGCTACGGGTGCAACTACAGCGGTGCTTGCAAATAATCTAGAGGATAATACAGCAACATTTATTAGTGATGGCGTAAAGGTTGGGGATGTGGTATTTAATCTACGTACACCATCTTCATTACAGAACGCTACAGTCACTCAGGTTGTGAGTGAGACTGTGTTGCTTCTGTCATCAGATATATTTACAATAAACGCATCAGCATATGTGGTCTTTGGACCAAAGCAGAATGAGCTAGATAAGGTTACTCAGAATAAGATTACAATGCTTAACAACTCAATGCTTACTGCACCTAGCAGATTATTCCCTGCATATACACAGGAGGGTAGTATACTTACAGCCTATCCATCAGCGTTGTTCTCAGGGATACAGTGTCAGTACATAAGATATCCTAAGGACCCTAAGTGGACCTATGTAGCATTAACAAACGGTGAGCCTGTCTTTGACTCCGGTCAATCAGACTTCCAAGACTTTGAGCTTAGCCTAGACGACCAAGTTGAATTGGTAAATAAGATTCTACAGTACGCAGGTATGTCTATCAGAGAGATTCAAGCGGTACAGTTTGGTAAGTCAGAGGAGCAATATAACGACCAACAAGAGAAATAATGGCATATATATCACAATACGAATACTACGAGAATAATGGGAATGCACCTGAGAATGCTAATTGGGGTTCCTATCAGTACGTTAGCCTATACGATATAGTAAACAACTATATGCTTATGTATACGGGTAACCACTCAATGATTAACAACGAGGAGAGATACAAGGTGTTGTTCCACGCTAAGCGTGGGATACAGGAGCTGAACTACGATGCGTTCAAGGAGATAAAGGTTTTAGAGTTAGACGTGTGTGACAACCTAAGATTTGTTCTTCCTCCTGACTTTGTGAATTGGGTTCGTATATCATTATATAAGGATGGTATACTGAGACCAATGACTGAGAACATTCAGGTTAATAGTGCAGACGCATACCTACAGGACAACAACTGTAAGATTCTTTTTGACCAAGATGGAAATATATTGAAGCCTGAGTATTCAGGATTGGATGTAGATAGGATTACAGGGACACAGAAGAGCATCTATCTAAACGAGGCTAGTCAGTTCAATGGTATGTTGGGATACAACTACGATGGCTATTGGTACTTTGACTACGGTATAGGAGCGTTCTACGGGCTTAACACAGAGACTGCTAATGCTAACCCTACCTTTAGGATAGATAAGCGTGCAGGCGTAATAAATTTTGACTCATCAATGTCTGACGAGAAGTGCATACTTGAGTATGTGTCTGATGGTATGGAGAATGGTGACGATAATTTGATACAGGTGAACAAGCTTTTTGAGGATTATATATATGCGTACATAACATATGCACTACAGAACTCTAAGTATGGTGTTCAGGAGTATGCAATAAATAGAGCGAGAAGAAACAAGACAGCACTATTGCGTAACGCAAAGATTAGAATGAGTAATATTCATCCCGGTAGGTTGCTACAGAACCTAAGAGGGCGGGACAAATGGATGAAGTAAATGGCGAATTTAAAGAGACACTTTATATCAGGCAAGATGAACAAGTCTGTAGACGAAAGACTTGTGCCTAACGGTGAGTATGTTGATGCATTGAATGTAAGACTTGGTTCTACTGAGGCATCAGAGATAGGCTCCGTTGAGAACTCAAAGGGTAACACTAAGGTTACATCATTGGAGTATAACGGAACAGCGTTAAGTAATAATGCAAAGTGTATAGGTACTCTTGATGATAGTGCTAATGAGACATTGTATTGGCTTGTACACGACCCATCGTTTGGTGTTGGAGCTACAGGTAAGCTTGACCTTATAGTGTCAATAGACCTAAAGGTAGACGCATTGGTGTATCACGTTATTAGTATTGACGATGGTGGTAATACAGATACGACATTAAACTTTAATCCAACATATCTAGTTACAGGGATTGACTTGGTGGAGGACCAACTGTTCTTTACCGATGACTACAATCCGCCTAGGGTTATTAACGTTAAGAGAAACTATGAGAATCCTGATACGAACATAGACCAATTTACTGCTGAGGAACTTCTTGTAATTAAGAAGCCACCTGTAGAGGCACCGACATTCACATTGAACCTTACTCCGGGGGAGGAGGACTATCTAGATGAGCGATTCATATGCTTTGGATACAGGTATAAGTATGCAGACAACCAATACTCAGCGACCTCACAGTTCTCTGAGCCTGCATTCGCACCAAAGCCTTTTTCATTATCTCCTGAGTCATTTCTTAATGAGGGTATGGTTAACTCGAAGAATCAGGCTATCATAACATATAACTCAGGTGGTCCACTTGTGGTTGGTGTTGACCTACTGTTCAAGGAGTCAGGGAATAGTATTATAAAGGTTATACAGAAGCTTAACAAGCAGGAGGAAGGACTTGCAGATAACACTGACTACACCTTTGCTTTTAATAGCAATAAGATATTCACAGTGCTACCTGACTCACAGCTACTACGATTGTTTGACAACGTACCACGCTTTGCTCAGGCACAGACAGTTATGGGCAATAGGTTGGTGTATGGTAACTACGTTGATGGATATGACCTAAAGGATAGAAACGGAAGCTTAACAAGACTAGAGTATACCGCTGATTTATTATCGAGTGAGATTAGTATTGACTCTTTAGACACTTCATTGGCATCGTATACATTTAATGTTGATGGTCCTGTTTCAATTCCTGAAAGTAAATTAATTGTTGATTTTGAAAACATTGAACTTACTGCAGGAAGTGTGTTGTCTTTTTTTTTAAATATTAATCATCACTCATTTTCAAGCAATACACCCACTACAAATTCAGGAATAGTTGTTGTTTCATTTACATATGTTTTAAATCAAGATTTTGCATCTATACACGACTTAGCAACAAATTCAGATTTTATAAATAAGATTGGAACCTCATTGCCTACAGGAAATATAAAACCTGTGTATGATGCAGTCAACCCGACCTCTTGTAGTGGTGTAACATTTACAGATAATTATAATTGTAATATAACATCTGTGCTTACAGGCACCCCGCCATACCCTACTTGGACTAAATATGTGTCGGGTCAGACATCTGCTATTGCATCACCTGCTACTCCAAACGCAGGTGAGGGTATGATTATAGGTTCATCTGTTGGTAGTGATGATTTAGAACTTACTATGCTTGCGATGCGTAGGGTTGATGATGTTTCCTCCCCTACAGTAAGTGCCTTTGAATATTTTAATATTGCAACCGCATCAGTAACTATAGCATCATCACCATCTGCATTAAGCCTTCATAGTAACAGGAACTATGAGGTAGGTATTATATATATGGATGAGTTTAATAGGTCAACCACAGCTTTAGTTAGTGAGTTTAATTCGGTTAACATTCCTTGCGGTAACGCATATCTTCAGAACAAGATTCAGGTAACAATACCCCCTCAACAGTTGGCACCATCGTTTGCAACACGGTATAAGTTTTGCTTGAAGCCTGATAGGGCAGGGTATGAGACTATATATACAATATTTTACTTTACAAATCCAAGTACGGGATATACTTATTTTTTAATTGATGGAGAGAATGCTCAGAAGGTTGAAGAAGGCTCAAGGCTTATAGTAAAAAGAGATTCAACCGGATACCTTTCTGATTGTAGGTATGGGACCGTTCTTGAAAAATCTAGTCAAATAGAAAACTTTTTTACTCTTCCTGACACAATAATTCCCGCAGGTGTTTATATGAAGATGTTAGCAAATGACTTTTCTGCACAGCTTCCTGAAAATGCATTTGTTTCACCGGGTCAAAATCTTACTACTGAAAATGATGCAGGTGATTGGCCTACTCAGGTATACTATGGATTAAGTGGAGGTACAGGCTCTTCATCAACTACTCCCGGAACTGCACCTTTTGGTGTAGATATACCTGCAGGCTCAACTATAAAATTTAAAGCTGAGTATCGTATTTTTACTACAAGTGCATCTACCATTAATATAGATTTAGAATTTACTTCTCCTGATGACTATAACACTATAATAGAATGGTTCAATGATAATGATATAGAGGATGTATTAAACAATCAAAAAGTAGTTTCAGGTTTTGGTGGTGCAACTCCGATTTTAACAAGAGCGTCTGACACTAATTCTTCGGCAAACAATTATGGATTAACTTATGATTCAACTGTATTTAATTCTGTTGAATATGTTTGGTTTGAAAGTTTAACTTCAGGTGAGATTAGGTTTGTTACAAGAGGGTTTCAATGTCAAATTCAATCTTCAGTAAGAACCGAATGGGAAATAAGTAGGGCAGGCTCAACAATAGCATTTGAGACTGAGCCTAGTGATGCACTACCTGACGTATGGTTTGAGGGTGCTGACTCATATGCTATTGACCAAGCGACAGGATTCCATA
>JAAHTH010001008.1_pt1 | contig 25830 bp, 28 predicted proteins | sample 6116091 | NCBI WGS metagenome assembly JAAHTH01 (sample SAMN13939990, study PRJNA603662) | sponge metagenome | isolation source: marine sponge | host: Mycale hentscheli | place: New Zealand | collected 2006
TAGGGTCTATCATCAATAAAATAAACTAGGGAGTGTTACAAAAATAACACATCTGGGACACTAATTAGTTACCTCTTAGCTTATTTTTATATTATTTTATAGATTACTATTGTAGAACTAATTAAAAAGTGTTATAATAGTACTATGGAGAATTTAAATAGTAACTACATTGAGTCCTACATTAACCTTGAGGCCTTGTTGTCTCAACAAATAGAATTACAATGTAACCAAGACTTCCTTTCCTTTGTGCGTTTAGTAGCACCTACTATTGTGTCTGACTTCAAGATGGGAAGACACATAGAAATAATATCAGAAAAACTACAACAAGTAGAAAGTGGTGAAATAAAAAGACTGATGGTCTTCCTACCACCACGTTCATCAAAGTCTGTTGTCTGTTCTAAACTATTTCCTGCATGGTACATAGGTAGAAACCCCAAACACGAACTATTAACTATATCACATAGCGATCAACTAGCTAGTGACTTTGGTAGATCAGTCAGAGATATTGTTAATATGGAAATGTTTCAAAAGGTATTTCGTGGTGTGGCACTTCGTAGTGATGTACGAGCAGCAGGTAAGTGGAAGACAAACCATGAAGGTACATACTATGCGGCTGGTGTTAGATCACAGATAGCAGGACGAGGAGCGCATGTAGCAATCCTAGATGATGCGATGTCTGAAGAAGATGCTATCTCCAGTGCAGGTAGAAGGTTTATCAAGGAGTGGTATCCTGCTGGTCTACGTACACGTATCATGCCCAATGGTTCTATTGTCATAATCAATACCAGATACCACTATGATGATCTGTGTGGCTGGCTCTTGAAGCAACAAGAGAACATGCCAGACTATGAAACAATACCCTGGGATGTTGTTAAGATACCTGCATGGCTTGATGACGATGCATCAGAACTACTGGACTTACCTGTAGGGTCTAGCTATTTCCCTGAGTGGAAACCAGATCATGTCTTGAAGGTAGACGAGAATGAGATCAAAGCATCCAATGGTAGCCGCTACTGGAACGCTCTTTACATGCAAGACCCCACACCTGAAGAGGGTGGCCTCATAAAAAAGAAGTGGTTACAGAACTGGGAGTATGACGAGCCACCTACGTGTGACTTTGTAATACAAACATTTGATACAGCCTTCTCTACGTCTAACACAGCAGACTACAGTGTTATACAGACATGGGGTATCTTTCACCTATATGATCAAGACGAAGACGGATATGAGGACTATGCATCTAATCTTATATTGCTTGGGAATATCAAAGGTAGATTTGAATATCCTGAACTAAGACGAATATCACAGAAGCTATACAATCAGCACAAGCCTGATCTGTGTATGGTAGAAAAGAAAGCCAGTGGGCAGTCTCTCATACAGGACTTACGTAGGTCTGGCTTACCTGTGTTAGAATACAACCCAGACAGAGATAAGGTATCCAGGGTCTACGCTGCCACGCCCATGATGGAGTCAGGTAGAGTATGGATACCAATGAACAAGAAGTGGGCAGATGATCTAGTAGAGGAGCTTATACGGTTTCCCAATGCGGCTCATGATGACCAAGTGGATGCCTTAACAATGGCTGTTCACTACATGAAAGAGTCCTGGCATCTTACCCACCCTGATGATCCTGACTATGAAGAAGCACCTCGTAGTAAGAGAGCAACCTATTGGAATGTCTGAAGTCATTTGTGAGAATGACAAAACTATGGTATAATAGAAGCAAGGTTTAAACTTGGGGAATCACTATGGCAAATGATTATATGGCAAAGTTAGCGGCTGACTTAGATGGTATGACTATAGGTGGTCTAGCTTCTAAAGGTCGCTATGGCGATACCATGATAGCACACATCAATCCTCAAGAAGCAGAGATGCTCATGGAAGAAGGTGGTGCAGGTACAATCAATCCCATGACTGGCCTTCCTGAGTTTTATGATATTGATATAGGTGCAGATGCTGATTCTTATGATTATAGTGCAGATGCAGCATCAGTAGATGCAGCAGGTGATACTGGTGATGGTGGTGCTAATCAAGGTGGTAATAATGATGGCACCTATACAGAAGAACAACTTACTACACTTGCAACTCTACCTGGACTTACTGATCTTCCATATACTGATGAAGGACTAGGTGGAGATAAATTTACTCTTGATCCTTATAATGTTCGTACAGGAATTCAACAACAAAAACAAGATTTTGAGAAAGAAGGTATACCAAAAGAATTTGTTCCTTATTATAATTCTTTAAAAGATAGAGGACTAAGTAATGAACAAGCTATGGCTACATTAGCTGCGGTAGCAGGAACTCCTGGTGGAGCAGGAGCATTATCATCTGGATATACTGATGGTTATTCTTATGGTGGTCCTATGGGAACTTTAGAAGACCTTATAGAAACAGGGCAGACAGCTTCTTTAGAACAAAGAGCAAAAAAAGCAAGAGAAAAAGCAGCTAAAGAAGAACAAGAGGTTGGTTATCTTGCAGGTGGAATTGAAACAGAAACAAAACAAGGATTTGGAGATAGATTTGCAAGCATACTTGGTCTTGATGATTTTAGTTTAGCTAGTCTTAATCCTCTTTCAAATAAATTAACACCAAACCAACAAGCTATTATGCAATCTTATAAGGATCAAGGTTTAACGGTACAACAAAGAAGTCCAATGGATTATGCATTAGGATTTATGGGTAGTGCTATGTTACCAACAGAACTTGGTGCTGCAAAGTTTCTTGCTGAACAAGCAACAGATACAGGAATTTTTGCTCTTGCTACTGATCCTGTAACTGGTTTTGAATATTTAGTAGATAATAGTGGTGGTCTTCAACTTGCTGCTGATCAGTTAGGAGACGCACCTAATCAAGATGCGGGTAATGAACCTACTCCTACTATAACAAAAAAACGAAAAGAAGAAACAAAGTCAGACCCAGAAGATATAACAAAAAATGTAAATAAACCTGGATTTCCACAACAAAAATTACCAAGACTTACACCATTTGGTCAAACTGAATTAGCAAATATATATGGATCAGATGATCCTTTATTTAATAAATATGCAACTGGTATACAGGCATTAGTATAATGGCAACAGAAAAAAATCCATATGATATGATTCCACAAGAAGGTGCAGAGATAGTACCTATCAACCAGGAAGATAATGATATACCTGCGACATTTGAAGTGGCAGATGATGGTGGTGTTATTGTAGACCTCTCTGGTGCTACAGAGATGGAAGCAGATGAAGAAGTAGCTGAATGGTACGGCAACCTAGCTGAAGACATGAGCGACGAAGAGCTAGAAGAAATTGCAGAGACTGTTCTTGAAAACTATGAGGCTGATAAGGATTCCCGTTCTGAGTGGGAAGCTATGTTTGAAAGAGGCTTTGAACTACTAGGTCTTAAACTACAGCAAGGCACAGAACCATTTGAAGGTGCATGTACAGCAGTTCATCCACTATTGATTGAGTCGGCTGTTAAGTTCCAATCAAAAGCTTCAGGTGAACTCTTTCCCTCCAATGGTCCTATCAAAGCACAAATACTAGGTGACTCAACCACAGAGAAAGAACAACAGGCCAACAGGGTTCAGAACTTTATGAACTATCAGCTTACGGAGCAGATGCCTGAATACTTTGAAGAGTTTGAGCGGATGCTGTTTCATCTGCCACTGATTGGGTCTGCTTTTAAAAAGATGTACTATGATGCTACGGTTAAGCGTCCACGTTCAGAGTTTATTCCTATTGACCAGTTCTATGTATCTTACTATGCTTCTGATCTATCCAATGCAGAACGCTACACACATGTAATCTATCGTAGTCTTGTAGAAATGAATAAAGATATCAATGCAGGTATCTACATGGATACAGAACTAGTAACACCATCTTCTAATCCTGTAACGGGCTTTAGTGAAAAGATGGATACAATTATTGGATTGTCTCCTGACTATGATAACGATCCACAATATGTTCTTCTTGAACAACACTGCTATCTAGATATCGAAGGAGAAGAAGAGTCCTGCCCGTATATTGTTACGGTAGAAAAAGATTCTAGAAAAGTTTTAAGTATTCGTAGAAACTATAAACAAGATGACAAGAGCAAAGAAAAAATAAGCCACTTTGTGCATTATAGGTTTGTTCCTGGTTTTGGATTCTACGGACTTGGTCTTATTCACTTCTTGGGTAATTTGACTATGAGTGCTACTGCCGCAATGAGATCATTGATTGACGCAGGGCAGTTTGCAAATCTACCTGGAGGGTTTAAGGCAAAGGGGCTTCGGATTGTTGGAGACAACGAACCGATATCTCCTGGCGAGTTCAAGGAGGTTGAAGCAACTGGAGTAGATTTATCAAAGGCTATTATTCCCCTTCCTTATAAAGAGCCTTCCTCTGTTCTATTTCAGATGTTGAATTTCGTAACTGCTGCTGGTCAGAAGTTTGCGGATAGCACAGAACAAGTTATTTCTGATGCTGCCTCCTATGGACCCGTTGGAACAACAATGGCCCTGCTAGAAGCATCAAGCAAATTCTTTAGTGCTATTCATAAAAGAATACATAAGTCACAGCGAGATGAGTTTAGAATCCTAGCAAGGATTGACTATGATTATCTTCCAGGTGAGTATCCCTATGACGTTCCATTTGAAAGTCGCAGCATCTTTAAGTCTGACTTTGATGGTCGTGTAGATATTATTCCTGTCTCCGATCCTAATATACCTAGCAATGCACATCGTATGATGATGGCTAACATGGTTCTACAGATGGCACAGCAGTCTCCTCCTGGTATGTTTAATATGGAAGAACTTAATCGTACAATTCTTAATGCTACGAATATGCCAAATGTAGATGATATCATTCCACCAAAGATTACAGCACAGCCACTTGATCCTGTCTCTGATATAATGGCAGCAACAAAAGGATTACCTATTGGTGCCTTTGCTGGACAGAACCATGATGCTCATATACAAGTAAAGATGGCTTACATGCAAGACCCTACTAATGGTGGTAATCCTATCATGCAACGTATTTCTCCTATCTTACAGGCTAACGTACAAGAACACTCAGTAATGAAGTATCAAGAGCAAATGAATGGTGTAGCACAGCAAATGCTTCAACAGGTTGATCCCTCTCAGGTTACACCTGCTGCTACGGAGATGGCACTGGCAGAGGCAGCACAGCAAGTAATGAACGCTAATATGGCTGCTGGTCAGGCACAGTCACCAGAACAACAGCTTGTTGCTCTTGAACAACAAAAGGTACAGCTTGAACAAGCAAAGATACAATCTCAAACAGCATCTGATGCAGCAGAACTTGAGTTAAAGAATAAAGAACTTGAGATGAAAGAAACTGGTCAGATCATAGATATGCTTAAAGCCACGGCACAGTCTAAGTCTAGAGAAGAACAGGCTGAAGAAAATAGAGTATCTAAAGAAGCAATCAAAGAAGCTGAACTACAAACTAAACTACAGATAGAAGAAGGTAAACTTGATCTAGCAGATAAGAAAGAGTATGTTAAAGTTCTTGTTGATATGTTAAAGAAACAACAAGACGATGACAAGGAGATGGATCAAGCTGCACTTGAGAATTTAATTAAACTAGCAGACAGTCAATTTAAGGAGATGAGAAATGATGCAGAAGGGTAAAGGCTATCCGTCTCATGTAAAGGATACTGATAAAAGTTTTGGTGATCCTTACAAGCAAGACATTACGGGTGGTCGTAATATTCGTAGCGCACTTAATAAGTGGGACGAAAGTTCTTGGAAAGTTTCGGATTCTAAAAAAAGTAAGTAATGGAAATCTGGGATGAAATTGGGGTAGAGCTTAATCAAGAGATAGACAGACTAAGAAGTACTCTTGGTGCAGGTATTGCAGAAGACTTCTGCCACTACAGACAAATAGTTGGTTCAATTCACGGTATCGAATGGGCCAGAGATAATTTAAGAGATATCGTTAAAAAACGATTACACATGGAGGATGACTAAATAAATGCAACAAGTAGCTATGGGTGGGGCGGTTAAAAATGATTTGTGGATTACAGATAAAGAGGATGTTCCTGATCCTTCGCCACTACCAGAACTACCAGGATATCATGTCCTTGTTCGTCCAATATCTGTTAAGAGTCAAACTAAAGGTGGAATCTTTATTCCAGACTCAACCAAAGAAGACATGTCTTATCTTACAACTGTAGGACAAGTTATTGCTCTTGGTGATCTAGCATATGCAGAGAAAGAAAAGTTTCCTAATGGTCCTTGGTGTAAGGTAGGAGACTATGTATGCTATGGTAAACATACTGGAACTAAGATGGTTTACAAAGGCGTTCGACTAATTCTTCTATTTGATGACCAGATTGTTATGCAGGTAGAAGACCCTAAAGACCTTGATCCTACATTTAATTTAACAAAAGGGTCTGCGTGATTTGGGAAAACAACATTTATATGGTATAATAGTAGTATAACGTAAAACACGTTTGTGTCGTTAGCAACGGAGTAAAGTAATGAATAACGAAAATGATGGTTGGGGTGAAGTAGATACAACTGCAAAACCTCAAGAAGAACAACAAATTGAATTTGAACTTGAAGAAGAAGAACAAAAAGTAGAAGCGGTTCAAGTAGAAGAACCTGAAGAAGAAGTTAAAGAAGAGCCTCAAGATGAAGAAGCTCCTAAAGAATTAGAAGGTATAGAAACAAAAGGTGCTGAGAAAAGAATACGTCAGCTAGTTCGTCAGCGTAAAGAACGGGAAGAAACCATTCAAACTCTTCTTGCTCAGAATGAAGAACTTAAAAATAACTTGAGTAAGAAAGATAAAGAAGTTGTTTCTATTACCAGCAATAGTTTAAATGTTAATGAGCAATCATTAGAAAAAACTATTAAGATGGCTAAAGAAGCTTACCTTGAAGCTTTCGATAGTGGAGAAAAAGAAAAAGTATTAGAGGCACAAGAAACATTAAATAATGCACAAGCAGACTTGAAGTTGCTTCAACGTATGAAAGTAAATACAGCAAGACAACAGCAAGAACTTGAAGAACAACCAGAACCACAAGTTCAACAGCAATCTCAAACTACCGCTGTTGATGTTAAAGCCCAAGAGTGGGCAGAACAAAACGACTGGTTTGGAGAAGACACTATTAAGACTGCTGCTGCTTTGGCTCTTGATGCAGAATTAAAATCAGAAGGATATGATCCAAATGATAATGAATTTTACGAAGAAATTGACAAACGCTTGGCAAAAGCTTTTGGAGGTTCTTCAGTCCGTGTGGAGGAAAACACGTCACAACCTTCTCAAGTGGTTTCAGGGGCTTCACGCTCGTCTCGGAACTCTGGTTCAAAAGTTAAACTTTCGAAAGAAGACGTAAGACTTGCGAACAAATGGGGTATACCTCTTGAACAGTACGCCGCAGAAAAGTTAAAAGTAACAACCGCTGATGGTGAGTACACTAACGTAATATAAGCGTGGGAGAGAATTATGACACGAAATGAATCACGTAATAGTAATCAAAGAGAAAATTTAGAACGAGAAGAAGAATGGTCGTTTGAAGAGCCAAATGCTCTAGAAATTCCAGAAGCTGTACAAGAACGCTTCTCATCAGAGGGTTTGACTCTACGTTGGATACGAGTCTCCTTTAACGGCCAAGATGACTACACAAACGTAGGCAAGCGTCAGCAAGAAGGCTGGGTGTTTGTTTCTCCTGAAGAAGTACCTGAATTGGCTACTACCTCTTTCGTGAGGGAGGGTGGACGGTATGAAGGCACAGTAAATAGGGCTGATCTTGCTCTAGCTAAAATGCCATCCAAAAAAGCTGCGGCTAGGAATAAATACTATGAAAAGAAAGCTAACGATATGATGGATGCTGTTAATCATCAACTGATGGGTAATTCTGATTCTCGTTTAGCTAACATGCCTGTAACTAATTCTAGTCGCTCTGTCACAACAAAAGGAAGACAGACCTCTTTTCAGGACTGACTTCTATTAACTAAGGAGATGAAACATGTCTACTACTAAAGCATTTCGTGGTTTCATTCCCGCTCGCAAAAAAGGTGGCGGTTACAATAACGAAGCTGTTACTGATACCATTGCGTTGACTTCGACTGGAATGACTGGCACACCAACGAATAGTATTTTCTCTGGTGATCCCGTTGTTCTTCCAGGTGCTAACTTTGCTACGATTAGCCCCTACATTGCTGCGACCCTCAAGCCATCAGGCGTATTCATGGGTTGCCAGTATGTTGAAAATGGAGAGCCGAAGTTTTCTCGGTATTGGCCGGGTGGGACTAGTGCCACGGACGTTAAATTCTTTGTAATCACTGATCCAGATCAGACGTATTACATTCAAGCTTCTCTATCGCTTTCGGCGGTTGAGTTGCTCATTGTTAAAAACTACAATGTAACTGTTAGTTCTACTGCCTCTTCGGGCAGCACGACGACAGGTCAGTCCAGCTACTATCTAGACGGAGCGTCTGGTACGGAAGCTGCGGCGGCTGTTCGTGTAATTGGTAAAGCTCAGTATCCTGACGAAAAAGATTCTGATGCCTATCCGATTGTGGAAGTATGGCTCAACCATCACCGTGACCGTTTTGTAACGGCTACGGCATCAACGGCTTAATAGGGAGGATTTATCATGGCTATTAATAGAGCTAGTATTAGCAAACAACTCCTTCCTGGCCTTAACGCCGTTTTTGGAATGGAGTATGGAGAGGTTAACGATGAACATGCTTCTCTGTATGATGTAGAAAATTCAGATCGTGCTTTTGAAGAAGAAGTGCTTTTCACTGGATTTGGCACTGCCCCGACTAAGGGTGAGGGTGCTTCTGTAAGTTATGACGGAGCGCAAGAAAGCTACACGGCTCGTTACTCACACGAGACTGTTGCTCTTGCCTTTGCTGTAACGGAAGAGGCAATGGAAGACAACCTCTATGACACGTTTGCTAAAATTCGTGCCAGGGGTCTTGCCCGTGCAATGGCGAATACCAAGCAAGTGAAAGCTGCTAATCTGTTCAACAATGGTTTCTCTGATACCATTGGTGATGGAGCGGCATTCTTCTCTGCTGCACACCCCACGATTTCCGATGGAAGTCAGTCTAACCTTTTGGCGGCTGCTGACCTGACGGAAGCTACTCTTGAGACTGCGCTTACGAGCATCCAGAAAATGGAAGATGATCGTGGCATTCTCATTGGTGCAAGTGCGGTGTCTCTGCACGTACCTGTTGACTCTTGGGCGATTGCTGGTCGTATTCTGTCTAGTCCTGGTAACACTCAAACGAGTGCTGCTTCGGCTAACCCGAATACAAACGCAATCAACGTAACTCGAAGCATGGGTATGCTTCCTGAAGGTTACTTTATCAATCGTCGCTTTACGGATACCAATGCGTATTTCATTAAGACTGATGTTCCTAATGGTACAAAAATGTTTGTCCGTTCTCCTCTTCAGACGAAGATGGAGCCAGACTTTGATACTGGCAACCTGCGCTTTAAGGCACGGGAGCGTTATAGCTTCGGTGTATCTGACTGGCGTGGCTTCTTCGGAAGTGCTGGAACCTAATGGTGAAAGTGGGGGAGTAGTTAACGCTACTCTCCCATTCTTCCAAAGGAGATATTATGGCATCTAATATAAAAGTCGCACAGAATGTAAGTAGTGATGGAGCTATCATAACTGGGTTTCGTTATGTAGATACTCCTACTGTTACATTAGGTTCTGAAGGTGGTAGTGATAATCCTACCCCTACAACCACTCGTATAATTGCTGTACATGCTTATTCTACTATTGTAGGTGACATTGCTATTTCAGGCAGTAAACAGATTACTAATAAGACTGCCAAGGGTAACGCTATTCGATATAGGATGGGTGCTACTGATTCTAATGACGTTTACATTGGTGACATGGGCGTTGCTGTTCATGGTATCGTAAGCCTCTCTACATCAGGCGCAGCAGCTATGGCCCCAACTATTACCTTGTATGTAGGCTAACATGCCTAACTATAGCGATCTTAAAACAGACATCATCAATACTTCCGAGAATGATGGGACTGAGTTTTCTAACCAAGTTCCTAAGTTTATTCAGAAGGCTGAGTTTCGTCTGGTAAAAGAGCTAGATGATTTTGGACTAGACGAGTATACGACTGTATCTGTTTCGTCTGGTAATGCTAGTGCTATTACTCTTAATGATCGTGTTAGGCTTGTTAGAAACATTAACTTTAAAACAAGCAGTGGAACGAGTGTAACTAATTTACTACCTCGTACTGTAGAATATGTAAATGATTATTGGCCTGTTAGTGCATCTACAGGCACACCACGATATTATACACGTAAGAATAATTCAACAATTAAAATTGTACCTACACCAGTCTCAGTAATTACGGCTGAAATACAAACAGCATCTCAACCATTAGCTCTTGCTTCTGCTACAGGGACAAGCGTAACAACCTCAAATTATTTTACAGAGTATTGCTATGATGCTATCTTCTATGGTTGCATGATGGAAGCAACTATGTTTAATAAAGACTGGGATACTTTACCCGTATGGCAAGCACAGTACACTGCTGCTGTAGGGGCTTTACGTAACCAAGCAAGGCGTACTAGACAGGATGACATGGCTGTTGCAGCTTCTCCTGCTGGTGGTCCTGATACAATAATACAGGGAGCAAGCTAATGAGTGAAGTAAGTAAGATTAAACAAAGGTTATTTGATTCTGTAAAAAAATCTTATAAAAAAGGTACTCCAGTAAAGTTTGCACCTAAACCAGAAAAACCTATGACTCCTCCAGGTAAAAAGAAAAAAGTTAAAAAGAAAGCTGAAGGTGGTTCACTTAAAACTGTAGATAAACAAAGTAATCCAGGTCTTGCAAAATTACCTACACCTGTACGCAATAAAATGGGTTATCGTAAAACTGGGGGAAAAGTTATGAGCGGTTCTGAACTTATAGCTTCTCTATATGACTAAGGAGAATTAAAATGGCAGAGCGTCGAAAAAGTAAATCACTAAAGGTTGTAGACCTTATTAAAAAATTTGCTGGTGAAAAAGGCAAAAAAGCTGCTGAAAAAAAATTTGGTAAAGCAGCAGTTGAAGCAGCCCAAAAAACAGTATCTAAACGTAAACCTGTTACTACAGGAAAGAAAAAAATAACTACTTTAGAAGAAGGTTTTCAAAAAACAGACCCAAAATATTATCAAAAAAAACGACTAACTACACCTGAATTAACAGGTAAAAAATTAAAAATGAGTTCAGAAGATCAGTTGTATGACCCAGCAGAATTATATGATGACATAGCATTTGATGAATCTTTTTCTAATAGAAAAGTTGGTGGTAAAGTAAAACGTAAAGCTGGTGGTAGAATAGGAAATGGTTCACAACTTGTAGCTTCTTTGTATGACTAATTATGGCTAATAAAAAAAATAATAGAAGTGCTGTTTTAAAAGCTATAGGAGTACCCACTGGTGCAGCAGGGGTTGAAGCTGCAAAGTATATTCCTGTAGGTTTACATCCACTTGAATTAACAGGTCTTGCTATAGAAAATCCTGAAAGTTTTAAAGAAGGACTTATTGATTTAGGAATGTATGCTGCTGCTGATACTGCTATGCTTTCTGGTGCAGCAAAGGGTGCTGAAGCTGCTTCTAAAACTAAAAAAGCACAAGCTATTAAAAATATATTAAAGAGAAAAGGAACACAAGCTTTAGCTAGAACTGGAACAGCTACAGCAGCATCTGGTCCTTTTTTAGGTCCGTTTGCTTCAGCAGTAGGTTTAGGAGCAGGAGCTTATAGTATATATGATTTAGCAAAAGAATTAAGTAAATCAGGTTTGACGTTAGAAGATGTAGGACAGTTTGTTAAAGATAATACAGGTCCGAAAATGGCTAAAGTTTCAGAAAAAGAAGCAAAACGAAGAAAGAAAGCTAAAGCTAAAAGAAGTGAGCAAATAAAAAAAAGAGGTGGAAAAGAATTTAAATTTAAAAAAACAAAAAAAGAAATTCTTAAATCTGTTGGTAGAAAAACAGGTGGTAAAGTAGGTAAACCAAAAGGGGTTGGTTGTGCTGTTAAAGGCTACGGAAAGGCCATGACCCGTGGTTAATAGAGCTAGTATTAGTAAACAAATTACAAATCCAGGTGGGAGAAAAAAAATGGCAGATCGTCGTCGTCGTAGAACAAAAGCACAAAAAGCTGTAGACTTACTTAAAGCAGCTAGAAAAACTCAAGTAGCAGACAAACCCAATAAGGTTGTTACTCTTAGTCCCGATCCCAAGGTAAAAGATAAAGTACCTATGAGTAGGACACAACGAAAAGTTAGAAAAGCTGTCAATGTTGCTGTAAAAGAAGATGCAGCTAGGGCAGCAGCTAAACCTCCTAAAAAAACACCTAAACCTAAAAGAACTGTTATTAAACCTAAAGGCCCAAGTAAAGCTGAAGCTGATAAAGCGGCAAAACAACAAAGCCGAACTAAGAAAGCTTTAATAGGTCTTGGCACTCTTGGTGCTATAGGTACTGCTGGATATTTAGGTCGTAGAAAAGGAGGTGGCTCTTACTCAGTTAAATCTGGAGATACACTTTCACAGATTGCAAAAAAACAAGGGACAACTCTCAAAGCACTTCTTGCTGCTAATCCTGGTATTAAAGACCCGAATAAAATTCGTGTAGGTCAGAAACTTAAATTAAGTTCGCCAGTTAAAAACCGTAAGTCTGTGTATCAAGGTATGACTAAAAAACAAATGTCTGATATGGCAATGCCTAAGAAAAGAGGCGGTACTGTTAAACGTATGGGTGGCGGCAAAGTAATGAGTGGTTCACAACTTGTAGCTTCTTTGTATGATTGATTATGGCTAGAAAAAAAAGCAACATGAAAGGCATTACAATTGGTAGGGGCATGAAACGTCCTACCAAGTCTGGTGCTGGTATGACTGCGAAGGGGGTGGCTAAGTATAGGAGACAGAATCCTGGTTCAAAACTCAAGACGGCTGTAACGGAAAAGAAACCTAGTAAGGCTAGGGCATCCAGGCGTAAGAGTTATTGTGCTAGGTCTGCTGGACAAATGAAAAAGTTTCCAAAAGCTGCTAAGAACCCTAATAGCAGATTAAGGCAAGCTAGAAAACGATGGAGGTGTTAAACTACTTTGGCATATCTTGCTTCAAACATACCACATTTTAAATGTTGGGTACGAAAAGAATTTACAAACAATCACCAAGAATATCAAGGAGAATATTTACATGCACTAGCAATAGCAGTAAACACAATACCAGATAGATGTTTAAGTTTTAATGTTGTGTTTACAGGTTGCGATGAAGATGAAAACATACATGGCGGTGCAATGTGGGCCAGACTTCCAATCACAGCATTGGTAGCAGACACAGTACTAGAAGAGTGGCCTGAACTAATGCAGACACATCTAGCCCAGCCGTGGGATTGCTCTTCAAGAAACCATGCTATTATTGTTATGGACAGAGTATCTTCAAGTCCTTGGTTATGTAAAATAGATGGAGAGTTTTATACAGGAAGATATATGTTTACTGTAGACTACACAGATAGTTATATATCAGATGATCCTGCACAGCACAAACAGTCACATGTGTTAGAGCTTATAGATGCAGGACCATATACAGGAAACATCATAGCACTTCCTAACAATAGAGTTAGAGTTACAAATCCTGCTTTGTGGGTAACTGGAGAAGGCGCACCAGACTTTGCACCAAGTCAGTATATACACTCAGCAGAAATAGATAGTAGTTATATGAATCCTAATTTAACTTTTAATAATCTTTATAATGAGGAGAAGAAAAGTGCAAGGAAAAAAGAAAACTAAATACATGTCCAAAGGTGGAACTGTTAAACGCATGGGTGGTGGTAAAGCTAAAAATACTAAGTATCGCTCTAAGGGCGGTGTCGTAAAGAGGCGGTCTGGTGGTCGAGCAGGTAAACGGTAAGTGCAACAACTGTGGACATAACTCTCACTGTGGTACTCCTTTAATAAAAGAAGTTGACAAAGAGAATGGTCCTATAGAAGTTTGCAAAAAGTGCAGATGCTTTAAATGTATATGGCCTGATTGGGGATAGAATAAATGGCAACCGTAGTAAAACGTAAAAAAGGCGGTACAGCTACTAAGCGTGATCCTGCTAAGTGGGCTAGGGCTAAAGCTAGAGCTAAAGCTAAAATGGGTGGTAAACACTCTGCTAGAGCAATGCAACTTGCTGTTAAGTATTATAAAGATGCTGGTGGTACATATTCAGGTAAAAAGAAAAAGTCTACAAATAAACTTTCTAAATGGAGTAAGCAGAAATGGAGAACCAAGTCAGGGAAGCCATCAAGCAAGACAGGGGAGAGGTATCTTCCAGAGAAAGCAATCAAGAGCTTAACTTCAAAGGAGTATGCAGCGACCACGAAAGCAAAGCGCAAGGGGACTGCTGCCGGAAAGCAGTTCGTAAAACAACCTAAGAAGATAGCTAAGAAGACAGCTAGATTTAGGAAAGCATAATGGCAGTATCAGGCACATATGATTTTAACCTTGACATAGATCAGGTTATCCAAGAGGCTTCTGAAATGATTGGTGGTGAAAGCACACTAGGTCATGAGCCTGAGTCTGCTCGTCGTTCTATTAATCTAATGCTTAAAGACTGGCAGAACAGGGGTGTACTTCTCTGGTCTACTAGTACCACAGCAGTCACAGTAGTAGCCTCTACGACTTCCTATAACCTCGACAGTAGCACAATTAATGCTCTTGAGGTTGTTATTAGTAGAGACAATACAGATGTAAAACTAACCAGGATAACACCTGAAGAGTTTATGCTTATTCCAAATAAAACACAAACAGGCAAACCAAATCAATATTCTATTAGACGAGGTAGAGATAATCCTGTTCTTTCTGTATGGCCTCTGCCAGATAACTCTACAGATATTATTAAGTTAGAACTAGTTAAAGAATTACAAGATGTAAATAAATCTGCTATTCAAAATGCAGACCTACCTAAAAGATTTCTTCCCTGTCTTACAATGGGACTGGCATATTACATGTCACTTAAACGTCCTCTTGTTCAACCAGATAGAATTACATTACTAAAAACTAATTATGAGGAAATGTTGGCTAGAGCATTGCTAGAGGATAGAGAAACTTCTAGCATCTACATTGTACCTAGATTAACATTCTATAACTAATGGCTACGCAAAAAAATGCATTAGCCGTATGCGATGAATGTGGTTTTGTTTATCCACATAGGGTAATGAGATTAAACAGCTACGGCATGGTAGTATGCCCACAAGACTTTGAAGGACAGTACGATTTAAAAAACCATCCTCAGAATAGGATAGCTAATGTTAAGGATGATCCAGCTATTCTTAACCCAAGGCCAGATACAGGTGGACGTAATATAACATGGGATCAGGCTGGAACAACTTATAACGCAACAGATGAGTATTGGCAATTAATATGACAGATTTAACTGGAAAACTTATATCACAGACTTATAAGAATCTTGTTCTTGTAAGCAGTGCTGTTTCAAATACTGGAATAGAAACGTCTCTTAAACCAATACAAACTGGGGACGGTGCTAAGAGTGCGCTTGAAGTTGCATCCAGTATTGTAAAGGTAAACGATACTTTAAATATAGCTGGCTTAGTTTCAGCTACTGGAAATATACATTCAGATCAACGAGTATGTGCTTCTGCTTTCTATGGAGATGGTTCTAATATCTCAGGAGTAACAGCAGCAGTAGCTGGTAATATTTCAGTAAGTAATGCTGTAGTTGGCGGTACTCTTCAGGTATCTAGTACAGCCACAGTTATTGGTGCAACGCACCTTCAGTCTACTTTATCAGTTGGAGGAGCCGCACAGTTTGGTTCTACAGTAACTGTATCAGGTGCAGCACAGCTTAATAGTACAGTAACGGCTGTGGGTGCAGCAACATTCAAGTCTACTGTTACTGTAGAAAATGCAGCAATACTTAAAAATAATGTTAGTGTTGGTGGCACATTTGCTGCTGCTGGTGCAGGAACATTTAGCTCTAAGACTGAGTTTAAGAGCGATGTATCTGTTAGTAAAAACTTAGATGTACTAGGAAATGTATCTGTTGGAGGTACAGCAGTCTTTAATAGTAATGTATCTGTAAGTGCTAATATAAATGTAAATGGTAACGTAACTGCATCTTTCTATTATGGTGATGGTTCTAATCTTTCAAACGTAGAGGCTGAACTAGGCACTGCTGCAAATATATCTGTTGTAGGATTTATACATGCTGGTGGTAGTGTTTCTGTATCTGGACCTTTTAATGTTATAGGTGCAGCTACATTCCAAGATGCAGTATCTGTTAGTGGTAATGTAAATATTAACGGATCACTTACAGTAGCAGCAGCAACATCGTTAGCCTCCACACTAAATGTAGGTAGCAACACATCACTTGCTGGTACGTTAATAACGACAGGCAAGGCAGAGTTTGAAGATGATGTATCTGTTTCTGGTAACACAAATCTTGGTGGGACTGTAACAGTAGGTGGAGCGGTAAGCCTTGCTTCTTCCCTATCTGTAGGAGGAGCAGCAAACTTCTTATCTACAGTTACTATTACAGGGGCTGCACAACTTAATAATACGGTAACAATAGTAGGTGCTGCTACATTTAAAGATGATGTATCAGTAAGTGGTAATACTAATCTTCTTGGAACTGTAACAGTTGGTGGGGCTGTATCATTAGCTTCTTCTTTATCAGTAGGTGGAGCCGCAAACTTTTTATCTACAGTTACAATAACTAGTAATGTTTCTATCGGTGGAACAGTTACTATTGCTGGAGCTAATGTACAAGCAGCTAATGCAAAGGTATGTGCATCTGCTTATTATGGTGACGGGTCTAACTTAACAGGTATTACAGTATCTATTGAAGGTAATATCTCTGTTAATAATGCTACAGTTGGTGGTAATTTACATGTAGGTGGAACAGCAACAGTTGTAGGTGCTGCTATATTTAATAGCACTGTGACTGTATCAGGTAATGCTACATTTAAAACAAATGTTTCTGTTAGTGGTAATACTAACTTAGGAGGTACTGTTACTGTAGGTGGGGCAGTAAGCCTAGCATCTAGTTTATCTGTTGGAGGTGCAGCTAACTTTGCTTCCACAGTTACGATAGCTGGTAATACATCTATTGGCGGTACACTCATAACAACAGGTAAAGCTGAGTTTGAAGACGATGTATCAGTAAGTGGTAATAGTAACTTTGGTGGTACAGTTACAGTAGGAGGTGCTGTATCACTAGCATCTACTTTATCTGTTGGAGGTGTAACAAACTTTGGAAGCACTGTAACAATAGCAGGTGCAGTAAGTCTAGCATCTACTTTAGATGTAGGTGGCAATACCTCAGTTGGTGGTACATTCCTTGCTACAGGTAAGGCTGAATTTGAAGATGATGTATCTGTATCGGGCAATACTGTTCTTGGTGGAACTCTTAGGGTTGCTGGTGCAACCTCACTAGAGGGAGCAGTTGATCTTAATAGTACCCTTACAGTAGCAGGTGCAGTAAGTCTTAACTCTACACTTTCTGTGGGTGGTGCTACCAACCTTCTTGGTACAGTAACAGCTACTGGCAATACTGGCTTTTTAGGTACGGTACGAGTATCAGGTAATACTTCACTTGAAGGACAACTACAACTAACTGAGTCAGCAGCAGCGGCTGTACATACAACAGCTATCAACGGTGTGACTTCTGTATCACTTAACTTTGGTATAGCACAAAACTTCTTGACAACAGTTACAGCAGCACATACACTGGCAAGACCAACAAATGCTAGAGTAGGACAAGTAGGAAGTATCTTCCTTGTACAGTCTGGTGGGTCAGGTGCTATATCTTACAATGGTTGTTTTAAGTTTCCTGGTGGAACAGCACCAACATTTGCTACTTCTAATGGGGCGGTAAGTAGAATAGATTATATCGTAGCTTCAATATCTAGTGATAATACGGGTGAGAATATCCATGCTATTATGACACAGGAGTATGCTTAATGTTTAATAATATGTTAATGGGTGCGGCTGGAGAAAGTATTAAAGCTACTAGTTTTTCTGTTGATAACAGTGCAATGTTTAACAAAGCTGATGCAGAATACCTTGCCGCTGACAGCGGATTTGGTACGCCAACCAGCGCCAATATTGGCACTCTCAGCATGTGGTTTAAAAGAGCCAATCTTGGTGGCTCAAATTTAAGATTATTTACTCATGGCAGCGGCGGGTCAGTTCAGATACAAGCCTACCTTACGTCAAGCAATACGCTCGTAGTCGGCAACGGAACCGAAGTCACAACTACTCAAGTTCTTCGTGACCCACATGCGTGGTATCACCTAGTCGTTCGTGTAGATACATCTCAAGAAACGAGTTCTGATAGGGTGCGTCTATATCTAAACGGCTCGCAAATTACGTCTTTCAGTGCTTCTAGTTACCCTAGCCAGAATGCTGATATATTCACATCAACTGGCTGGCGAATTGGGAGTTGGACAGGAGGTACTTCACATACTTTTGATGGGTATATGTCTGAAGTTGTATATTGCGATGGACAGAGTCTAGGCCCAACATCTTTTGGAGAGACTGACGATAATGGTGTTTGGCGACCAATAGATTTAGATGATTCAGGACTTTTTACTGTAAGTTCAACAGCAGAAGCTATAGTTAATTCAGCAAGTGGAACAAACTCAGGTGATTTATCAACTTATACTTATAGTAGCGTAGCATTAGGAACAGCATCCTCTACCCGTGCTATTTATGTTTTTGCTACAGGGCAAGGACCAGCCTCTTCTAACTTTGATGTAAATTCTATGACGGTTGGTGGTGTATCTGCTACTAGAGTAGCGGATGTAACTAACTCTGCTGAAGCACAATATGTGTCTGAACTTTGGAGGGCTGATGTTCCATCAGGTACAACTGGAGATATTGTAGTTACTTGGAACTCAGCAATGTCTCAATGTGGAATCATTGCTTGGGCAGTAACAGGTGATCACAGTTTATTTGATATACAAACAACGTCTGATTCAACGGCTTCGTTTACTTTAACAAGTGTACCAAATGGTAGTGTTATTCTTGCTGGGCGTGGTGGTACTGGTAGTCGTACACATACTTGGTCTAGTGATGTTACTGAAAATGTTGATGAAGTAATTGCAGATGGTGTAGTGCAATCTGGAGCATCTTCAGCAAAATCAACTGGTGGTAACTTTACCGTAACTTGTACACCTTCAACAAGCGATACTCGTTCTAGAACCGTTTCTATTGTTTTAAGTCCCACTCAAGGTGCAGGTATAAATGGTTTTTACCTACCGTTCTCGGCGGGGACAGGCGCAGCCCTCGGCAGCAACAGCGCACCGTCAAACACATTTACACCAGCATCGGCAAACTACGAGTACAATTCTACATATCTGACCATCGGCAGCGGCACTATTGACAACAATGGCGCACCCGGCGTTAGTGGTCGTTTAAACAATCCATTTAGTGGCGACTTCACCTTTAGCTTTACGGCCACCGCAATCGCTGGGTCAATATTTGGGTGCTTTGCCGCTGATGAACTCAGCACGTTTGCGACTGGAACGGATGACGGTGGTCTGGATGGCATGACTAATAGCTGGTGGTATGACGATGGAGGAAACGGCTCTGGCGGTGCTGGCAGCGTTGGTGCTGGTAAGATCATGTACGGCAACGCCACGCAAGCCTCGTCAGCCATTGCAGCTGGATCAGCCGTGACAATTACTCGCACGGGTTCGACCATTAAAATTACCGACGATGGTTCTGATCATCATACCTTTAGTCAAACTCATGAAGGTCCAGTTTATATTATGGTAGGTAATCGTAACATCACATCAAAGTCGATGAATTTTGACGCCGTGAGTATGACTGGGTCTGAGGCGTTTGCAGCAGTTAATTCACCCACGCAGTCCAGCGACAGCCCGACTAACAATGCAGCAATTCTCTCACCGTTGTGGACAGACACCACCCTTTCAAATGGCAACTTAAAAGCTGTCGCCACTGGAAACGCATATCAATGGGCAATCTCTACCATAGCAATTCCTGACTCTGGTAAATGGACATTTGAAGCGCAGTCATCAAATATTGATGGGTCTAGTAAATATGGTTATGTGGGCATATGTCAGATGGGGAACCATAATGCCAAAACAGGAAATAACTACATTTATGGAATTAATGCTGGTACAGGTGAAGTTGTAAAAAATGCTTCTGCTCTTGTTGATGTAGGCTCTCCTGCTGGAACAAGCCTATGGAGAATTGAATATGACGCTGATGCCGATACCATAAAAATATTTGACGATGGGGCAGAGGTTTTCCCTGCTTCTACGGGTGTATCAAATACCGTGGGGCTTACTGGTCAAAATTCACTTCACTTTTTTGTTGCACCTTATGGTTCTGGTGCTGATTTTACCGTTGCCTTTAAGGGTCTAAGTGGAACGCCTACAAGTGGGTACTTAGAATTAAATACAACTAATCTACTTACTAATTCAACACCCGTCATCAAAGACCCTGATGACCACTTTAAAGAAGTTATTGTTGACCATGATGGTAGCAGTACAAACTTTACGATTCCGTGGTCAACGTATAATGGGACAAATGGAACCTATGACACTTTATTTTCAATTAAAAGATTAGCAGATGAAAAATGGTTTGTGATTGATAGTATCAGGGGTCTAAATAAATACTTCTCGTGGAACGCTACAACATCTCAAACAATTGACGCTAATGTATTATCCGTAAGCGGCACTACGGGAACACTTGGTTCAACACTTGCAGATGATAACTATCTGGTTCAGATGTACCGTTTAAATGCACAATCAAGTCGTGATACAAGCAATAGTGAAGGTTCAATTACGGGTGGTTCTAATAGTTTAATAATCAGTGCTAATGCAACAGCAGGTTGGTCAGTATGTACCTACACTGGAACAGGTGCTAATGGTACATTTGGACATGGATTAAGTCAAGCTCCTGAATGGATTAGATGGTACAATACAGTTAGTGCTGATGGTCAAACTGTATATCATGCTTTTAATCCTTCTACTCCTAAAGATCATTACGGCAATTTTGATAGCGCACCTACAACATTAACTAATGATGACTCGACTAAATTTAATGACACTGCTCCTACCCCAGATGTTAATTCCGTAGGCTCTGCTGATTCAACTAATGGTAGCACTGATGCAATGTGGTGTTTTTCTGTTCATTCGGTAAATTCATTTAGTAAAGTTGGAGCTTTTGTTGGAAATGGTGGTGCTGATGGTCCTTTTGCAGAAGCACCTATAAGTCCAAAATCTGTTGTGCTTAAAAACGCAAATGGATCAGCAACTGGAGATGACTGGTATTTAGTAACAGATACCCGTTTTCTTTATAATGGTGATGCGTCAACATTATCTTTTAATTTAACTGCAACTGAACAAGCGACAAATTTATTTGATATGTTATCTAATGGTATAAAATTACGCACTACTAATCCTGGTGTTAATGAAAGTACCAATACTATAGTTTATCAAATTATTGGAAGTCCATTCGCAGGAACAACGCCAGCTACGGCACGATAGGAGATAAAGATGTTTGTATTAAATAATACAAAAGAATTAAAACCTGGAAAGACTTGGATAGATGATAATGGTGTACAGCATCCAGGTAACTGGGCATCTGTATGGTCAGATGATGTTAAAGCTTCTTATGGTATTAAAGAAGTAGTTATACAAACAAAGCCCGATAGTAAATTTTATTTGGTAAGTGGACCGTCTAAAGACGGCACTTGGAGTTCTATACCTCGAAATACAGATGATGTCACAAAGACAGTTGATGGTGTATCGACAACTACGCTTGGTCTTAAATCTCAATGGCTTGCTAAAACAAAACAAACAGCAAATACATTACTAGCCCCTACTGATTGGCAGGTGATTGCTAAAGCAGAACGTGATCGTGCTATTGATTCTGATGTAGCTACCTATCGTGCGGCTGTTATTACAGCATGTACTGCTATTGAAAAAGCTATAACAGATATCACAGATACAGCTATTCCTTCAGACCTTGTAACGATACAAGCAAAAGATGAAGAAGATAAAACTGATGCTGATAAAAAAGTAGTGTCTGATTATGAAGCTGAAGTAGCCACTAAGTTTGCAGCATTCAAAGCGTTGTTTGATGCGCCTACTAAAACTACAAAAGTAACTAAAACTAATATATCAGGTGAAGAATATGAAATTGAGGTTGTTGAGCCTACAGGAGAACCTGTACCAATTTATGATTGGCCTGAAGAATGAAGTATCTTATAAGTTTTATTTTATTAGTTTTTATATCTTTTAATGCTAAAGCACAATCATTTGCTGATTTAACTTTTACACAGTTTAATGTTGGACATCCTGTTCTTTGTATATCAAGTAAAGTATTAAAGCCAACACTAGAACCAAAAGATAAAATTTTTACTGGGATGTTAAATCCAAGTGCTGTTATAGAAATATACTTAGATCAAAGTCAAACATTTTTAATGATAGTTCATAGTGTTAGTGATTTATCTTGTGTTTATTTTATGGGAACAATGGGAACTTTAAATAGTCTTACGAATTAGGAGTCAATAATGCCCAGTACTTATACAACAAATCTTCGCCTAACGAAACAGGCTGATGGCGAAAACCCTAATACATGGGGTGAGATTTTAAATGAGGGAGTAATCAGTCTGGTTGATCAGGCTGTTGCTGGCTATACTTCTATTAGTGTAGGCACAACTGCTACTGTTACTCTTACTGAAAATCAAGGATCAGGAGATCAATCACGGTCTGCTATCTTAGAATTTAAGGGAACTATTGGTGGTTCTCATGATACAATTAATGTTTTAATTCCTAACAAATCTAAAATATATGTTGTAAGAAATTCTGTAACTTATACAGATAGTACTGATGCTCTTGTTTTAAAAGTTGCTGGTAATACAGGTGTAACTATACCAGCAGGAACTGTAGCTCTTTACGTAACTAATGGTGTAACAGTTGAAGCTGTTGAAAAAACTAATTTATCTAGTCTTACTGTTACTGGTGCAGCTAGGTTTGATTCTACTGTTACTGTTTCTGGAGCGGCTGATTTTAAAACAAATATATCTGTAGGTGGTACATTTATAGCAACAGGTGCATCTAGGTTTGACTCTACAGTAACTGTATCTGGTAAAGGTAAGTTTATGACAGGTGCTTTAACACCTATTGTAACACTATCAGATGCTGCTTCTGTAGTAGCTGATTTAGCAACTGCTAATATATTTGCAGTAACTTTAGGTGATAATAGAACTCTTGCTGCTCCCACAAATACAACAACAAATCTAGGAGCAGTAGGACAAATATATATACATCAAGATGGTACTGGTAGTAGAACACTTAGTTATAATACTGTATTCCAATTTCCTGGTGCTAGCGTTCCTACTCTAAGCACATCTGCAAATGCAGTTGATGCATTATTTTATTCTGTACGTACTGCTACAAAAGTTGATGCAATCCTTGTAAAAGATTTTGATAGGTCATAATGGCTAAACTAGCTAAATTTGATTTTGTTCCTGGCTTCCATAGGGAGTCTACTCAGTACGCTGAAGAGGGTAAATGGTTTGATGGAAACCGTGTACGCTTTCGTGAGGGTAAACCTGAGAACATGCGTGGCTATGAAACAAGAGCAGATGGTACAAAGTTTGAAGGATCAGCTAGAGCTTTAATTGCATGGAGTGATACAGATAATACTAAGAGAGCTATCTTTGGTACACCAGATAGACTGTATGAACATAATGGTGATCAGATATACGATATCACACCAATAACAACTGTGGTAACACTCAGCAATGTATTTGGTACGTCATCAGGAAGTACAAGGGTTTGTTGTTCAGATGTTAATCATGGTCGTAAGGTAGGAGATCGTGTTCTTTTTACAACAGTAGCAGCTTTTAATAATGTAAGTTTACAGGGTAACGTATACCAAATTACGTCTATAGAAAGTGCTAACGTATTTACAATCTCTGTTACTGATGCGGCTAATGCTACTGGTAGTGATGTAGGAGGTGCTGCTACATTTAACTACTACCTACCTACAGGCTTTTCTGTGGCTGCTGCTGGCACTGGTTGGTCAGCCGCTACATACAATGCAGCAGCCCCTACGTCTGTAGGTATTTCTAAGATAACTGCTACAGGTGGTAATGCATTGGTTACTGTATCGTGTGCTTCTGCACATGGTGGATCAGCTAATGACTACATAGTATTTAAAAATACTTCTATTGATAGCCATGCTGCTACAATTGGAGGTAACTTAAACCTTACTAAGACAGCCTTTGGAGGACCAGTATTTGCAATTGTATCTGTTAATGGAACACAAGTTATAGTTAGTGCAGCAGCTAATGCAAGTGCAAGTGGTGATGTAACTTCTAATTTAAATATGACTGCACAGATATATAAACAAACTGCTGGTAGTGGAACAGGTAGAGCTTGGAACTCACCAGCTTCTGCTGATGCTACTGGCTTAGTATTTGATATTACACAGTGGAGTTTTGATAACTGGGGTGAGGATGTTGTAGCTAATAGACGTGGTGGTGGTATATTCTATTATGATAGTGATGCATCAACATCTCCTACTAGGGCTACCTCTGTTACAACATCTCCTGTAAGTGTTAACTCACTTATTGTATCGCCTAATGATAGACATCTTATTTGTTTTGGTACTAATCAGTTTTCGGCAACAGCTTCAGTGAGCGGTCCTTTTAATCCTATGTTAGTTAGATGGTCTGATCAAGATGATAGAACACAGTGGAATCCAACAGCAGATACAACATCAGGTGAGGTTGTTCTTACAGACGGAACTAAAATAGTAGGTGCTGTACGAGCAAGAAATGCTATTAATATTTGGACTGACAATGCTCTTTGGTTAATGCAGTTTACTGGTGATAACTTTGTATTTAGATTTCAACAAGTAGGTACAAACTGTGGATTGATTGGTCCTCATGCAGCAATTGACTATAATGGTGTAACCTATTGGATGGGCTATGATAACTTCTATCGTAATGCTGGTTCAGTAGAAATTTTACCTTGTACTGTTAGAAGGTTTATCTTTGATGATATTAATACTACTTACTATGATAAAGTTTATTGTGGTATTAACTCAGAGTTTAGAGAAATTATTTGGTTGTATGCATCTACTGGTCAGACTGAATGTAATAAATATGTTATCTTTAATCCAGAAGAAAATTATTGGGTATATGGTGATATGATCTTTACCACATTTACTGATCGTAGTGTATTTGGTAATACCATAACAACAGGTGTAACTGCTTCTGGTAATAATATTTATAATAACGAGCCATCTGAAGTATTTACAGGTAGCGGTGAAACACTAACCTCATTTGTTGAGTCTGGTACATTTGATGTAGATGATGGTAATGCTATTATGTTTATGAATAAAATTGTACCTGACTATGATCTATCTGGTGGTCAAATTAAAATGAAGTTGGTTACAAAGAAGTATCCAGAAAGTACTGAAGAGATTACTAAGACATTTGATATATTTAATAATACACAGAAGATTGATATTAGAGCAAGAGGAAGGCAAGCTAAGATAAGGGTATCTTGTGAATCAAACAATGCAAGCTGGCGATGGGGATCAGTCCGTATTGCATTACAAGGTGACGGGGAGCGATAATGGCAAGATACCCTACCTTACCCTATGCATTAACTAATGCTGATCTTATTGATATGTATAATCAAGTAAGAAGTTGGGGTGATGTTTTAGTACAAGAATTAGACTCTAGAGATTTACAAGAAGAAGTTGCTACAGCACAAACTATCTTTAGGGTAACTACAGTTACAGCAATAGGTCGTCATGTTAAGGGGGCAGTTGCGTACCATACAAGTAAAGGGAAGTTTAA
>JAAHTH010001009.1_pt1 | contig 25825 bp, 22 predicted proteins | sample 6116091 | NCBI WGS metagenome assembly JAAHTH01 (sample SAMN13939990, study PRJNA603662) | sponge metagenome | isolation source: marine sponge | host: Mycale hentscheli | place: New Zealand | collected 2006
CTTTACCAAAACTAAACTTACCACCAGAATAAACACCAGCTCCAGATGGGACACCTTCACCAGTTAAATAACCAGTAATGGCTTCTTTTGCTAGGTCTTTTCCTACATCAGTAGCAATAGGAAGGGCGACTTTTCCTACACCTTTAAGTGCTTTACCGAATGAAAAGCGACCACCAGAAGCAACACCATCCCCAGCCATAGAGCCAAGAAGAGGATGAACTAAATGAGGGTGTACCATTCCATACATGTGCGAGGGGACAACGACTTTACCATCGGCGGAGAGATAAGCACCACCCTCTAATTGATGAGTGAAGTATTCAGGTTCTCCGTTAGTATCTTTCTCCAAGTTAAGTTGGTTAATAACTTGGTGGATTTTGCGGTTATATTCCGTATCAAAAGCAGTTCCGTAATTAGAAGAAGCCATCTTTATATATATTAATATAGATAAAAAAAATATTTAATTAATCATTAAATATTATTTATTGAAAAATATAGAAATATAAAAAAACGCCATATAAATTATTTCTATATATATGGTTTTTAACCGCTTGGTTTTATAATTAATGGTATTTATTATATTGCTAAACTATTTAATTAACCGCATAGGGCATCAAGTCGGCTTCCACCAGCGGACATTACTCCAGCTCCAGATGGAACACCCATACCTACAAGTTTTCTGGCTTGTCCTGCAATATCACGAAGGAAGGGCATTTTCTTAACTGCTGTGGCTATTCTGTTTCCAAGATTACCACCAATCATACGCTGGTATTGAGCGGATGAAACAGGGTCAACGCTTTCCTCTGCTTTTGCGTTAAGAACCATAGATTTAGTGAGGATGCCAGTAAAGATGCTTGATGAACCAGCAATAGTAGTAAATACACCACTATTAACGCACATTATACAGATTTCAGGAGTAAATGTATCGGCAGAGTTGTTAGTCACATTCATCTGCATTTGGAAGTTATATTGTCCGATTGATCCGCTTGAGAGGTAGTCAGGTAGGGATAAATCAAAAGCAGGAGAGAGGATAAGAAGAGAACCAGTTGTATTAACGGCACTTGAAACAGCCGTAGATGAAGCAGAGGCGACAGAGGCACTTCCGTTAAACTCCTGCCAATTTTGGGTGGAGTTATTAGCACTTGAAATACGCCAGAGGTCTTGAGGAGTAGCACTTGAGAGAAGACCAGAAGCGTTGTTAAGATTTACGCTAATGCTGTTAAGTTTTAAGAAACTGGAACTATCCGTAATTGTTTGCTGGGACATAGGTTTTCTTACAGCCACAATAAAGTAATCTGGGAGTTGATTAATTTGGATATTTTGGGAGTTAAGAGTGGCGGATAAACCAGCTCCAAGATTACCTGTGCTTGATTGAAGGGATAAGTATCTTGGGAAGTCCATGTATGGGGTCACATTACGAGCAGGGATTAAATCGCTTGGTTGAGTAGAGATGAAATTAGCCAACATTCTGCAATTTTGGAAAGGGTTGGGTTGAGCGGTTGTACCTAACGCACAACTAATAGTTCTATTAACACCAGCATATCCAGGTGGGGATGATGCGGATGAAAAGAAACGCTTACAGGTGGAGTCAATATTGAAGACAAAGGACATAGCATTAATACCTACTAAACCTTGTTTGTTGTATTCACAATCACCGAATACAAAGGGAGATAAACCAATAAGAGGTTCAGTCACATTAACGGAGCATTCAATAGTCCATGTATCAGTAAGGGCGGTGGATACTAAATCGGCATCAGTAGGGACACCAGCGATGCTGTGGTTAATAACGGCGGTTGTAAGAGGATAAGCACCACGAGGCATTAAATCTACATCGTAAGAAGTATCGTTATAATCTCCCATAGGGTTATTAGAAGCATTAACTCCATCGTTAAATGATTTATATGCTTGGTCAGGAAGAGAGGGTGTAAAGCCGTTATACTTGTATAACTCTCTGCTGTCGTTAAGACGAATTAGTTGGGGTAGAACATCTTGGGTATTAACACTTACATTTGTATTGTTAATTTGGGCGGATGATGTCGTGAAGAGAGAGTTAAATGGAAACGCTTGGAGCGAGTCAGTATTACCATAGTCAAAAGCGGACTGACCGATAGGGACATTAGTAATTGAGATTGTAAAGAAGATGTCGGATTGAATAGACAACTCACGATTTACAACAATATTCTCGGAGGGTACTTGAAGATTGAAGGTGACCGAACTGGAAGAAGTTGAAACAGCGTTAAATTGTTGGAAAGTAGAAGAACTACCTCCGCTCATTACGGCATAGTCCAATTCATCGGTGATGTCGGCGAGGACGCTCTGTTTTACAAGGGTGGTTTTAAAGTCAGCACTCATTATATATATTAAATAGAAAAAAATTATTTCATTTAAACAATTATTTTTAAATGAAATGTCTAAAATTATAGTATTTCTTTTAGATGGGATCAACCCCCTTTAAGTTATACTTATCCTTTCTCTCAAAAAGAAACTTAATAGTTGATGAACCTCCTGAAGGGAGGTAGAATTGGTTAAGTCCACCGAGTTTATCTCTCCAATAAACCTCTATATCAATATTTACTAAACCTCTGTTGCCTGTCATATCAATTCTCCTATACTCTGCGGTCGGAGAGTATAATATTTGTGGCTTAAATACTTGTTGGTTGGTTTCCATATCTGTTATAATCTGTGCAAAGTTAGAGTTATTACCTGACCCTACAATTATAGCTCCGTCGTTAAATATCAGGGGAGCGGACAATTGATTACTAACAATCGGTAAGGTATTGGAAGTAAAAACAATAGAAGAAACAGGAGTCCATGTATCTATTGTGCTAAACTCTTGGAATACTTGGATGGCGGTATATGTTGGGTTATTAACTGGAAGTTGAATTAATGATAAACCAACAAAATCCTCTATTGCTATTTGGTAGTTTCTCCCTAATGTCGCATTAACTCCGTAATTGATTGAAGCAAAAGAGTTAAATAAAGCAAAGAGAGGAGGGTTCATATAAATCCTTATCTTCGCTGGTAAGGAGTTTTTATAGAATGCCTCCTCCGCATTTATAATCGCCTTTTGGGAACTATTATCCCATACAATAGAGGGTTGCTTCGCTGTTGTAATAGGTGATGCACCGCCTCCTGTAGCAGTAATTAAATCCGCCATAGCCGTCTGCCATGCTTGATTAATAAGTGCTAAAAAGTATTGAAACTGGTAGCAGTAATAATAATCAGTATTAGTTGGTTGTAATCCTGTCGCTGTCTGTGATGGAGCAAGAGGGACTGGAGTATTAACATTTTGAGGAGTCCAATTTATATAAGTTTGTGCGGATGAAGTTATAGTACCTGCACCATCATCGTATTCTAATGTGGTTGAATAAATACTTAAATTAGGGTCTGCTTGATTGGGTTGGATTTCACAGATGAAATTAGGTAAGTCGTATGTATCTAAACTAAACCTTACAATACTCATATAATAATCTCCTGTATTACTAATGATGGGGTTGGTTCTACTCTCGCTAAACCTTAACGCTGGTGCTTCAGTAGTAGTAGATTGAAAATTAGATGCTACTATATCGTAATAAACCATATCAGCATCACTCGCCTTTTTTAGTTGATTTAACTGGGACATCTTATATAAATAGTAAAGATATTATTTTTATTATTTATATTTATAAATTAGATTTTTTCTTAAATATACTTTTTAAGTATAATGAACTATTATATCTACTCGTCCATTACTTAAAGAAGTACCCACATTACGAGCGACATTTTGGAAGCAAAACTCTGGTTGATTGACCTCCCAAGCAACGGATATACCTGGAACTGAAAAACCCTGCTGTACCGCCTGTTGTTCTCCTATTAGAGATTTACTTTGAACCATTAATCCTGAGTTCATATCAATATAAGCACCGCCAACACAGGCGATAATTTGTCCCTTCCAAGTGACCGATGAAGAATTAGGTAGTGCTAATATATCGGCGGATGTTGTTGACGACATTTGAGTAAAGCTCGTTTGATATTGTCCCACATTAATAACATAGCTACTAATATCCAAGTTTCCATTACCGACAGAAACAGATTGAAAGCCAGGTGTAGAACCGACTGATGCTGTTTGCTGTAGTTGAACCCCAGCCGAGTAAATAAGACAATCAATACGAGCAATATTACCGATTGGTTGTGCTGGTTGTGATATTTTATACTGACCTGGAGCAGTAAAAGAATATGTTAAAGTTTTACCTGCAACCTCTATAACTCCATCAACATACGCTTTACTCGCTATTTGGTCTTCACCATTAGGGACAATAGTGACTACCTTTGCTTCTCCACCTGTAAAATCATTAGTTCCTGTAAATGTATTATTTTGGGCGAGAGGTGATACTATTTGAGAGAGAGAGTATTGTAAATCTTGATAATTAACAAGGTTTTCATCACCAGCAACAGCAGTCCCTCCGCTTCCTGGAACTGATGGATTTTCTACTGAAAATGTAGCATTACCAGCCCAGTTATTATCGTGGTCGGTAGGGTTATAATCTGTGGCAGTTTGATCGGCGACATCTTTTCTTATAAAATTAGCTGGTATAGGGGCAGTAAGGTCGCTTGATGTTAAACCACCTGTAAAATCATTAGTTCCTGTCCATGTATTATCTTTTGCTAAAATAGCGTCATCGTACCCTGCTCCTGTAATCGTACCAGAAACATATATATCCTTACACGATAAAGTTTCAAGAAAATCTACATCGCCATTTAAAGTTAATGGTTGTTTTAATCCGTTAATACTTCTAATAGACATTATATATATAATATAGATAATTTATTATAAATATAATTATTTAATTTTTGAACTTTAAAACAGAAGCATACGACCCTGTTCCTGTAGTAGTACCTAATGCTCCAGCATTCTCTCCAGCACCCATTCCAAAGCCGTTAAATACTCCAAAAGTATTTATTCTTGCTGGTGCGGATGCAGGGGCTGGGTCTGCAACAAAACCTCCCTGTCCAGCAACTACCTGACCTATTGCGGAAGGTGAAGCACCAGCAATAGTAGTAAAACTTAACGCAGGATTAACCACTCCACCCACTCCGCCTGTTCCTGTAGAAGGGTCAGCATCACTACCTTTGGTACACTGAATAGAATATGTTGTCTGTGTTTGAGTTCCATCGCCACTTGTCCCTGTTGTTTCCCAAGTTAGGGTACAATCACCACCATTAGGATATTGGATTAAATAATCAGTATCAAGTGGAGGAAAGAGTGCAGAAAAGTATCCCCCTGAACCTCCGTAATAAATATTAGCATCAGTAGGAGTATTTGATACACCTCCACCAGAAGCAACACAATTGAATTGTAAAGCGGTTAAGCTCGTCTGGTCATTAGCAGAAATAGTAAAACCTGCAGGAGTAGATATATCTCCCTCTACAAAGCCAACATTCCCACCTCCAGCATTAAAAGTAGAGAGGGCATCATCGGTGTATGTTTTAGTAGCAAAATCAGCATCAACAACAGGAGGAGGTAGAGTTATAGTATTTGAAAATGTATCCGTACCTTGCCATGTATTATCACTAGCCAAGAGGGTACTATTATAAGCACTTGCTTCATTATCAACTTGGGCTTTTTGAACCAGTTGTAAATCTGCGGTGACATTAGCTACTCCTAAAATAGGTAAGTCGGTCATAGTATTAGTTCCACCCCAGACATTATCATTAACCGATAAATAAGCATTACCTACATTAGTTTTAGTAAGCATATATGTCGCATTAATTATATCATCTGCATTTGTTATTACACTTGTCTGTCCTGTAAGCGATTGAAAATCATTAGTTCCAGTCCACACATTATTATCGGAGGTTATACCTACTGGGATGCCACCATCATATATAACTCCGCTCACTTGTAAATCACCATCAACATCTACATCATTATTAATTGTTAGGTCATTATCCAGAGAGAAGGGAATAGGATTTCCGTCAATTAAACCTTTTAAAGACATTATATATTAATAAGAGATAATTTTTTACTAATATATAAAAAAACTATTGTTAAATACTTAACTTCTATAACTTGTTGAAGCAAAACCGCCTACTGCTCCTTTCTGTCCTTGAGATAAACCTGATGAGTATCCACCACCTCCATATCCTATATCATTAACTACATCTCTAACTAACCAGCCAGAATTAACACTACCAGCACCATTAGTACCTTTTCTTCCAGACCACGCACCCTGTAAGTAATTAATCCCTGCTCCATCTGTTAAATTAATAGTCCCTCCTGGTGCTGACCCTTTGTCGCCACAAGAACCACCGAACCCTTTACCTCCTCCAGCAGTAAATCCTGACTGGCTATATCCAGCACAAGCAGGAGTGGTAGTACCAATAAATCCTTGAAATGTAGAACCACCTCCACCTCCAGCTCCAGAGTTAGTTCCGCATCCTACTCCTCCACCACCTCCACCTCCAGTGTTAAAATCTAATTGGAAACCACCTGCGACAGATGTATCTACTAAACAAGTAAAAATACCAGTAGCACTCTCTCCACCTGATACACCTGGACTATCACCTGCACCGACTGCCGATGTAGAGCCACCTCCACCTCCCATTAGACAGATGGTATAAACTTTTGTATCCGCATCAAAATCCGCCTGTGTTAGGGATTGAGTACCTGTTCCTACTAATGTAGTAGTAGTGGACACCGCACCTGGTATAATAGTTGTATCAACATAGTTTTTATTAACCGCATCAGTTCCATTAACACTTCCACCTGTATAATCTGGAGTAATGTTAAATGTGTTAATACCTGTCCATGTGTTATTAGCAGTAGTATAATTAGAACCCTGACTTCCAACGACAGATGATAAATAAGCTCCATTAACGGCTTGGACTGAACCAGAAGGTAAGGTAGATGAGGTTATATTTCTGTTAAATGTGTTTCCAGTTCCAGACCAAGTATTCGCCTGTTTGGTGCAATTGTGAGCGTCTAAATATAAACTATAAGTATTAAAGTTAGGAACTTCTGTCCCTGAATTACCTACGAAATTAGAAGTAGGTAGAATAGCAAAGTCATTAGTCCCAGTCCAAGTGTTATTTTGGTTTGCAGGAGTAGATGATCCGTCAATAGTTCCATTAATGTTTAAATCGCCATTAATAATTATATCGTTTTTAGGGACACCGACATCGCCTCCAAAGCGGACGCTCTCTCTTGTGTTAAATAAACTTCTTAAAGACATTATATATAATTAGGAGATAAAAAAAATAATATACCTAAAATTATATCATTTTATTCTCTCTATTTCTCTCAATAATCTAAAAATGAATAAATATAATCTAAAATGAATAAAATAGATTAATATAATAGATTTCTATATATGATAAATAGATATTATATGTAGAAATTAATTAATTATTACTATATAAGTATTATAATAATCTAAAAATAATAAAAAATAATCTAACTTTTTATTATTGGATTTAAATAATTGATTTCTTTTTTGTTTATTTAGATTTCTTGACCTAATAATTCATTAGTATTAAAAGGTATTAATTTATCTCTCAATCTATCTTCAAAGATTACCAAGTCCTCTATTAGATGTCCTCCCTCAGGGGTGCAGTTTGTTATTTTGGATTGTGGTAAGTCCAAGAATGGTTTAAATATTTCATCTTCTATATATCTGTTTCTTTCATTTTTAATTCTAAAATTATTACTGCCTATCAAAGCCCATTCCATCATACGCTCATCGTGTACTATTATTCTTGTTAATAGTTCTTCGTTTTTGTAGAATATATTAGGGTGTGTCCACTCCTCAATCATATTCTCTAATGTTTCCCATAGCATCTCATCTGTTTCAGGCAATCTTTCCTTCAATACCATTAGGTTATTTTCTTGTAAATTACAGGATATATACCATCTACATCTTGCTATATTATTGTGATAATTAGCATCGGCTCTTTTGTCGTGTTCTACCATTATCCAGTCGTCATTACAAGCATTATTAATTATAAATGCGGTTTCTAATATAGCCCTATCCTTCCACTGGTGGTATGGGGTATAACTTTCAGTAGCAGGGTTGTAATTTGGGGGCTGAATAAAGCCATCAGGGTTATATCTTATTTGTTGTCTGGGCATCGTCTTCTTATATACTATACTATATTATTATTTCTTTAAATCAATTTTTTCTTTAATAATTAAAAAAGGTATTAACCCATTTCAATTTTTTATTTAATTATCATTAATTTAAACTTTCTTAAACTTCATCAGGGCGACATCATCATCACCCTGCACATCATACATTATAAAGTAATCCTCTCCATCAAAATCCTTGCTGTTCTCCTTAAATACCCTCTGGAAGTCCTCGTTATTAATCTCATACGCCTCTCCAATATCTAATTCCAAGATGGCATCGTTAATAATGTCGTATATCTCTTGATCGCATGGCTTATCCTTGCAGTCATCGTTGAGGTACGCCTCCTCGTTCATCATCATTTCTTCGTTAGTGTAATTCATACTTGATTGTTGGTTATATTTGCTAATATTATATTTTACTAATTCCACATCAATTTTTTTTCAATTTTTTATTTTAATAGGTATTAATTAAAATAAATCAATTTTTTAACAAGCCATAGCTACATTAACAGGTTTTTCTAAACCAATCTCTTTAAATAGTGATGGGCTTTCTCTGTAAAGAAATGTTAAATCTTCAATAGGGATATATAAATACATTTTCTCATCTGTTTTAATATTGGCTCGGCTAAACATCGCTGTCTGGTATGTCTTAAACTTTTCTTCATCATATTCAATATAATATATCTCACTTAAATCCTGTCCTCTATCATATACGAAATTAAAAACAAAAATATTCTTTTTAGAAGTATCGGCTATTTTATTACAGGTTAATAGTGTAGTGGGATAAGCATCATACTTATTCTTTCTACTCTTGACTTCCATATTAACTTCATCGCTAATAAAATCATATTTACTCCATCTCCCTTGAGAGATTAATCCATTCCATTTTTTTCCTAAATATTTATATATTTTTCTTTGTTGGGCTTCTCCCCAGTTGTAGTCATTCTCGTAATTCACCATTAGATTATTATAATATATATTTAGATTATTTTTTTCAAAATAACGCTAATTAATTTAAATTAAATTATTATTATCTCTACTAATATTATAAGATATGGTTAATCTGGATAATTTCTCTACACCAATAACTCCAATAGAGGAAGATGAACTAATTAAAAGGATTAATAAGTCCCTAACAGATGGCGATTTACGGAGATACTTGGGCGGTGCAGTTGGCGACAACATTATTAAATATAGTGATTTAGTCAACTATAATTCTATTACTGACCTTCTCCCTAATCAAAAAGATTACAAGATTATCTTGATTGAAAATGATGACTTTAACAAAGGACACTGGGTCGCTATAATGAGGTACTATGATAAGCAAAATGATAATGCCGATACTATTGAATACTTTAACTCGTATGGTAAGAAGCCAGATGTCCAGAAGTCCGTAATAGGGGCTTGTAGAAATGCAGTTTTAGGACAGACAGAAAATTATTTATCTAAACTAATCAAGAATAGACCAAAAGACATTAACTATGTATGGAATAAAAAAGCATTCCAAAAAATTAAACAAGGTATTAATACCTGTGGTAGATGGCTCGTTTTAAGAATTACTTTAATGAGGGACTTGGATATGGGATTAAAAGAGTTTCAAAATGTTATTAAAATGAATGCTAAAAAGACAGGATTACCACTTGATGCCCTTGTTGCTGTTTATATATCTTAATTGTGAAGGGGTGAAGGGTTGAATGGCTAAATCCATATTTCAAAGCGTCTATTTTTACGAATTGTCGGTTTTTGTGTAATATCCTACAATTTTATAAATAATTGATTTTTATTTATAAAATATTGAGTTCAGCCCTTCACCCTTCACATTAATCGTTCTTGATATAGTTATTTCTAATAGTATTAACACTTGTCCCCATCTTGGTCGCATCATCTTTCATTTCGTCCATTACATCTTTGTATTTATCAGTTAGGTACAATTTCCTTAACATACTACTACCAATTTTCTTATCAAAAACTTTATATAATATTCTGGTTATAGCGTTATTACTTTGGAGAGGTACGCCATCTTCATCAACTAAAAATGGTATAGTTGCAGACCCTTTTAAATCTTTCTTTAATGGATGGTATTTTAAATATACATCAATTATTTCTCTCATTAATGGTTCTACATCGGCGGTCTGTTGGTTATAAGTTCCTTTTGTCTTATACTGGTTCAAAATAAATGTGTTAGTTTTTAGGTCTAAATAGTTTTTATCATCACTCATATCTGGGCTGTATTTCTTGGTGACTACCATTTCCATATAGTCCTTATTTCTTCTTGGGGTCTGTATTACAAAAAGTCCAGTAATAACACATGCTAAAAGTTCCCTGTATTTCTCTGGTATTATTTTCTTTTGTCCCTCAATCTGTCTAATAACCGCCATACATTCTTCTAACTTTTCCATTACTTTATCGTTTCCAATCCATTCTTGTTTTTCCTTATCTGTCTTCTTTGTCTGGTCTTTTAATTCAGTATTCATTTTCTCTAAAACCTCGTAATATCTATCGTATAATTTTTTATATTTTCTTTGTCCTGCTAATTCTTTTAAGAGAGATACAACAGAAATAATATAACTTCGTTGAGTATTAGGTTTATAACCCTCAATTTTAGATAATGTGTCCTCACAATTATTAAGGAACTTTAAGTTTTTTATCGGCTTACCGCCATTTAATCTTGTAAGATTATTCATATAGAGTTTCTTGGAACTCTCGCTAATGTTTTTTTCGTTAAAAATCTTTTCCAATTCGTCCATTTATATTATAAGTATAGATTTTATTTTTAGATATTTAATTAAATCATACATTATCTAAATCATTATTATCCTTTAACCCTTCTATATCTATATCGTATAAGTCGGTATTAACCATCACAAGGCGTTCATCTTCGCTCTTATAATGCTCTTGTAATTCCATCTCGTTAGATGCGTGTGGTGTTGTCTGTTGAGATGAGAGGGTTGATTGAGAGGTTGGTGTTCTTGTATAATCCTTGTATTGCTTGGGTATTTCAGTTAATAAGTCCACTTTAAGAGAGCGTTTTAATAAATTAGATGCCTCTACCATCTTGGTATATTGTCCGTATTTTTTATTTAAATAATCTTTTCCGTGTTCGCTTCTATTCTCTCTTGTTAGTGTTAATGTCTTGTATAAATCAATAGCCAGAGTATAAAACTCTTTACTTTGTTTAAGCTCCAGTTCCATACTATTTTGTATCCCCATGTATATTTCTATCGCACTCAAAATACCCATCGCCATACCTAACAAACAAGTTATACCACTAATAATACCCTGTTCTAATACAGGTTGAAGACCAATACTGGCGGTTGATGTTATACTAGCAAGTATAATTGCAGGGATACGAAAATACTTACCATACGATTTAAAATGATAATATCTCTTACGATGATACTCGGCAAGATTGACGCAGTTTATTCTTAAATGTTCGCATATATTTTCTACTTCCTCAGTCCATACTAAATTATTCATTATATATTAGCGAGATAAAATTATAAAAATTATAGTAATGAACCTTGTACCATACCATCACAGAAAAACTCTGTATCTCTTACCTCAGTAATACCACCAACACTCTCGGCTAATACCTCAAAACTAAACTTGGTGACACCGACTATTGGAGCAGTCCATTTACATACCACCTCTCCAGATACTGGATTACTATCACTTTCTACACCAGAATAAGAAACTATATATGTTAATGGAGCAAAATTACCAGCAAGATAATTAGAGGAGGCATATACACATCTGGCTTGTAAATATAGCTCACTACCTTCCAAGAAACGATTTACTTGTAAAGCAGGACAAACCACAACATTAGGGGCTATTGTTGTATTATCATTCTCCCATCCAGTAGGGGCATTTCCGTTTCCTTGAAAACAAAGACGAGAGTAAGTTATTTCTGGACTAACTATTGATTGTGATGCTTGTGGGATGATACGAAATGAAATGAATTGATTGGCGGTAGGGTTTATAACACATCTCACTCTTACACCAAAAGACCCTCTGGCATTATCTGTCTGTCTTGGGAACTCTGTGGACGCAAATTGAGTACCATATCCTTCAAGGAAGTCGTGATTACGCCCATCCATTATTTCATTAGGAGCAGGATTATAAATAGATAAACCACCATCAAAAAAGCGACCTCTTACACCATTAGTGACCACTATACCACCAGCAGTTCCTGCACCCTGTGCGTTAATAGTTGTCTGGTTAATATTTCCTTCTTGGACTTCCAACCTTGTATTAGTTAATATAACCGCATTAGCATCAGTCGTCATTTCAATATTTCCACCTGCGGTAGTAGTCATACCTGTATTCGCACCAGCAAGGGCATTTACTTTTCCAACTCCCTCTATATCATTACCAGTAAAATTAACTGCTCCTGCAAAAGTATTAGTTGATCCCACCTGTGTTGATAATACTGACCCTGCTATACAATCAAGGGTCGCACTATCATTTATCGTTAATGTTCTGTTAGATTGTTGATAATCTACTAATGTCGCACCTTGATTGGTTGATGTTATTTTTAATTCTGTTTCAGGATTGAATGTTATAATATCACCACCAGCAGTAAATAAATTAGCTCCTGTCTGGTAGTTGTGGAAGAAATTACCATTAGAATTAATAACACCAGAAGTACCATTATTAGTAAGTGTTCCTACCGAAGTTATATTAAAAGACCCAGCGTCTAAATCCACTATCATAGGGTTCTGGACACCAGAAGCGGAGGCAGTTGTATCCACATATAATTTATTAGCTACATCACTATTGGCGGTCGGTGCAGACGCTCCTGTTATTTTATTACTATTCATATCTATTGGTGCGTTTATTATAATATTACCGCCAGGTGTCGTTTTATTAATGGCATTAATGTCTATTTCATCTACATTCAATATATCACCATTTAACATTTCCAAATTACTCTCCATTTTAATAACATCATCAGGAGCGACGGCTAATGACCGCATTATAAAGCCCTGTGTGTTAAAATCACTTCCAAGATTGAGAGAACCTCCTGCAAATGGAGTTTTAATAACAGATGTTTCTACATTATTAGCAAGTTTAATGTTATTACCACTCGCAATTAAATCCGTACCCTGTAATGTAATACCTCCACCACCGAGATCGGTTAATTGGTCTATATTAGCAGAGGGTGCTTCCACTTTAACTTGGGATTTTATTGTCCCTGTATGCTCTAATGTATTGAGAGTTAAGTCGGTCTGTGCGTATATTGCTCCTACTTGTCCTGTCCCTATTGGGAATGTAAAGGGTGAGCCGTATGGTGCTAATGCTCCTAAATCGGCTTGATTTTGGAATAAAACACATTCTACTTTTGTTGTTGGTGTCGCTGTTATAAATGTTAGTAAATTACGAGTAGGGTCTGCAACATCCTCTCCGTATTGTAGAGAACCAAATATGGGTGTATCACTCTCGGCGACATTAGATAAAATTAATATTGTCCCTTTATTTTCAAATCCAATCACATTAAAATAAATGGTCTGTTTAAAACCTGATTGTAAAGCCCTGAGTACACCACTAACACACCCTTCTGCTCCAGATTTAGGTTGAATAGCACCAAGTATGTATTCTGTCGGAGCAGTCACCGCCCCATACGATACATATTGAGGGGGTGAAGTATCATTAATATTAGGTGTATCCATTTTATTAGTAGCAGTAATCACAGCACCATTTACAAATGAAGAGGTTAAAGTAGATGTAAAAGAACCATTAACTCCAGTAGCGTCGGCTATATTGCTTATATTAAATGCTCCAGCGTCTAAATTGGTAGTCATGGGATTATTAACCGAGCCACCTACAGGAGGGTTGAGGGTGTTAATTTCTGCCTGTAAAGTAGTTAATCGTTGATTAAGTGAAGTTATATTCAGCATTATATATATTACATAGATAAAATATATAATGTTTTTAATCCTAAAATCTATTAATCTACATCAGGGTCGTTTAATACATACGCTCCCTTTTCATACAGCACAACATTAGGATATGTCTTTATTATAGTCACCCATCTACTAGGCAGTTTCTTTACTCGTTTTATATCCTCCTTACTCATACCAAAGTAATTTTCCAGTAGATATTTCATCGCTCTACCACCACAATTAGCAGGGAAGATGGTGACTGAATGTGCCTCATTTAATATACGCCTTGTTTCTAACCCATTAGTCGGTAAGTGATATGTTAGGACAACAGAGGTCTTACTATGCCTCCCTGTTTCCAAGAGCATATTAAGAATAGATAAAACTTTTAACCTCATTAGTTTATCTCTAATAACATCAGTATCATCAAAGATTACAAGGGAGTTTTCAAAATCTTTCGTGGTCAGCTCACTTCTCAATAATTCTGGTTGTAATTTAATGCGTTTCAATCCTTTTACTTTATCAATAGACCCTTTATCTTCATTTAAAGATGAAAAGAGATAAATAGGATTTTTGGGATACATTTTTTTATATTCATTCGCATACTGCATGGTATAGTATGATTTACCTGATCCACTCTGTCCACATATATACAGAATATCTCTCTCCCTCTTTTTATTAGGAAGGTGTTGTATCATCTCCTTTGGTTTCTGCAACATTAACTCTGTAAAAGGCGTATCTACATTAGGGTCATTAGGTTTTTCTACTGATAAGGTGCGGTCTTTCTTCTTATCGCCTTCAAACTTAACTCTCGCTATTGGTTGTCCTTGATTTTCAAAGTTCATTTATATAATAGGAGATTATTTTTTTTAATAAATTGTAAAGTTTTTTCGTTGATAATATCCGAGAGATACTTTATAACATTACAGAGTTTAACATCAATCTTCTCTCGTGTCTTTTCATCAATAATCTCTTGTATAGCCCATTTAAAAGGTGTATCTATCCCATCTCGGATATACTCCAAATTGTTAATTATATCCTCCATAGGAGGCAACCTAAACTTATTAATTATAACCTCTTTTATCGTTTCCAAGTCGCCCTTGTAGTTAGATAATAGACCAATCTCTCCATTCAAGTAATTTATAATTGTGCTAAATTGTTTTTTGTTTTTCGTTTTTTGTAATTTTAAGATACTAAAATATCTTTTCAGGGCTTTATAATATCGTCCACATTCTATTTTCTTTCTCAAATCCGCCTGAATACACTTGATAATAGTACCCTCCAATATACTCCTTTTATTATAAGTAGAAAAGCGTCCAAAAGTGATAAAGTAATTCTCACTAAACTCTGTAAATAGTCCATCGGTAAGTGCAACAATATCCATTTTAATAATGCTTTCCTTTTGGAGCATGTCTGTAAAATATACTTTTTTATCATCTATATACTGGTAGCCATCTTTTATTGTTTCTTTCGTCCATCTTACTGGCTGTCCGTTAAAGAACCCATTTTTAAAATCAGTTATATAAATATTATCCATTCTCTCTGCCTTTCTGTATTTCTCTTGAAAAACCTTTAAAACCAAATCGTAAGCATCTTGACTTCTCTCACAATCTACAAACTCTAATAAGTCATAGTCATCGGCATATTCTATTTCTTTTATTGACGCTGATCCCACCACCGAGTATTTACCTAATACTGATAAAAATGAAAATATCTCATTTACTTCTTTGGGATAATCATCTTTCTCTTTAATAGTTAGAGAGATATTACCACCTTCAAAAGGCGGTAGGTTTTCTTTTCCTTTTATTTTTTGTTTCAAGAGAGATTGTTTCTTTTTACTTTCGGCACTAATCTCGCTTTCGGTTAATGGAGTATCTTTTGTTATTCTTTTTGTGGGGCGATATACAGGGTAGTCCAATCCTGCAATATCTCGCCATTCTTCTTTATACCATCTATCTAACCCTTTATTTACTGGCTTTTTACCTTCATACTTACCGCCTCTTTTTTTGTATGTTTTAACAATCCAGCCACTCTTATAAGCACTTGGTTTTTCATACTTTTTATCGGCTTCTTTCTTAACCCTGTTATATAGTTTAATATCTAATGGGGTACTCATTATATATTAAATAGATATTAAATTAATATTCACCTTCTAAATAATCAAAAAAATCAAAACGAGGTTTATTACCGATATTGTGGCGATGATGGGGCATTTCTTCTTTTTCGTCAACAGGGTATTCATCAGGACAACATCCCTCATCTTTTAAACTACAATTCTTACAGCATCTATTCTTGAAAATACAGAAATAATGGGGCTTACCTTTCCATCTACATACTACAATCTTCCACATATACATACCTTTTTCGGTGTATAATTGTTCTAAAAATACAGGTTGTAATTTCTTTAACATATTATTCGGTATTAATAGTGCTAATCCCTTTGTTGTTCTACCTGCAAACTCGTGGAGAGTTTTAATAAACCCATTTTCACCCTCTACATATTCAGGTGGATTACATACTATCCAATCTATATGATGCTCGTCTATTTTTACCCCATTCCATGCACACCTATCAGTACCTGCTGACCAGTAATTTACTTCTCTATTAATAATGCGTATCGCACTAAACCACTCGCCCTCACCAGTAAAAGGGTCTAATATATCCATATTACTCTCGCAGTCAGGTAGTTTCTGGTATAGACCCTTACAGAGGGACAAAGGACATTTAACAAAATCCTCTGGCTTAATCAAAGTTAGGGGTTCATTTTTCATTTCCTCCATTTATATATAAGTATTAGAAAAAAATAATCTATATTTCACTAAATAGATTATTTTATAATTTTTTTTTAAATATTAAAACATTTATTCTTCTTCATCACTATCGGTGTCGCATTCATACTCTACATTATCATTAAGATTTAATAGGCATACTCCATTATTAATAGGATTGTAATATTCATTAAATACATCTTCATCTAAATATACTTCATTAATCATTTTGTAATTTAAGTCCACCATATTACCTTCTCGGCAGTGCCTTCCTTTAATTACTCCTGCTATATTTAGTCGCCACAATCTTACTGCAAACTTCGCATCATTACAAGAATATTCAAAGTTATTAGATGTCTTCCAGCATATAAACTTTTTATACAAATCTTTCATACTAATACTTTGGGTATAGGTTGCTTCTCCTTCATCATCTTCCCATTTCTTACCCATATTCTTTTCCGCCTTTCTTTTAATGAATGCTTCAATAGGGCTAATATTAATCTTTTCTAATTCTTTCTGGTATGGTGTTTTTGGTATTTCCAAAGAATTAAAGTTTTTAACATCAAATCTCTCTTCATCCATGAAATACATATAAGCGTGTATTAATACATCTCTATCTTTCAAATGGTCGTATAATTTATTAAAATAAACTTTATCTCCGCATTTTTCATCACTCGCTCGTATAATAAGATTACGCCTATCATCTTTACTTGTTTTAATAGGTTCTTCATTATTGGTTGTAATAATAAAACGATGAAATGATCGGATAATATGTTGTGGGGTATTCTTCTTATTGATAAACATAGTATCATCTGTAATATAACCTTTAATTTTACCTTCTGCTGTTAGTGTATCTTTCATACTCAATTCATTTAGATTTACCAAAAAGCTACTCTGCATCATACTATTAAAATCTCCCCAGCAATCTCGGCTAGGGTTGGTCGTTTCTATTACTTTTCTAACGCCCATGATTAACCTTAACAATTTCATTAGTGTACCTTTACCTCCTCCCTGTTGAGATATGATTGTAGGGCATATTGTTTTTGTTGCTGGATATTGAAGCATCTGGGCAATCCATTTTAAGATGTATTCAAATGTTTCTTCGTGATTACCGCACAATATTTTAATATGATTTAGTAAATCCCCTAATTGTTCTGGTTTTTCTTCATATTCCTCATACCTGCATATCTGCCAGTCCTCCCATAGGTTATAAATATGCTTGGGACAAATTAAAGGCGGTGGATATACTCCAATATCTACATAGGTCTTCATCTTATTATCAAATAACCATCGGTTAAGAAATGGTTTATCCTGCCATACATAGTGGGGTTTATCTTGACTTCCAATATTTACCGACTCTTTATAACTGAAATGTTTAAATGATGTCTTTAATTGTGGCTCGGTCATCGTTAGAATATAGTCGCCTTGAATAGAAATATCTCCATCTAAATCATCCTTACATTCAAATAAGGCATCAATAGTTAATAGAAACATACTTTTTTTCAAAATCTTACATACTCCCATATCTTCCTCAAAATGTTTTTTTAAGCCGTCATATTGATATTCTCCCTCCGATAATTTATTCTTTTTAATGAATTGTTCTTCGGTCATCGCATCTTCTGGCTCTTTCCAATCATCAGGTATGGCTAATGAATTATCGTGGGCTTTATAAGTCATTTTCATATCTAACCCTTCAAACTTTTCTACTAATCTGGCTTCTACTTCCTCAATTAGTTCTCGGTCTTCATAGTAATTACCATATATCATTAGTCCATCAAACATTAGAGAGCATACTTCAATATTTTTCGTATTACATATATGTAAAACTTCTTGGATAATTTCATTTTCATATTTACAAAGTATTCTATTTATAGCCGAGCCATACCAATTATAAACTCGGTGTGCAGGTATAGTATTAAATAGGTCTTTATATTCTTCTTTTTTTGTTATTTCTTTTTGTATGGTTTTACATTCTTTATCTAATTCTTTCAAAAACCCCTGTAATCCCCTATTAGGTTTATCATCATTAACCATTTTAAGAATAGCAATTTTATTCGCATCTCTATCACCAGCTCCTAATACTTCATCCCTATTATTACAATAATATTCTAAATTAGGGCATGGTATTTCGTGCTTTTTACAAAGCCATCTTAATATTTTTGGGTGGCAGTTCTGGCAGTCAAGGTCGGTTGTTGTTTTTCCAAATAACATTCCCCTAACCATATAAGTAATACCTTGAATACTTGATCCGCTAAATAGTCGCCCTCCAATCATCATATTAGAGGTTAATGTATGTTTATAAATGTGTTTCATCTCGCCCCTACACTTCTGCATCCTTGATAAATACCCTTGTATTCTATCATATTGCTCCTTCTGTTCCTTCTTTGTTTTACATTTATTTAATGCTCCAGCATCAACATAGTCCCTAATAGTAAGTGTTTTTAGATATTTAATATCTTTCAGTTCAACTCGTTCTATTAACTCCATCTTATATTATAGTGTTAGATAATAATTTATCTTTAAATCAATTTTTTACTTAAATATTTATTTTAAAGAATATCGGTTTTTAAAACTTCAACTTTTTCCTAAATGATTTAATAAATAAATCTATATATTAAATCAATTTTTCAAAGAAATACATTTCATTTTTTTTTTATATTCTCTCAAATACCATGCCCTTATATTCAGTCAAGAATGTTTCAAATACACCTTCTGGTAGCTCATCAATCATTTCTTTCATCTTAATAATATGATGTAATGAATGTTTATACTTCTCCTGCAATTCTGCTGGTACATCGTATTTCTTTTTAATATTTAAAGTATTCTTATACATTCTCCAGTACACAGGGTTATTATCATATCTCTTTTTAATGTAGTTATTCATATAACTATTCATATTCTCGGTTTTCTTTACTTTTGCTTCAGTATTCATCTTATATATTATATATAGATAATTATTTATCTTTAAGTCAATTATTTACTAAACATTCTAAATTATTCCTTTTTTGGTTCAATAATATTTCCTGCAATATCTATAACTAATTTATTATTAGACCAATACTCCCATCGCTTATTCCATTCTTCTTGTTCTTTTATTCTTGCTTTTTCTTGGGCTTGTTCTAACCAATCTTTTAATATAAGGTCGCCTTCTTCAAAGACAATATTATTATCCTTATCGTAGTGTATGTACGCTTTTTTACCTGTATCCTCACACTCTATAATAGAGATAAAATAACAATCAGGGTGATTACACATATTATACTATATTGATATATTAAAATTATCCCACAGAAAATTAGCCATCCAATACTTAATTAACCAAATAATACTATCTATCATATATTATCTGCAACTATTATTATTGTGAGGGCTTAACTAACCCTTCACCTATACTTCACCAACCCTTCACATTAAGAAATAGACGCTATTAACATTATTTAAGACCTATTATAGTATGGTTATTTATTTAATTATTTTTAAAAATGTGTAAATGTGAAGGGGTGAAGGGTTGAAGGGCTATTTTCAATATTTTAAAGCGTCTATTTTTACTTTTTGTTCGTTTTTACACAAAAACCGACAATTTTATAAAATCAGCCCTAAATATTTCCAAAAAGTAGCGTTAAACCCTTCACCCTTCACATTTCCAAAATATTCCTTAAAGTGTGTGAAGCCCTGCAATTAAACGCATCATACATATTATAAAATAGGGTGTATAAGCCCCATTACAACATACTTAAAGAGGTTAATACCCCATTTCATACAAAGTTCAGCCAATCCTGCAACTTTTATTTACTTTTAAACCAAATGTTTCATTTTTAGCGATAATCTAATGAGTGAAGGGTTATTCTATATCTTTTTTTCTTTAAAAAATTGAAAAAAGTTGATAAAAAAAATTGAAGGATAAAAAATTGATTGATATAGTATTCTACATCATATATCAAATACAGCCCTATTTTAATATAAAATTGAAATAAATTATCATTTACAGCCAATCCGTAAATACAAAACAAATCGTACCTGAATATATTTAGGAAAGAATTGAATTAAAACAATTAAAGAAAAAATTGATTTAAAGAAATAATATTATAGTATAGTATAATAGAGATGAGCGACCTAAAAATAGAGTTGGACTGCCCTATATGTATGGCGACATACACCGATCTAAATGATATTATCATTAGCCCCTTTTGTAATCATGCCCTATGCGGAGTATGTTATACAACATTAAATAACGGCGACAATTTTACAAGTAAATATAGGGGACGAGATATGCCCCCAGAAGAAAAACAAAAATACAGACATTTAGAAAATAATACCTGCAAATGTCCGCTATGCCGTAAGCCCTTTGTAAATCCAAAAGAATTAATGTTTAAACAAAACCAACAACAGGCAAGTCGTAATCAATTAGCACGACAATTACATCAACAAGCCCAGCAATTACCACCAGCGGTTATTATTCAAGCAAATATTCCAACACCACCAGCACCAAATCAAGGGGCTAATAGAGTACCAGTAAATATTAGGGATTTACCAATTCCAAACCTGCAACCTCAACCAATAGCTCCACCAGTTATTCAGGTTCAGGTTCAAAATAATAATAATAACCAAAACCCCCACCGATCTTTTGGATATGAAAATCAAGCCAGACCAAGATGTTTAACTCAAACCTGCAACACCCCACGAGGCACACAAAGAAAATGTCCTAATCATAGGGGAGTACCCTGCTGTAGGGTATGTGATACATGCTTTATCTGCAAGGGCATATTAAGTAGAATACCAACACTTAATAATACATCGGTTATTACCAATCCTGACCCCAGTATTCAACACCGCATTCAACTTTAAATATTAAATATTAAAAATTAAAAAAAATGAAATGAAAAATAATAAAAATGTATATATGTTTATTATTTTTTTTAAGATTTATAGTTAGTAATTATAACCTCTTTTCTATTACCTGCACCGCCAATAGGAGCATCTTCACGGAAGCCACCGCCTCTTACCTTGATGCCTTTAATATTGTATCCCTTAAATATTTTTCTAATTTCTTTACTATCGTTAAGGGTTAATAGAAACTTACCCTTTAATTTATCTAATTCACCTCGTAATTCTCCAAAGTTAAATGAGCCATCTTTATACAGACCCTCACTTGCTTCGTATGGGGGATCTAAAAAGAAAAATGCGTCCTTACTATCATACTTTTTCAATAACTTTTTATAATCTTCGTTTAAGATTGTGGTATATTTCATTCTCTCAACATATTCACCAATTTTGTTAAGTTTCTTACTGCCTATTTCTGCACGATATATTTTACCTATACCCTTACTACTAAATGTATTACAATATTGGTATAATTTCCTCAATAACTTATCCTCTTTTGTGCCACCAGTTTTATTAACGAATGCTTGTATTTTAGCTACACCTCGTTTATATGCTGGTGTACTCTCGTTCCTTCCAGGTCTAACATCGCTTTTGTATTCTTCTGCTGTAATGGGAGTTTTATATTTTTCAGGGTTGGGGTTCGCATTCTTTAACATCTTATAACCTTCAATTAATCCCTTGTCTAAATCATTAACAACTTCTTTCTGGCTTGGTGGCTTCGCCCAGTAAATAGCTCCACCTCCAAAAAAGGGTTCTATATATGTCTTGTGTTCAGGCATCATATTTATAATAGTATCTGCTAATGGTTTCTTACTTCCAATACGACAGAAAAAAGGGGCTAATCCTTTTTTAGCTACACCCTCTCCAATTAAATCTTCTCCTCCATCACTATCACTAAACTCTATATCAGTCATACCTTCTACTTCTGGATGGGGTGTATTAATATAAGCATCAAAACGAGCAGTTAATCCTGCAACCTGCTGGGGATTATAAGTACCTCCGTCATCAATAGCATCTAAATATCTATTTCTAACATCAGGTATAGTATTAATAAGGTTATAAAAATCAATAACTCGCTGGGCTACATCAGGAGGCGAGAGTGTAGCATTCGTAATCGCATTTCGTAGAGCCACAGGTAGAGGGTTCGCAGGTTCATTAGGAGGAGTTTCATATCCAGCATCAGCACCGCCTTCCATATAGAGGGGCATTAATCGTTTCATTTCATCGGTTAATGTTTTCTTATTTACTTTTCCGTACGCTTTTCTCTCGCCATTTACTTTGTGATGGTCACGCAAAAAATCACGCATTTCTTTTACTCGCATACCTCCATATCCTCGTCCTATTAGTTTCTTTCCTAATTTAGATAATGAACCTGTCCCATGTGATTTTAGGGGATTCCAGCTTCCTTTTGTTCTCACCACTTTATTAGAGTTTCTCTGCAAGAATGAGAGAGATGATACAGGGTCGCTTTTACTTCTTATATCTGTCTGGTTTTTAGGGTTTTTACGACCTATATCGCTCCAATTAGTCGCCTTATTATAAGTAAATACCTCTTCTGTCGGCATATCTTTATTTAATTCTTCAACATATTTACCTGCACGAGAGTGTCCGATCATAGTCACCTTATCTTTACCATATTTAGCATTTACTTTCTTTTGTCTATCTTCGTGTAATTTATATGTAGGTGTATTTTTTAATGAACCTCTGGTCACATAGAAGTAATTATCTAACCAATCTCTCCAATCAGCCGAGCCACGATGAACGGATACAACTTTACCATCTCTATCATCTACATATACTTTCACTCTATCGTCCGATAATTCAGGGTCTATTTTAAAATGGTTGTCTTCACCAACATCTTTTAATTTTGGGTCGTAGCTCTCATCTATAAACTCTTTTATATCGTCTGCTGGTAATGAACCGCCTTTTCTCTCTGCCTTTTCATATTTTCTTAAAAGTCGCAGTTGTTTTTTAGCATCTACTTTTGTAGAACCATTAGATTTAATCTCTCCAGTTTCAGCATTAAATACTTTATAGAGGTCTTTACCCCTTATTTTTCGCATTTTAAAAGGCATCTTTTATATATTATAGTTAGAAAAAATAATTATAATATAAAATCTGGGATATTACCACAATATATTTATTGCTAAACAATTGGGACTATACTTATTTTTCCACCAATCTCCCTTGATATTAGTGGCTCGTTTAAGGTATAATTGTCTGCGGAGTTTATTTCTATGCTTTGTAAAATCCTCGTATGGTATAGCTCCAAAATGAACGAAATTACCTTTTTCATCTTTTACCATATATTTCTTATCTTTTCTTGTGGACTTGTATAATACACCTGTTTTACCGAGATATTGATATGCCTTTTTCTGTGCTATTTTTGGATTACTATAATTATTAAATGTATCTGTTGCACCTATTTCAGTAGCAGTAATAGCCATATTAATATATGATGAGATAAATATTTAATGGTAAGTATTATATCCTCCGCCAACACCTAACGAATAAATAGGTCTAACATCGCCCATACCTGCTAGTAATTCAGTTCTCATATAACCGCCTTGTTTCTCACCTGGCTCTCTTAATGGAGTAATAGTTCTAACGGCGACGAATTGACTGAATGCTCTTTCTAACATTTGAGAGATTGTAGAAAATGAGGAGTTAATTCTTTCGTATGTTCCAAGAATATTTTGTAAATCTATTCTTGATGCTCCAACTCTACCTATAACATTTTGTATATCTCTACTCATTTTCATATAAGCATTAGTCACTTGTCTAAAAATACCTTTTAATTCTGCTACTTTTGTAAGTGATACATAGTTAAAAACTGGAAGTAAAGCACCAAGATTATTTTTTAATAGAGTTAAACTTGTATCGGCTTGGGACAATAATCCAATAGAATTAGTATATCCATTTATATTAATAAACTCTGTATGTTGCTGGACATCTCTAATATTACCTTCCAATTGATTAAATGTTGCTGTAAGCATTAAGAGTTGCTGGATAATGGCTTGGGCTTGGTCGTCTGCTTTACCATTAGTAGGGTCAGTATTAGGGAACTCCAGTAAATCGCTAAAATGTCTTTTCTCTGCAAGATTAACCCTCTTCTTGGCTATATTTAAAATTGCTTCCTCTGTAGAACCTTGATTATAATAGGGGATACTCATTATATATATATTATTAGATAATAAAAAAATATATATTTAATATTGCTATATTTATTTTTTATATAGCCCATGTTTTTTTACATACGAACTCGCCTCAGTCATCTTCATACCTTTTTCTTTCATTACTTTCTTGACGATTTCTGCTCTTCGTTTTCTACCATCACCCTTACCTGAACCGACAAGGGCTTTTGTTCCTGCCGAAGCCAGAGGTGCTAATTCAGGGTTTCCAGTCGCTACTGCTGCCAACCCTGCAACTTCTGGGGCGATTGTTTTACCAATCTTTTTAAAAGAGCGACCAAGAGATTTAAAGAAATTACCTCCCTCCGCCCCATGACGAGCGTCCTTTTTAATAATATATCCTAAATCTTCAATATCATCAATAGCACTTCTTACCAAGTCCTTTTTAGGTCTTCCACGACCTCTTTTAACAGCACCTCCAAGTTTCTCGGCGACCTTTTTCTTGGCGTAGGCAGTTCCTGCATCAATCGCTTTATCAGCACCCTTTTTAAGTAATTTCTTACCTTCTTTTTTGGCTAATTTTTTAGCACCATCAAGAAGTCCAGCACCTGTTTTACGAGGTCTTCCACGACCTCTTTTCATAGGCATTTGGCTACCACCAGAAGCGACACCTTCACCAGTTAAATAACCAGTAATAGCATCCTTCGCCATATCTTTACCTACATCAACGCCCACTTTAAGAGCGTGTTTTCCTACATCTTTACCTACACTACCGAGCGTTCTACCGACAGATTTAAAGAAATTACCACCACGAGCATCAACCATATTCATTTCATTCATATTGTAAAAAGGGTATGATGCTGTGCCACCAGGCATGATGTATTGAGGTATAGATGAACCAGTATAGGGATCAATAAATCCAGCACCAGCACCTGTTAAGTACCCAACTGCTGCATCCTTCGCTAAATCAGTAGCAATAGGAACAGCAACCTTTCCTATACCGCTTAATGCTTTACCAAAACTAAACTTACCACCAGAATAAACACCAGCTCCAGATGGGACACC
>JAAHTH010001012.1_pt1 | contig 25742 bp, 15 predicted proteins | sample 6116091 | NCBI WGS metagenome assembly JAAHTH01 (sample SAMN13939990, study PRJNA603662) | sponge metagenome | isolation source: marine sponge | host: Mycale hentscheli | place: New Zealand | collected 2006
CTTTTTTGGTTACAGGAACTTTGGGTATGGTGCCCAGTATTTTATTGTTCCTTATCATTTGCCACAAGGCTCGCCTGTAGCTACATTTATCCAGTTTTCTTTATCAAACCAATCTTTTAAAGTTGCTCCTTTTTTACGAGCACCTTTTACATTACTTTTAGAACTACGCCTATATTTACCTCTTGAAGCAGCATTCTTTTTGGCATTAACAACCTTTTGTCTTTCTTCTTTAGACATTGATCTTACCTTTGAAGCAGGTAAACAAACTTTTCTAGTGCCTCCTCCTTTTATTTTATTTGCCATCTTTTAAATATTTATACATTTCTAAACCTAGTTGTTTTCCTAGTTTTGAATCTGATTTATAATGAGCTTTAGCTATATTTCTACTGTCTGATATATCTTTTGCTTTTTTATCTAACTCTTTAGACTTTTCAGGATATTTATCTTTTAAAACTTCAGCTAACAAATAACCTTGAGTAGAGTGCCCTGAAGGATATGAAGGTGTTTTCATAGATTTTAATTCAACGTCTTTTATTTTAATTCCAAAATTCTTAGCAAGCTGCTTAGGTCTAGGTCTATTAAAATAATTTTTTAGCTTCTTAATTACAGGCAAAGATGCTTGAGATATTTTTGATATTTCTTTGTCATTACCAACTATACTAGCAAAACATTTATCAACATCATCATTTTCTTTAACAAAAGCTTCATCATCTCTTAGTTTACTTATTTCTTTTAATTCTTTAAAAGTCTCTAATGAATTATCTTTAGGCGGTTTTTTGTTTTTAAATTTTTCTATATTAAAATTACTAAACATCTTAATCTTTTTTACCTACTCCCCAGTTCTTTGCACCTTTTTTTCTACACTGTACTAATTGACCAGATGCATAAGCACTAGGCCAAACTTTAACTGCTGCTTTTACTTTCTTGTAACAAGCGTCTTTTACTACTTTTTTTGTTCTAGCCATTTTATTTATTTTTATATCTTTTTTCTATTGCTTTTCTTAATATTTCAGCTTTTCTAGCTGCTTTTTCTTCTCTAGTTTCAGGTTTATCTGACTCTAAAGGTTTAAAGTTTTTATTATTTTCTTCTTGTAGTCTTAATATTTCTTTAACTCTGCTTTCTTCGTTTTTAAATCTTTTTATTTCATAAGATTTTAAACCAAATTGTTTTAATATAGACTTCTGCTCCCAAGCATTATACCCTTTAGGATCTTTAATAAGATAATCTTGCGCTTTTGTAGCTTTTTGTTCTGCAGTTTCTAGTGTCCACTTAGGCCAACCAGATACTAAAGCAATTTTCTGCCATGTTTCTGTATCTTCATCCATTACGCTAGATAAATTGTCATACTTTAATAGTATTCTATCTAGTGGTATATTAGTTGTTGCAGAAACAACTTTACCTGCGGCTAAAAAAGCTGGATTAGTCATGCTAAAACCTTCGTCCATCATATCTTGTCTTCTTTTTTTAGAGTCAAACTGCCAAGCTGCTTGTCTAATTCTAGATATTTTAGAACCTATAGGTGGTGAAAACTTTAATAACTCATAAACAGAATCTACATATTCAGGTCTTTTTCTACCTGATCTTTCGTATATGTCTAATAAAAAGTTTTTAACTACAGATACAGCTGCACCACCAATACCAATACCTCTTAATAAAGAATCGGCCATACCGTTAGCTACTTCATAAGCTTTTTTACTTTTAGCCTCGTCTTCTTCATCATCACCAAACCCTAAAGCAAACACAGCTTGTTGTAGCGCGTTAAATATAATGTTTTGCACAAAGCCATAATATATTATTTTACTTACATTTGTCTTAGAATCACCTCTACCATTCATAAGATCTTGAAAAGCTCTTTTCTGAAGTCTAGCATACTGCATTGGTGTATTAGCAAACATAAGTATTAATCTACCGTAATCACTTGACTGTTGTTGAGATATTTTATCTGGTCTACTAGACTGTTGGTTTTCTTCAGTTAACTCCATAAACTCTTCCATAGCTTGCTTTTTAGCTTCTGCCTCTGTAGAACCTTTTTTCATTAAATCATTTATTCTATTTCTATAATATGTAGCACCACCAGATGCAATAGCAAAGCTATCAGCATATTGTGTAGGTGCATAGCCTTTAGATAATATATAATTTAAAACTCCTTTAGCTTTGTTTTTACTAGTAGCAGCGGCGTCGGCAACTTCAGATTCTGTTATGTTTATTCTTAAACCGTTTCTTCTGTCTTTTAAAAAGTCTGAGTTCATTAAAAACATAAAATCTTTCCAGTATTGAGATTGATTAGCAAAAGCTGCACCAGCTTTAACTGGGTTATTAAAACTCCAATTCATAAAGTTTATACTAGATATAGTTTGAAGTATAGCAGATCTAGTGTTGAAGAACATTATAGCAGCATTAGATCCATTAATATAGTTTAGTATTCTATTACTTAATCTATTACCTTCTTGTAATCTATTGCTACCACTTTTCATACGTGATAATATATTTTTTAAAGCTTCTACATACTTAGAGCCATATGCAGCTTCTAATTTATTTAAGTTTTTAGGACTAAATATTATATCTACATTTTCTTGCCACTCTTGTAAAAACTCTGGTCTTTTTACTTCTTTTAAACCTCTCATTAAATCTGTAGTTATATTACCAACTAACCAGTCTTTTAAAGGTGAAGGATACGGATCTTTGTTAATTGTTAACAATTGATCTGCAAACATTTTTAAAGTAGCATTATCTTCTATTATAGATGTTAATTCTTTAGTATCTGATTTAGATAAACCTGGAACCTCTATACCTTGCTTGTTCCACAAATAAACTCTAACTGCTTGTTCGTTGGTAAAACCATCTACAGCTTCTTCTCTTAAATCTTTTGGTACATTTAAATCTTCTTTAAGCTTTTTAAAATCTTCCATTAGGTTTAACCTAGCAGTTTGCAAATTTATTTGAGCTCTAGAAAAAGGATCTAATAAATTAGTTTTAAACCAAGCTAATTGACTATCACCTAAAGTACCTTTACTTATTAATGGATATATTAAACCTGTAAAATCTTCAGCAGAATACGGTATAAAGAATTGAAATTTATTTTTCTTAGCTCCTCTTACTTCTGCTTTAGCTTTTGAATATTCTTTTTCAAAACCAATACCAGTTTTTTGTTCTATTATTTTGTTAAAATCTACATCTAAATCTTTAGCTTGTTTAGCTTGTTGAACTTGAGACTTAACATCTACAACACTAAGAGCAGATCTAACTGCAGATACATTTTGTGTAGCATCATCTGCAAAGTAAAAATCATTATAACCATCTGCCGCTTTATCTATTACCCAATTAGCCTTAGCTTCACCAGTTGAATTACCTAATCCAGTAATATTTTTTAAAGGTATTTCTAAACCTTGTGATTTTAAAAACTCATATATAGCAGGCGCTGCTTCAGGAGCTCTAGCAGTTAATACAAATAAATCTTCATTGCCTCTAGAATCTCTTATTTTTTTAGCTAAACTAAATAAAGGACCAGGTCTTCCACTTGTAACATTATTAAAGTCATCAAAATTAAACTCATAGCCTTTAGATTTTAAATCAAAACCTTGAGTAGCAAATTCCTCAGCATTTAAGTCTATAACTTCTCCTTCTGGGCTAGTTGCTTTTACTATATTATCACTTAAAGCTAGTGTATCATCAAAGTCAAATACTCTAATTTTTTTAACTGGAGCGTTAGGATCTCTAGCTACTCTTAAAGCTTCATCTATTGTAGCTGCTTTACTTAACACCTCTTCCATAGACATGTTTTCATCTACATTTAAAACTCCAGTACCCTGCAGCATTTCAACATCAATATCTTTAGCTTGTTTTATAGAGTTGTTTAATACTTTTATTTTTTTACCAAGTACTTCTTGTTCTAATATTTGATCATAAGCTTTTCTACCATCTAAAGCATATATATTAGAATTAATGTCAGGTCTATTTTTTAAAAACTTAGTAAGTCTTAATATTCCCTCTTGGCTAGTTAAAGCAGTCTTTTTTCCTCCCTCTACTCCTTTAGCATCTATTAAATCCATAACGTAGTTAGGCCCAAAGAACTGCGTATGACCCATTAAGATCTCATCTAAGGACATATCTGTTAAGCTACCATCAATTATACCACGATAAAGATCTGTCATTGTTACAGAGTTAGGAACTAAATGCTCTCCTTTAATTACTAAGTCTTTATAAGCTGACAAAGTAGCTCCAAAAGCAGCTTCAAATTTAGCCTCTTCTAAGCTTAATCCAGCATCTAGTTTTTGTTGTAGCCTTATATCATATCTTCCTTTAAACTCAGGAAACTCTAAAATAAATTCTTCTATTTTTGCATTTTGCTCTTCTACACTTTGTTCTAAAAAAGGTCCTTTAATAGGTCTTTTTTTGCCTTCAATAAATTGATTACCTTCTATAAGGTATACATAGTCTAACCTACTTAATGCTCTTAAACCTTTAACAACACCTGTTTGTAATTGAAAAAACTGAAATAATTGTAAATCTGTTATTTCATTATTGTTTTTTATGTCTTTTTGTATTTCTTGAATTATATTTTTAAATAAACCAATGTTAGCTACGTTAGCGTTTGTTAATTCAGCTTTAGCTTCTTCAAGCATTCTTAGCTTGTTAGCTAGTATTTTCTCTTGAAATATTGGGTTTAGTATTTTAGAAACTCTAGCAAAATCTTTATTCATAGGCATAACATCGCTAGTTTCAATGTTATTAGGTTTTTTAGTTTTAGCAGATCTAGCTTTTATATATTCAGAATTATACTCACCAGGTTCACCAGTACCTCTTTTTTCTCCAGCAGGATCTAATAGTCTGTTACTATATCCAACAATTTCTAAAGTTGGATTAAAAGCTTTTATTAAATCAGCATCTATAATTTTAACAAATCTCTGCGCAAAACTATTTAAACTTTCAGCAGCTTCTTTATTTATAACTCTGCCTAAACCTTTTATTTTAGAAGTTACAACGTGCTCTCTATTTTTTATAGCTTTAAATAACTCTGGTTTTGATTGCTCTATTATCGGTAAGTTTGCTTTTATAAAATCACCACCTACAGCTAGTAATGGATCTTCTTCAAATATTAAGTCCATAGCTTGAACTATTTCAGGTGAAACACCTTCTATAGCTTCAGCATAAGCTTGTACGTAATTGCCATCGTCGTCCATGTAGCCTTGATCATAAACTATTTTAACTAGCTTTTTAGAAACATCTACAAACTCGTCATAAAGATCTTTATCTAAAACTAAATCTTTTGCAAACTTATAATCAACACCTCTACCTAGTTCTCTTGCTACGTAAGCTGTTTCTGCTTCTACAACATCTCTACCAAATAGTTCACCTCTTTTTTCTGCAACAGTTGTTCCATCTGAAAGCTCTGTTTGTAAAGCAGTTGGTATTGCATCTACAACAAACTCTCCTACAACTACCTCTGCTAAAGTATTTTGCTTAGCATCTGGCCTTGATATATCTACAAAGTAATTAAGCATATCTTGAGAAGTAAGACCTGGCTTTAATTTTCTTTTAATATTACCAGCATAAGGATTTTTAACTCTTGATCCTTCAGCTCTTGATTCATCTGCTAATATCCTTACTGGTTTACCAGACTCATCTACCACTTGCTCGGTTAACTTATTAAATCTTTTATTTAATACTCTTTGATCTACTTTATCTAATATAGCTAAAGCATAGTTCTCTATAAACTCTCTATACTCAGCAGACCTTGGTTTACCCATTAACTGTTTAACTCTTTTAAACCCTAAGTCACTTGCTTGTTTTGTTACAGCTTGTAAAAATTTACCTGACGCTACAGTTGGTAGTCTTGTACCTAGTATTCTTATAGCGTTATCCATCATCTCAGTAGCAAATTCAGAGTCTACATCTAAACCTGCTTCTACAGCTAGTGTTTCAAAAGTTTTTCTTAATGATTCTTTTTCTTCTTTGCTAAAGTCTTCTTTTTCTTCTACAACATCTTCTTCTGATTGAACACCAAGTAAAGGTGCTACTATTTCTGTAGCTCTATAAAAATCTCTACGTCTTGAATCTCCTATAAACTGACCAAGTGTAACTGCATCTCTATATTCTTTAGATTTTTTATAGTAATCTTCTACTAATCCTACTACACCTCTTTTAGAATATAATATATCAGAAACTATATCATCTATTTCTACAGCACCTTCAACACTTTGTCCTGTATCAAAGTCTCTAGTTCCTGCTACTTTAGGATTATCTTTTACAGGTGTTTCACCTATTTTAAATCTACCGCTAGTAACATATCTTCTAACATCGTCTTCAAATAAACTAGCTAACTCAGCGGCTGAAGCGTTTCTTTGTTGTGCTTGTTCTATTTCTAAATCTTTTGCTTGGCTTGATATTTCATTAGCTTCAACCTGAAGTTGTTCTCTTTCTTGATCTGCTTCTAATACTGAAGCATCTAAGTCTTCTGATATTTCTATACCTTCTTCAGCAGCTCTTCTTTGAGCTCTAGTAAGTCTACCTTTTTTTATAGACTTATTGTAATCTGCTATAAAATTTAAAATATCATTAGCATTATTAAACTCAATTTTACCTAAACCAGGAACGTTTTGTAAAAATCTTCTACTTGCACTACGCAGGTTATCACCTAATTGTTTATCTTTAGCTATTAAACCAAGATCAACAAACTCACTAAACAAAGTAATCATTTCCTCTGCTTCATCTCTAGTACTAACTTTAGAATCTTCTTTATATTTATTTAGCGTGTCATTTAAACCTTTTAACAAAGTTTTATTTGTGTTAGGATCAGCTTTTAATTGTTTTAATCTATCTTTAACAACATTAGCCATTTGATATACAGACTCAGGGTTTGTGTTAAATGTATTTTTTAAAAACTTATGTAGTATTTCGTGAGCTCCAGCAAAATAACTAACTCCGTCAGTCATTTTTTCTGTATTAATTAGAGCTATTTCTTTGCCGTCTATATTAACTTCTACTGCTCTACCTTCTGCTAGACTAGGATCAAGTCCATTTTCTTCTAAAAACGCAAGCATTTCTTCTTGATTTTCAAAAGTCTTAAACTCATCTATTACATCATCAGATAATTGATTTGCTACTTTTTTATTTGCGCTTATTATAGACTCAGCTTTACCTATGTTGTTAAGTCTTTTATTTATTTCTTTAATTCTTAACTTTTGTTCTACAACAAGCTCAGGTTCTAATCCTTCTATTTCTTTTAATATTCTTTGTTTTTCAACCATTAAATCAAGTGATTCTCCTCTAGCTCTTTTACTAAAATTACCAGGAACTTTTAAGCCAGCATTTCTAATACTAGATATTTCTTCTACTTGATCTTGGTATTCTTGCTCAGACAAAACACCATTGTCTTTTTGTTTTTTAAGATCAGCTAAAACTGTTTTGTAAAACATTTCTGTTTGAGCTAAGTTTCCTTTAGGATTAAATTCTTTAGCAACTTTCATTGCTGTAGTTCTTAGCTCTGCTCTAGTTTGAGTAGCTACTGCTCCACCAAAAGGTAGTACAGTACCTATAGTTACACCTGCTAAAAACTCTTCCCAGTTTTGCTCACCATTAACATACTTAAATATGTCACCTTGTTTAGCGCCTGTGTTTAAAGCTTGCAAAGTACTTTGACCAACCTCTGTTAAGCCTTCTATTAATGAGTTAGGTGTTTGTTTTACAACACCTTTACCCATATCTTTTATAATCTTTTTAATATCACCTCTAAATAATGATTTAACTCCAGACTTGTATGATACACCCATGCTTTTGAAAAAAGCTTTCATAGTTGTTTCAGCTCCTAGTTTTTCTAATCTAGACATTAAAGCTGCGGTTGCTAAATCTTGAGCTACATTATCGTACTCTCCGCTAGCTATAGCTTTACCTAAAGCTTCTTCAGTTATGCCATCTGGATATTTTTCTTTGTCAGCTAGCATACCTTCTTTGACACCTTCTATGTAGTTTTCACCATAAAACTGCGCAGTAACTAAAGCACCACCACCAATTGTTAAAGCACCAGCAACTGGAGCTAAAATACCTCCAGAAGCAACTGTTGCTACTGCACCTGCAGAAGCAGCTGTCATTTGAGGTAAAGAACCACCTAGCCCAATCATAATATCTCTAAAACTTGCACCATCAGAAAATTTAGCTTTTGCAGCTAAAGCCCTGTATTCTTCAAACTCTGTCATTTGAGCTATGTTTTCTTCTAAGCTTTGTGATCCTTCTTGTAGATTTTTTTCAGCATTAGCTTTTAATTCTTTTATAGTGCCTTTTAATAAAACTCTATTATCTATTATACCTGGTTTTTTCTCTCCTATTCTTACTTCAACTTCTTCATCTTCTCCTTTACCTTCACTTTCTAAAGTAGCTATTTGAGTTAATACATCTTGTGCTTGACTTTTTCTTTTACCATCAACTTGAGCTCCTACTTGATCTGTCCAGTTACTTGTTAAAGCTTGAGTTGAAACAGCTAAACTTTCTAAACCAGCAACAACATCTGCTCCTATTGATCCTTTACCATAATAAGCTTGGCCAAAATCAGAAAGACTATAAACTAAACTTTCTCCTCTAGCTACTTGCTTTTGATCTGCTGTATTTATAATACCAAGCATTTCACTAATTTTATCTGCTTGCTGCATTACGACAGGATCATTCTGCATGGACTCGTCTATAAGTCTAGCATAATACTCATTAACTCTTTTTTGAGCTAGTTCTACACCTGCTTTAGTAGTAAGATCATAAACATTTTTTTCTATAAGTTGTTGTTTAAATAACTCAACTTTTTCTTGAAGGTTTTTAATATAAAAATTTCTTCTAGCATCAACAAGTGGATCAGAGTTTAAAGACTCACTAAACATATTTGTATAGTCTTCTTCTTTATTATTACTTTCTTTAATTTTTTGTTGTAATTCGCTTACTAACTCTTTGTTATTAGAATATTCATTTTGAATCTCTACAGAGTTTGATTCATTAAATAAAAACGGATTTGATATATCAGAAAAACCTTCGTTTACAAGATCTATAGTTCCCGGTGTTTGTAATTCATTAACCATATCAAGTCTTTGTTGTCCGCTTAAGCCTGGAAAATTTAATATATCTTGAATTTTTTTATTATATTCTTTTAGCTGCTGATCATAAGATTTTATTTTCTCATCTCTAACTTGTATTTCTTTTTCACTTGGAGTTACGTTTTGAATGGAAGTTATTGGATCATAATCTAAAGCAGGATCCATACTTTCAGGTATATTTAATGGAGCTTGATCAATAGAAGTTCCGTCAGGCACAGCTTGAGCAACTAAAGGTGCTTCACCAACCTTAACTATTATTTCAGAATTTCTTTTAATTAATTCTTCTAACGTTATGTTTAGCTCTTCAGCTCTAGCAATTAAAGCTGCTTCACTGACAGGCACTCCATTTATTTCATACATATTATTGTAATTGTTTTGTAGCGTTTCTTTGTTCTAATATAGCCATTAAAACTTTATACTCTACTTCATTTAAATATGATTTTTTATAACCTTCTTTTGCTTGTACGTCTGGTCTTAAATAAAACATTAATCGTTTATCTTGCATTAAAAATTGTTTTTCAATATCTGTTAATTTATCTAAACCATTTTTAACTTTCCATTTTTCATAAGAATCGCCATCAGGAAAATTACCAAAACCACCTTTGCCCTCTGCTAATTCTTTTGCTTTTTCTTTTTCTAGTTTTTGCTGTTGAGCATATGCAGGATAAAGCTTAGTCATGGACATAATGGCTTGATTATTATCTTTATTATTACCTCCAATAGATTTTTGTACTTGTTGAGCTAACTTAGTAGCAGAAATAGGATCTTTAGGATCATAAGTTGCTATGTTAGTAATTTTATCAACAACATCTCCTCCTGTTCCCTCATCAAGGCTATAATCTTTATGTACTAAAGTTACTGTACCATCCTCGTTAACAACTACGTCATCAACAGTTTTACCATTAACCGTACTATTTAGTATTAGATTTGCATTGTCAACAGGATTTTGGAAAAAGTCATATACATTTTCTACAGTTTCCATGTAGTAAGGATTACCATCTTGATTTTCACCCTTAGGATCATAAACTTCTTTTTTAACAAACTTTAATGTGTTATCCATATTAGCATTATCATTGTAAGCTTTTTCCGCTAAGTAAGTTCTCATTATATCGTCTTGCTCTGCTGTTACTTTTTCAATTTGTTCTTGAGACATGTCACCAGCAAACTCATGCCATGGATCTTCATACAATGAAGTATCATAACCTTTTTCTGTTGCTATTCTTAATATTTCTTCATCAGGTATTTCATCTTGCCAAACTCTTCGCATAGAACTATCATTAGACATTAAGGAGTTTATACCTTGGCTTTTAGTTAGTTCTTCTATAGCTTGTGGTTTTTTCTCTGGTGTTATAGTTTTAAATGTATACACTTGGCCTTCTTCAAGTCCAGGGTATGGCAAACCTGTCATAGGATTTATATCGCCTTTTTTAACTTTAATGTAATCTACAAACTTACCATCTAAACTGTCTGGCTGTATAGCTTTATTGTAAACGGCTGTAAGAGGAGAAGACAAATCTACTTTTCTTTCATACAGTTTTTTCTCTGCTGTAGCATTAGCTATTAACTCGTTACCATTTAACATTGCTGCTTCTGATATAATATTTCCTTCTTCGTCTTTTTGCTCTGGACTAAAATAATAAATTTGCCCACCTTTTTCTACTATTTGTACATTACCTCCTTCATGTATTCTTTGTAGCATAACTTTGTTTTGAGTTGATCCTACAGAAGAAACGTTATTATTATTAGAGTCTTCACTAAACATTTGAGATTCTCCAGCTAGATAAGCAACTTGTTGTCTAAACTGTGGTATTAATCCATTTATTCTAGCTAAAGCTTGGTTACCTTCTTGTCTACCTATTATACCATCTTGCATGGCATTTTTAATTTTAAAATATTCATCAACTTTACTATTCCAAAAACTAAGCATATTCTGATCCATCAAAGCATTTCCACTTTTACCAAACTCATTTGTTTTAGAATAAAGACTTTGCATTAACGCATCGTCTTTTTCTTGAATTTCTCGATTTAGCTTTTTTTGAGCAGCTACACCTCTTCTTATTTCTGCAGTAGTTGTTGCTATTTGATTTGTTAAAGCATTGCCGCCTCTAATAAAAGCATCAAACTCTTTATTTATAATTCTTTGTGGATTTTTAAAACTCATATCGCTTTTTTTTTATACAGGTTTTTGTGAAGAAAATTTAATGGCCGCGTTCTTTCCTCCAGTAAGACCACCAGCTACTATACCAGCGCCACTAGCTATTGAATTACCTATACCTACTATAGCTCCAGTTCTTGCTGCTCTAGCATCTGCTTGGTTTTGATTTGCATTATCTAAAAGCTTTGCTGTTCTATCCATTTGTGCTTCGTGAAAGTTAATAGCATCTTGTTGTTCCATAATACTACCTTGAGCTTTCATTTCATCTAGTCTTTGAGCTCCTTGAGCTTTTTGAGTTTGTATCTGAGCTTCGCCTTCAGCAGCCATTGCTTTGTTTTGTGTCTCTTGAGCTTGTATACTAGCCGCAATACCTCGCTTACTTTGTAATGCCATTTGAGCTAAGGCGGTGGCGCCACCTGCAGCTTGACCAGTTTCCATCATTACATCTAAACTATTTGCTAAAGCTTGATCGGCTTGATCAGCTTGTATTTTAAAAGCTTCTGTAGCAACAGTTAAATTAGCATAAGGATTATCTAAGTTTTCAAAATGATTAGTCATGTTTTCATAAGGATTTTCAAATGCTGGTCTTTCTTCTATCATAGCATCTAAAGCAGCTTGCTGTTGAGATGCAATATCTCCTTGAGCTATACCTTCTTCTTTTGCTCTTTTAGCGGCTATAGCGTTGGTAGTTGCGCCTGCTGCGGCTGCTACGCCACCTGCTATTAATAAAGCTGTTCCTGTTACTACTCCCATATTGTTTATTTTAAAATTTTAACTATTTCATGAGACGGCGTGCTGTCTACATGCCATCCTAATTCTTTATGTTTATCTATAAGTGCTTTTGTTCTTCCTATTGAAAATATATATTTATAACCCCAGTCTTTTATTATAGCCTCTATAGTGTTTATAAGACATGTTATAGCCATATCTCTGTCGTTTTCTCTATATTCAGGATTAGATATTATCCATTCTAATAAAACTGCCTTAGAGTTAGTTATATAAATAAATCCAGCAACTATCATAGTGCCTTCTTTTTCTATTACAAAACCACCTGTACCATTGTCTGGTAAAAAGTCTTTTTCTATTGGCGGCCATTTCCATGCTTTCCACCATTCTACTAAAATCTCATAATCAGATTCTGTTAATTTTCTTATATTCATTTAATTTAATTACATTGATGCTATATTGTAATTTAACGCTATAGCATATAATTCTTTCATTTGACCAGGTGCTGTTATTGTATCTGTAGTAAAAGTTACATCTAAATAAAAGCCTTTAATACCTGATATGTTTCCACCAAAACTAATTTCACCAGGTGCAGCCGTTGAATTGTTTACTAAGTTAGCCACATACTTATTTTCTTTTCTATCAAACCCAGCGTGTAAAACCGGTGCGTTAGTTGCGTTAGCCGAAGTACCTGTGTTACCGGCTGAGTCATAAGCGCCTTGAACATAGCTTAATATAGTTGTAGAAGTATCTCTTGAAGTTTCCCAACTGCCATCCCAAGCACCACCTGCAACTCTACTAGCGGTATCACCAGTTCTATCTGAAGCTAAAACTGTAGCTGTCCAACCACTCATACCTTCGTAATCTATTGTCAAAAAGTTTTTTTGTATAGATGGTTGTGAGTTAGCAACAATACTTACACTAGCTACATTATCTACTCCATAAAATTGACAATGAGGAGTTGCATTAGCATAGTGTGAATAAATACCTTCTGTTATAGAAGTTCCACTAGCATTAAAGGGTTGGTTATTAATTGTAAAAAATTGATTTTTTAAACTACCTATTCTAGCCGGTTGATAAGTGTATCTACTTGGCCAACCTTTTACTTGTTCATCAAAACCTAAAGTTTCATAAGTTAAATCTCTTTTAGGTATAGTACCGGTTGTATTATTGTACTTAAGAGCTTTGTTTGGTTGTATAGAAATTAAATATTGCTTATTATAAGCATCCCAACCTCCGTAAACTCTACTTCTATAATAAGTTTCTAATCTTACTTTAGTTACATTTTTAGTTTCTAAAGATGGTAAAGTTCTATTAAACAATATAAAGTTATTAGTACTGTTTATTCTAAAACCAGTAACATAAACATTTAAATCTTCAAAAACACCGCTACTGCTATATTCTACAAATATTTTAGCTCCTATTAAATATTGCGCTTGTGGCAAAGCTGCACTATTAATGTAAGCTATACAACTTTGATTACCAGAAGGATTATTACTAGTTGCTGTTATACTTGTATCTACTACAAATGCATTAGTATAATCATCATTTAAATTAGCAAATTCATCTCTAAAAAAGTCTCTCATACCATATTCTGATATTTCAGTTATACCATCGTGTGATAACCTTAATACGGCATTTCTGTTTCTATCTATGTAGTATTTTCTATAAGCAAATATTGCAAAAGATTCTGGGTTTAATCCAATACCATATTCACCTGAATAAGGTATTATTTCACCTATCACAGCATTTGAAGTTGTCACACTACCACCGCCTTCAGCGTTATATATAGCATTTTTATTAATTAAAGCTCTACTAGATTTATTTTCTTGAAGTACTATTAAATTGTTTTCTTCTGCATAAATCTTTTGTATTGATCCATATTGAGGGTTTGAAGCTCTAGTAATGTTAGTTCCTGTAGGAAACTCATTAGTTCTGTTAATGCCAGTTCTAGAGTTAAATATACCAGAATATATTAAAGCATTAAATCTATGCTGCTGTAGAGGATCTTCTTCATCTAAATATGCTCTAACACCAAAATCCATTGGAGCATTATTAAAACCTCCTCTAATATACATATCTTCTGTAAAAAAGTTTTCTTTAACTACTGAATAATCAGTAGTTCCAGAAGTCATTGGATTAGCTGGAAAACCAGTTATACTATAAGTTAATGGCGGAGCATAAACATTATTAATAGGCCAAACATTAGTCGCTGCAGAACCTGAACTCCCAGGAACTACAACATCATTAGTTTGTCTTTTGGGTTGAGGAGTTAAAACTCTTTTATTCCAAATGCAGTTATAATAGTCTACTTCAATTATAGGTAAAGCCATATTATATAATTACTTATTTATTACTTGTTTTACACCGAAGGATTAAACCTTACGATACTTTCAGATATTGTTGTTGTAATACCCTGTCCATCACCATCTGTTGCTCTTATTCTAGTTGGTAAATTTGATCCAGTATATTTTGAATTACCTGTTGTAGCTAGTTTCACAGTGCCTTCTTGTGTACTATTTAAATATAATCCTGAATTTTCTACAGATTTTGCATTAACGTACTCAGTAGTTCCAGGTAGCTTAATTTCTAGTTCAAATTTTAGCTTATTAGTATTAGCACCTTGTTTAGAATTAGCTGTATTTGCTCCGTTAGTGGCTGTTGTTTCAGTTGTGTTAGTACCGTTATTATTATTCCATGTAATAGTAGTTCCACTAGAATCCTTAGGAGTTGGATCTATTGTAGGAGTTTCATTATCTAAATAGTATACAGTTCCATCGTCTGTTAAAAAATTTACATTTTGTTGTGGAGCTACATTATCTATACTTATTATTATTGGAACATAAGCTTTATTAAAAACATCACCTACAGAATTGTATTCAAACTCTACATTAAAAACTATTTGGTTAGTTTTACCATTTGGACCACTATTAAAACCTATAAAATTGCTATTTAATTTTACTAAAAACCTATTATTAACATCTGTATCACTAAATTTTTCAAAAGTAATTCCACTAGCTAGTATTTTACTACCATCCATGTACTGTGGGCTAGATATTGTTATGTTTCTCATTTTAATTTCACTAGCTGTTGTAGAATAATATTTTATTAAACCACCGTTTTGATTAACTAATTGAAGCGTTGCTATAGTAGGAGTTGAACTATAGTCTAAGCTTTCTAAAACTAATATACTATCTACTCTATCGTTACCCGGCGTTGTGCTAGCCAAACCATTTACAAAATAACCTGGTATAATTAAAGAGTTTCTAACTAATTCATTGATCTCTCTTATAGTTCCTGAAGTGCTTGATTCGTAGAATATTTCTAAATTACTAGTTACAGGAGTAGTTTCATAAGCAGCTGCTATAGTTTCTGCTTCAGAAGCTGGTTTAGCAGATTGAGAGTCTTGTCCAATATTAAAAATATTTTCTACCATACCAGTAGGCGGATCTGTTTTAGCTTGGTATAAGCCATTGTAACTTCCTCTAGCAAATAAGTTTTCAAAATTACCTATAGATTGAACCGTTAATGATTGCTTATGAGGAAATATTGACATAGCGTCTGTATTTGTAATATTATAAGGATCTGATGAAGTTTGATACCAGTCGTTCCAAAAAGCATACCTAGGTATTAATCTAATATCTGAAGTTGAAAAGTTTTGTTGTACAGGACTTGTTTCGTTTAAAGCTGGTGGAACTTTATTAGAATTATCTGTCAATAAAGTAGTAACATTTAAAATACCTTCATTACCACCTGTACTAAAAGTTGCAGTTACATCTGTTTCAGTAGCTGTAGCATTTGATGTTAATTCAAACTGTGTATAGTTTAATATATTATTTATATAATAAGTATTACCTCCAGCTGTTACAACTTTCATACCTTCTAATAAAGCAAAAGTTAAATATTCTACTGAGCCTACAGCAGTCATAGTAACTACATTACTACCAGAAGTAAAAGTGGCATCTAAATCAAAAGGTTTTATAACAGGTATACCATTTAACAAGCTAGGTAAATAAACATTGTAATATTCTTGTTGTAATTGTTTTACAACAACTTTATAAGAATAATAACCTAAAGGATTTGAAGCGTAGAAAAAACTTACACTATCACCAACTGCAGGGTATACAGATAGACTATTTCCATCTTCATCTTTTAAAAATATAAAATGTTCGCTTAATCCACCAACACAAAGCCATACATACCCAAAATAGTCAACGCCCGCCGTGCTAGTCCAAGTTACTTTCATACCTGGTGATATATTATCATTATTACCACCAGAGCTTACTTTAATATAGTCAAAAGCAGTTCCACTTACTGCTGGTGTAACGGTAAAAGGATCTTCATAAACACCTGGATAACCAGGCAATGTTGGTATTAATTGAGGTACTATATCAGAAAATAAAAGTTTTAATGAATCACCTGGCCAATCAACTATACCTGCTCTAGTCACAGGAGAAGTAGCAATTGAAGCTTGTGCTGTTCGTGGGTTTACAACAGACTCTAAGTATTCATGATACAGAGTAGATCCTGAAAACTCAATAGGATTATTAGCATGTACTCCAGTGTTAAAAGTAAAATTATCTTCCGTGATAGAAGAAAGTATTACATCTGAAGATCTACCGTATCTGTCTTGAAGTATTATACCTACTTGATAGTTTCTATTTTGTTTTAAACTGTGGTTAGGATAAGACACAGTTGAGTATTTGTTTGGTAATTCTTCAGGTAAGTATGGCGAACTAACATCAGCTGTTGTTTCACCTGGAGTAAATTTCCTGCTTGCTCCTACAAAATAACTTAAAGACTCTGGAGAACTAGGTCTATCATAAAAATTACCTAATATAACTCTATTGCCTGAAGATGATAATGTTTTAGCTCTAACAGGTACATTATCATAAACTCTAGTTGTTTCCGAAGACCTTAATGTTTTTATAGGTTCTTTAGAATTGTAAGTATAATTTAATATTTTAGTTGTATTATTTACAATAGACTCACTATCTATATCTATACTTTCTATTACTTTAATACTTTGCTGCGTAGATTCTTTATATAAAATTTCAATTGCTTTTACTTTTAAGTTATCTTGAACTGTATTAAATGCATACTCACAAGGTATAGATAGTTGAATTTGACTAACTTGATTTTCCATAAAATCAACTATAGTTGTTTCACCGGCTTTTTGTTCGTCTTTTACGTATTGATTTGTGCTACTACCTGTAGAGTTTAATCTACCTATTTTCTTTAAAAAATAACCTCTTTGCTTAGGTATAAAAACATTTTGAGTAAATGGAGCTATTAAAGAGTATTGACCATCTTCGTATTGAAATCTATATGAAAATCTAACAAACTTGTCTTCTAAAAAAGCTTCATCACCTATAAAATTTTGATTATAATACTTATTAGGCCAATGTACTGTAACTACGTCACCTGCAGCTAATACACTATCAGAAGCTACTGTAGAATAACTACCATCAACTAAGCTTGAAAGCTCTGATATTTGAAAATTTTGTGCAGCTGTTCCAGCAGTATTTACGCTACTTATAACATAATATCTATTAGGATCTAGCTTTGGGTGAGTTATTCTACAATACCCATATTGGTTAGTTCCAGTGTTTTTAATAAAGTGTTTTTGAAAATAAAAAACATCTGTTTGAGCATTTATAGGAGATCTTGTTCCAAATCTGTACAAAGCTCTTGCGGCTTCAAGCGCCGAAGTAGAGCTAGCAGTATAAGTAGCTACAGTAGATGAAACAGTTTTTAACTCTAGCTTTGTTTGATCTTCTTGAAGCCAGGGGCTAGTAACATCTTTTGCGTTTTCATCTACAAAATAAAAAGTTTTATTAGATGTAAATGACTCTTCTTGCGCAGTTAGTAAACTTGTTAAGTCTCTATCTATAGCAATAATATAACCCTTTTCAAAAGGTGATGGTAACTCGCCTGCTCCAGTTTTTTGAACCCAAGCAACTTTAAAATTAACAATTTCATTGCTATTTCCTATAGTATAACCTTGTAATCCAAAGTTTACTTGTCCTTGAGTGTCAGTAGATGAATCAAAATTAACACCTAACAATGCTTTTGACATTGCTTCACTTACATTACCAGGTGGAATTATTATAAAATTATATAAACCATCAAAAGAAACAAAACCTCCACTAGATAAAGCGGTAGCTAAAACTAATGCGCCTGTAGCAGAAAACTCTGAATTTAATTGTATTGGTTTATGTGGGTAGTACTTGGCTAAAGAAACGTGATCTTCATGAAAATAATAATTAGGATTAGCCTCAGCTGTTGTAACATTAATAACTCTAGGTTGGTTTCTATTATCAGTAAAGAATAATAAATTTTCTAGCATAACAGTGTCTAAAATAGGACTGTTCCAAGAAAAGTTTAAAAACCTACCATCTACTATGGTTTTAACAGTATTAGACTCAGTGTTAACAACTAATATATTATTTTTTGTACCTACAGGACAAAATAAACTTAACTGATCTGGTGTGTTATCCTGATAATCAGTTGCAAAAATATAAACTTTATTAGTATCTTCGCTTATATGCCACCCTATTACTTGTTCTAAATATATACTGGCGTTATTTAATGTAGTTACTAAAGTATTACCTAGTATATTTTCTAAAGCACCAACGTCGTCAGCTTCAGCTCTAGATACAGCAATGTTAGAACCATCTCTATATTCATCTGCAGCTAGTAACCTAGCATCTAAGTCTTTATTCATTTTAGACTTAGTAAAGGTATGTTGAAATTTACGTTGCGCCATTTAATTATCTTTTAATCCACTTTGCTTGACCTCTAAAGATCTGTACTATTTCATCTAATTTAAGATTAGATAATCTTATTTTTGCATTTCTTGTTTTTACATAAGCATCTCTTTTGTAAAAAGCTTTTGTACCAGGATCAACATCATTTCTAGGAGTTATTATATTAGACATTATTTTAGAATACATTGCTTCTTCTAGCATTTTAGGAACTATAGAATCAAGCCCATAAGAAAGCCCATCTGATATATAAGAAATCATGATTATTTTATTTGCTACATTACCAGAAAAACTAAACGTACCTAATCTTTCGTTTATACTAAAATAACCATTAGATTGAGCTAGCTCAGGCTCTAAACCATATCGTTGACCATAAGCTTGTTTCCACCATACGTGATCATAAACTCCATTATTATTGTAAGGATCATAATTACCACTTAATGTATTTTGATTTGCTGTATCCCATCTTTGCTCTATTATAGATCCTGAGCTTTCTAAATTACTATCAAAAGCATCTTGAGTAGGAACTCCATTAGCATCTACAACAGGTATTTCAGTTGGATTACCGCTAAGGCCACTTAGTGGATATATAGTTCTTAATACACCATCTACATCTGCCCAAGACAACCTAATGTAATTTACATAGTCTTGTGGTAAAGGTACATTTAAACTAGTAGGAACTGTAGTTTCCATAGATTTTGTAGATGGAATAGTATCGTATGAAAACTCTTGAATAGCTCGTCTAGCGTGAAATAATACATCAGTTCTTTTTACTCTTGTTAAAATTTTATCTTGTCCAGTATAAGCAACTATAAAATTATTTATTATATCATTTAAAGACAAAACACTGTAGCTTCCATAGTTTTCACCTATAGCAGCGTCTGTAAGTTGTAAAAACAAGAACTGATCAGCAGGTTGGCTACTTTGAAACAACACAGTGTTATTAGTGTCGTTTGAAACTGATATAGTTGCAGCATTTATTAAATTACTTGTAGAAGGAAGTGTAGTGCTAGTTGGTAATAAATGTATTGAAAAATTACCTGTACTTCTAACTTGAGTACCAAATTCATCATAATTACTAATAAGCGTAGTGTTTAAGTTTGGAAAACTAAAATTAGTTCCACCTCCACCTGTTGTAGATATTAATTGTTGACCTGCATAATATTGCGCGTCATTTTCTTGTAATGGTATTGTTGCTACAGTCTTGCTCATTTTTTATGATATTTGTGATTGTTCAATTTGTGCAGCAGCGCCTGCAGCAGCTTGTGTTATTTCAGGGTCTCGTACTACAACACCTGCATAAGATAATATTTTTAGTATTAACTCTGACTGATCTAAGTCTGATATTTCAAAATTAACTGAATTACCTGAGTCATATAAGTATTGGCCAACAGTTCCAACTGTAAAAGCCCAGCTAGGATCAGCTGGTTTTTTAACATACTCTAAGTTATAGACTTGAGCAGGATTACCAGTAAGTCCTGCAGCAGCAGTAGCTATACCAGGTAATATATTTATTGTTGTACCCTCTATGTAGCATATAGGAAATTGTGATGTAGGTGCTGTTAACTGAGATCTTCTAGCTAATAAAAATTCGTGCTTTGGTACTTTTTCTACTTCTACTGGTAATAAAGAACCATTAGTATATTCTAACATACCAAACCTATGAACAGCAGGGCTTTGTGCTGAGAAGTTATATTGACCAAATCCTCCTGAAAGAGTTACAGTTACTGCAGCACTTGTTTCAAAAGTATTTATTTTTTCTTCTAGCGTTTTAACTCTATCTGCATACTCAGTATCATTTGAAGGACTTCTTAACATAATATTTAAGTCTTCAAAATACTTTTCAAATATTTCTAGTTGAACTTGTACAGCTAAACTATTAAATTCATAAGGCGTTAAATAACCTCTTTGCTCTTTATTTAATACAGCTAGTACAGTTGTATATACAGTATTTACGTTAATTGCCATGCTTTGTATATTTAAAAAAAAGGGTGGCAGAATACCACCCTATGTTATAATCACTTGTTATTTGAACTTTTTATCTATAGATCGATAAACTTCAAGTCCTTCGTCTGTTTTAAACCATGCAGCCATTGCTGAATATGGGTTTTCATCAAAAGGAACATTCATTAGTTTACGACCATTACTTTTCCAACTAAAAGTTCTATTGTCTTGGCTAAGATCTATAATGTTTTCTTCTGTTGCTCTAATAGCAAAGTTTCTTAGTATAACATTTTCATCATTAGCTAAATCTAAAAACAACTCAGGTTGTCTTTTAGCAAAGAGTAATAAATCTCTTTTTAATTCTTTAGAAGTTAATTTACTTACATCAGAACCTATTTCAACTCTTAGTATTGCTTCACCGTGCTCAATATCCATTTCATAAGCCGTATTCATAGCTTCTATTTCATACTCTAAATCTTCATATTGATTTTCAGCTACTGCAACTGGATTAAACTCTCCAAATATTAAGTTTCTATGTGGATGTTTACCTAAAAACTCTTGTAAGTTTCTTTTTTCAGCAGGTACTACTAATACACCATCTTCAAAAACTATATGCTTTAAAGTTACTTGTCCTTGTTGTTCATCAACAAATACACTTTTTTGGTTAGTAGCATATCTTAATTCTCTTTCATACCCAAGTTCTGGATCAAACCATACTAATGGATACCTTTGAGAGTGTCTTGAAGGTATTGTGTGAGTTAAAGGTTTTTTTTGACCAAGCAAAAAATATCTTCTTACTTTATATTCCCAGTTATCTACTGGTTTCTTTTCTATAGGCGCAGCTTTCTTAACTGGTGCCTTTTTTACTTTTGTTTCTTCCATGATATAATATAATATAATAATTAAAAAAGACCCCGCCGAAGCGGGATCTTATTATTGTTTACTTATTAAATAGCAACTGCATCAGGTGCAATTGAAGTAATAAGTTGTGGAGCAGCTCCATCTATTCCAAACTCGAATAAATAAGGAAAGCTTCCTGGGCTTTGCTGTGCAGCAATAACCGCTTTTTGAGCAGCGGCTAAATTAGCAGCTTCACTAGATCCACTAGCAACAACAACAGTTACAGCAACATTACTTGCTGTAGTAGCGCCAGTTGCAGTTTTGTATACAAACTGTAAATTAGTAGCTCCAGATGATGTAATGTGAACTATATCATCAGTAGGTATTAAATCTACTATTTCCGCAGTCGTAGCAGTTGCTACAGTTTTTACTGCTTTTATGTAATTACTCATAATTTTTATCTTTTAAATGTTAATAATTAATTAAGCTCCTTTGAATAACACGAAGTTATTAGCAGCTTGAGTTACTAAACATCTTTCAGATAAAAAGTTTACTCTCATTGTATCTAAATCAGTAGTATAAGCACCACCAACAGATCCAGTGATCCATGCTTTGAATCGTCTATCTTCAGTCTCAGAAGCTCTATATCTTACATGTAAGAAAGGTCGTCTGATGTTTGATCCTAACATTTGATCATATACTGTAGATGTACCAGCTGGTATCATAACACCGTCTATCTCTTTAGATAAACCTCTAGTAGTAGCATCATTTAAGTATTTCCAATCGGTTTTATAGAAGTCATAAGAACCTCTTCTAAATCCTGAAAATCCAAAATTAAGTGCCATTTCAGCTTCGTTATCGAATAAACCATAAGAAGCAGACTGAGTAGATGCGTATCCACCATTAGTAGCAGCTAGCATATCGTCAAAATCAAGAGCAGTTTGTCTTGATAAAAATAACATATTTTCTTCAATAGCACCTTGCTTGTCTAAGTTTTTGAGTATTTCATCAAAATCAGCTAAAGCACCTGAACCAGGAGCAGCAGCACCAGCAAAACCAGAAAATACATTACCTCTTGTTTCAATAGCTTGGAATAAACCTTGCGTACCTTTGATCTGTAATCCATTAGCTCCAGCAGGTCCAAAATTTGCACCAAACTGAGTAGCAGCAGGAGCAGCAGCTAAATTAGGCTGTGACTGAAGTACGCCTTCAACCATTGACATTTCCATATAATCTTCAAATCTTAGTCTAGTTTCAGACTCAGCTTTTAAATACCATAAGTATCCAGAAGTACCGTCTTCAGTAGCAACTTCGATCCATCCAATTTGTGCAGCGTCAGATCCACTTAACTCATAATTATCTTTAAGGATAATTGGAGAGTTAGTAAATGTAGTAACACCTGGCTCAATAGCGCCAGCCATTCCATTACCACCTTTTGGAAATTCAGATCCGTATACGAATATACTTGTTGAAGTAGCATTTAAAGCAGCTGGAAAAGCTCCAGAATCTGTTTCATAAAGAATAACATCTATTGTATAACCGTCAGTACCAGCAGAAAGTCTGTTAGTAACTAAAGCTTTTGCAGATACAAGACCTGTAGCATTATCAGTTATTAATATAGTATTACCATCTCTAATAGCAGAGGTAGCTGGGTTACCAGCACCTGGAGTAATTGTAATTGTAACAGTAGAACTGTTAGCAGCTCCAGAAGGAGCACAACTACAATTGTCATATGCAACATGTAATCTATTTTGTTCAGTCCAAACAACTTGGTCTGATGTCATTGGCATCTCAGCGCCAACCATTCTTAAGAAACCTGATAACGTTCTGTTACCATATCTCTCTACTTCCTGCTCATAAAGCTCAGGTAAGTATTGTTGTGCCCATTGATTAAATCCACCAGCTATATCTTGAAAATTAATATAATTTCCTTGAACAGCTACTTGATTTGGCATAGGTACAATCGATGCGGGAAAGCTCCCACCAGCAATTAAACTCATTGTTTTTTATTTTTTATGTTCTTTTTTTGATTTTCAATTTAGTGCTATCTACTCCAGATATAGATCTAACTTTCCAACCATTAGGTAGGGTTTCCCCTGTATCCATAGGTCTTGGTTCAGAACTTATATTTTTAGACTTTGCAACAATGTCTTTAGTAGCATCGGCCTTGCCTTGCTCATAAAAATGTTGTGCTAGTCTATCTGCGTTACGTGCAGCATACATTGCTTTATGATAACCGTCTAGATCATTAATAGATCCATCTTTTGAAGTAAACTTACCAAGAAGCTTACTTACGTCAGTTTGATCAACAGCAATGTCAGAAGGGTTTGAAATTTTATACTTAAATTTTTTATCACCAACATCAAAATTGAAACCTTCAAATTTATCTTGGAAAAAACTTTTAGTATTATTAACAAACTCATCTCGCTTTTGTGCAATAGTAGATTGCTCTTCATTGTATCGTTGGAAAAAGTCCATAGCTTTTTTCTGCTCATTAGTAACAGATGGCCTCAACTTGATTTCATCATAGTATTTACTTTTCATTTGCTCTAAAAAGTTCTTGGCTTTTGCAACTTCTTCTTTGTACGCTAACTTTTGTTTTCGTACAAATCTTTCTTCGTCCACTCCTTCTTCATAGGTAAAATTATCTTGCATAACAAAACCTATTTCTTCATCATTTAAGTGTGGTCTAGTTTTTTTATAATATTCTTTAACAAGTAACTTATCGTCATACTTGCTATAATCTTTGTTTAGTGTAACATAATCTTCCACTGTACCGCCAGTGTCTTCCATAAAGTTAACTAACTTTTCTATATTAGCAGGCATTTCTTTACCTGTAATTTTTTCATCTCTTATAGCTTCTTTAAGCTCTTGTTCAACTTTTTTAGTTTCTTTAACTACTTCATTTATTACTGTAACTTCTTCTTTTTTTTCTTCTACTTTTTCTTCTACAGGTTTTTCAATAATCTCTTCTATTATTGGAGCAGTTTCTTTAACTTCTTTCTTTATCTCTTCTTTTTTATCTGAAGGTATAGTAACTTTAGTAGGAGCTTTTTCAGCTTCTATTTGTCTTTTTTCAGCGTTTAAATCTATTTTTGTAACTTTAGGGGTTGTCTTTGTTCCTAAATTTTTTGCACGCTTTTTTACTTTAAGAGGTTCTTTTGTCTCTTTTTCTGATTGTGTTGCCATAATATAATATAATATAATAATTAATAATTAAATGTTTATTCCATCGTTATTTTCAAAGTTAATAGGTAATAAATCATTTTTCTTTTGATCAATCATAGCGCTCTGTTGAGTGCCTATGATTTTAGCTCGTTCATCTTTTCTTTGTTCTATGTCTTGTTCTCTTTCAGCTTCTCTATTTATTTTTTGCTGACCTAATTGCATGTTATAATTAAATTCAAGTTCCATTAATTCTCTTTTTATCTGAGCTTCAACTCTCATTCTTTCAACTTCATACCCAGACTTTCCTTTTTCAAACTTAAGTTTTGTATCCATAACTGCTTGTTGCTTTTGTACCTCAGCCATAGCAGCAGCTTCACTTGCTTGAGCATTTGCTTGACCTTGTGCAGCAATGTTTGCTTCACTAGCAGCTTGCGCAGCTTCTGCAGCTTTTTTACGCTTTAACTTAATCATTTGATTTGCTAACTTTAGATTTTTTATTTGCCTTATATCTATAGCATCTTCTAAGTTTATACTACCACTTTGGAGTGCTGCTTGTATGTTATTTTCTAACTGCGCTTTTTCTTCTTCATCAGGAACTAAATTAAAATATATTCCATAATCAGCTAAATGTATACTTGCCGTATCTTTTAATTGACCAACATTCCAAGTAGATATACTATTTTTTAATGCTTCTTCAGTTAATTCAAATTCTACAGAGTCAGCAGTTCTTAATACTATATTTTCACAAGTTCTTAATGTTATATATAAAAACCCATTTAATATATGCTTAGTTGCTGTATTAGATGCGTTAGCTGCTAGTTTTTGTAATCCAACTAAAGCATTTTTATCAGGTTGACTACCATCTCTAGCTTCATTTAATCCGGTTACATCTCTTATCATTTGCAAGTAATACTGATACGTACTTATTAGCGACTGTATTTTACTTTGCCCAGAATTAGTACTAAGTTCTTGTATAGGTATTCTACCATTGTTAGGATCTCCTTCTTGAGTCATAGATCTACCTAATATACTACCAGTTTGAAAATACATATTTAAAGCTTCTTTAGCGT
>JAAHTH010000457.1_pt1 | contig 25719 bp, 35 predicted proteins | sample 6116091 | NCBI WGS metagenome assembly JAAHTH01 (sample SAMN13939990, study PRJNA603662) | sponge metagenome | isolation source: marine sponge | host: Mycale hentscheli | place: New Zealand | collected 2006
CTTGTGACTTTAGTTTACAATTATCGAAATGATATCGTGTCATATTTGATTGACCACCAGATTTAGAACAATGCGGACATTTAACTTCGATTTGTGGTTTACTTTTACCTTTTTGCATTTCACTAATTTTTTGTTTAGTTTCTTCTGAAAGTTTTTTGCCAAGATGAGCTTTACTAATTGCTTCTCGATGACTTTCTGTAAATGGTCCTTTTGAATTTTCCTTTTGAGCCGCACTCATTTTTGCTTTGGTTTCTTCTGTATGTTTTCTTCCAGTTTGAAACTGTCTTAACTTTTCTTTATGTTCTTCTGAGCATGGTTTAGCCACAAGTTCACCACTTGCATATTTTGCTTTCAATAACATACTTTGTCTTTTTTTCTCTTCTTCGGTTCTTGGTCTTTTCTTTATTCCTTTACCAGATTTCGATAAGTTCTTACGATGTTCTTCTGTAAATTCTCGGCCCTTATTCCAACTATTACCCATTTTAGTTTCTGATATTCTTTTTCTACCTTCTTCAGACTTCACAGATTTTTTTATTTCACCACTTGCATATTTTCTTTTCAATGTTTCACTAATTCTTTTTTTCACATCTTCTGACATCTCACCACCTTCACCACCTCTTGTTTCATTATAACAATGTTCTGTGATGAATGTTTTATGTTCGGCAATAAGTTTTATTTCTAAGTCATCAACTTCTTCTTTTGTTGTCTCGGTAAGTATTTCAAAACGAAAGTTATCTTTGCCATATTTTTTTATTGCATGATGTATGGCAAAATTTTCATATTTTTTTCGATTGAAATGTTCTTGCATTCTTTTTTCAGGTCGTTTAGATTTACCAATATATGCTTTACCGTTTATTTGATTTGTTATTTTATATATCCACATTATTCATCCTAATGTATGCAGAGCAAAGTTCCATGAACATCTCGCCTTTGGGCCGAAACGTCCCCATCGTTTGTTTAAACAAGTACATGATATTTATTTCGTTCTGTTTTATTCTCACTTTGCGAAATCATTTCATCATATGTTAAAATTGGTTTATTGAAACCATAATACTTTTGAATTGCTTTTTTGTAAATATCAAGAATAGGACCAGGTAGATAAGTTTTATATAAAGAAGGATATTGATCTTCAAGCTTCTTCTTTTCTTCTGAACTTAGATTCTTCTTGACCCACTTTTCATCAAATGTAACTCTACTATGCTGATGTCCTCTTGCTTCATCAAACATCTTATGGAATACATTATGATGATCAAGATTATGAAATGTATCCAATACTTCTTTGTTTCGTTTGATAAATTCTTCCATTGTGTGTGCTGGTAATACAGCAAGTTTTGGAATGTAATGAAACTCTAGGATTTTCTTATGTACAGTCACATCTTTATGTACTTTGCCTTCATGTGTCAATGACTTGATTTTTTCAGTCACAGTTTTTACAGTAACTGAATTATGATATTCATCTCCTAATTTGTGTGCTTTGTCAACAAAACTCTTATCAAGCACATCCCGTTTCATGACATGTTCATATTCTTCAGTGACAGGTATCGATAGATCAATAACCTTTGAGAATTTAAATTCTGCAAGTTCAGGTACCTTTGATATCTTCGCATCATATGTACCACCATAACTTAGATTGAAAACAAAGTTGTCAGGTATCTTTGATAGACCTTGCACCTTACCACCTTTGAAGTCTTTACCTGTGACAACTTCATGAATCATTTCAACTCGTTTTGTATAAGCATAGTGCAACAAGTCTGGTGTCTTTGCTGCAATGCGCATGATCATATTATAATATGATCGAGAGAAGAAGTCTCCTGCATCATGCCAGCGAATAACAACTTCTTTCTTTGACTTTCCTTGAAGTTGAGATAGATAGTTTGTTACTTGCTTTTCGAATTCAGCTGGATGATTGACAAGATAGGTTAGAACTTGTGCAGCACTAATTGATGGAGAAGAATACATTGTGTAAAAACCTTTTGTTGCATAACAGAAAGATTTACAAAGCGCCGCAGAAGGACAGGTGTTTATGATTGCGAGGCCGGGTTTCTGCATATTTCCATATACGTCCTTCCATGGCCTTTCCATATACACCAAGCCCTTGTACGCTGGCAGCGTGAAGTCATAAATCTCTTTGTTCTTGCCTAAGGCGCCCATTGATTTCATCATCTTTTGATTTTGAGACAATGATTTGCCAGGATCAAATGAAGATTTCTTAAAACTATTTTGCAATGATCCTACAGATTTGTTGAAACTTTTAAATCTTCTCATCAATTCTTGTTCAGACATCTGCTTGAACTTGCTTACTTCTTTTGAAAGACCATCATAGAAATAGTATTTCAACTCACCTTCTTTTGCATCACCACCATCTTTTGATTTTTTAGCATAGTTACCAATCACTTGCTTGATCGCTTTTTCTTTATCCATACCTTTGTCAGTCAATGATTTGACTTCATCACCCATTGCTGTAAACAATTCTTTGACTTCACTCTTTGATAGTTGTTCACCATTGTCTTTAAAGATATTTCTTACGATACCATCATAAGGTACATCTTTACCCATGATGTAGTCAATCAATACTTGTTCATCATTGACTTGTAAATTACCATCCATCATTGCAGAACCATGCAGTAATGGCTTGTTCACTGCAGGATCTTTATAAGTACCTTTGATGAGACCTGCTTCAACTTGCAATGATTTCATCAATAGTTTAATAAACTTTGAATCTTGTAAATGGTCTAAATTAAGACCAACTTCATATGTGCTTTTAACTTTATCATCAAGAATGTTTTTATCTTCAAGTTGTTTGAATAGATCTTGTTTGAAATTCTTTTGTACGGCACCTTCTCTTTTTGCTTGAAATCTTTTTTCTGTTTGTGAATTGTATGCACCTGAATAATTATCAAAGGCATCTTTTTGCATTTTATTGAAGGTACGAACATTCGTTTTTAATTGTTCTTCATTGAAGTTAGGAATGTTCTTGATGATTTGCATACGATTACGAACATTATCACCCCAGCTTTTATAGTCACGTTCTGAAGTATATTTCATTGCTACTAGATCTTGCCAGTAGTTTTCACTCAGCGTAGCCTTATTTTCTTTTTTCAATCGGCCTTCCGCCTCTTCATTTTCATAAAATTGTTTTGGTGTCATGAGCATAAAGATTTCACCTTTCGGATCTCCAAGTTTTCCACCTGGTTTAAATTTATACTTTGCATGTTTAACTGTATCAATACTTCCTTGTGCCATCAAAGCCATGGATGGATCCATAGCTAATTCAAGAATTGTTTCCTTGAAAAAACTTGAAAAAGATTGCATGATTTTAATTCCTTGGTTAAAGTTAAGCGCCTAATTTATACTACATGTATTTATAATTTTTAAAATCAATTAATCTGATAAATACTATAAAAGGACTCGTCTCTTCAAAGTACATATGGATGAAGAATCATTTCGAAAATTTCAAATCAAAATCATCCTTTTCTATGTCAAATACGTTTGTCCAATAATTCGTTGCAAAGAAAAAGATATCGATAAATTAGAGATTGAGTTTATTGAAAAATTCGCACCGACTCTACGCAAAGCAAATAATCTTATTTTAAAAATACGACACAAGTTATTTGCTAAATAGCTTTATAAGTATTTCAAATGAAAATATAAATCAATACGGAGATATAATGCCTCTTACCAAAATATTAGATAAACTTGTGCAAATAGGTCCGGGTTATCTTGATCAAACATTAAGAACATATATTGTCGAAAATAGAGAATATAAATTCTATACTGATACTGCTAATGCAAAATCGTATGCGGTGATTTCTTATCCAACAACTGGCGCATTAATTTTGCAAAAAACTTCAAACACTGATATCTTAATTGTTGCCGGAGGCGGTGGTAGTTCAATTGGAAATATTTCTGGTGGTTCCGGAGGAGGTGCTGTAATTAATATTGAGAAAGCACAACTACCTGAAGGACATTATATTTGTACTGTAGGTGCTGGTGGAACAGGAGGCGTTCAACAATCAGGATTTGATTCATTGGCATCTCCTTTATCTGGTCACCTAGGTAATCCTGGTAGCCCTAGTTCATTTGGACCATATTTGGGTTCTACAACAGGAACATGGGGAGCTTCATCACCATGGAATAATCCAACTCATCCATATCCTGTAGTACCTGTAGTTGTTGCTGAAGGTGGTGGTGTTGGTGGATATCGTGGAACTGATACGCTTGCTGTTCCCGGTGGTTGTGGTGGAGGTGCAGGTGGTGCTGACCGTAATAAATCAGATCAAAGTCTTGCCGGTCATCCTGCTAGTTTTGGTAGTGGTGCTGCTAAAGTTGACAATGCAGATTGGACAACATTAAATACTCAGTCCACTGGTACATATATGGGCGGGGCAATGTTACTGAATAACAATGATGGTGGAAATTCAAATCCCTGGGATGAAGATCCTTCATACACACAAACACCTACAACTGAAACATACTTTTCCGGAGGCGGAGGTGGAGCAGGTACTACGGGTGGTGTTGGTACAGAAAAGAAAGCCGGTGATGGTGGTGATGGTATTACTGTTCCTTGGGTTAATGAAGTATTTCAAAATGTATATAGGTATAATGGAGATATTTACTGGGGTGGTGGCGGCGGAGGTGCTGCAACTGGAGATGAAGAACCCGGTGATGGCGGTTTAGGTGGCGGCGGCGGTGGAGCAAGCTATCGTGCTGCAGCTGGTTTTGATACATTGAATAAAAGATATTTCAATGGTAAAGGTGGTAAGAATGGTTATGCATTTGGATATTCTGCTGATAGATTATTTGGTGGTGCAGGTGGTGTAAATACTGGTGGAGGAGCAGGAGGTAGTTTGCGGGTTGATGCTACAGTGGGCGCTTGGGCGCAATCACTATTCAATATTGCTAATTATCCAGTACCTCAAGGGTACAATGGTGGTTCAGGATTTATTTTGATTCGCATTGAACTTGATGAAGCCTTTGGACCATTCTCAGCATCACTTGTTGATCCTGCTACACAATTTGGTATTGTTTAATCTTTAATAAAATTTTATTATGTCACATTTTGCAAAAATTAAACCAAACGGTAAAGTTGTTAATGTAATTGTTGCAGAACCAATTACAATTAACAACGGCACCGCTGGTGACCCACACCAATATATACAAACATCATATAACAATAAATTTCGTAACAAGTTTGCCGCCGTAGGTGATACTTATGATCGCAAACTTGATATGTTCCTTCCACCAAAACCTTATCCATCATGGGTTCTTGAAGAATATGTAGAAGGTGACCATCCAAAAGCAAGATGGAAAGCTCCGGTTGAAAAACCAACAACAATCAAAACAAACTATCGTTGGAACGAAGAATCAACTTCCTGGGTTGAAATAAACTAACGGTGTCTTATCAAGCGAATACACAAAATACATTTAGCGAAACAGCGGAACCTCCTCAAAACGTTCCGCTAAATAAGTTTGATTTAGATATCGAACAAGCAAAAGAAGATCAAGTATCTGAAATATAAAATGTATAGATCATTATAAACATTCTCAACTTGAGGTGATATATTATGAAAACTGCACTCATCAGTGGCATTACTGGACAAGACGGCTCTTATCTTACCGAATTACTTCTTGAAAAAAATTACAAAGTTCATGGTATCATCAGAAGGTCATCATCTTTCAATACAGGAAGAATTGATCATTTAATAAATGATCATCCTAATCTAAAACTACATTATGGTGATATGACTGATGGCTCAAGTTTATTACACATCATTCAAAAAACACAACCTGATGAAATCTATAATCTTGCTGCACAATCACATGTTAAGGTTTCATTTGAGATACCTGACTATACAGGTGACGTTGGTGGATTAGGAACACTCCGTTTTCTTGAAGCAATCCGCACACTGGGTCTTGAAACATCAGTCAAATTCTATCAAGCATCAACTTCAGAACTATATGGCAAAGTTCGTGAAACTCCTCAGAACGAACAGACACCTTTCTATCCTCGTTCACCTTATGGCATAGCAAAATTATATGCTTATTGGATTGTAAAAAATTATCGTGAAGCATATGGAATGTTCGCTTGTTCTGGAATATTATTTAATCATGAATCACCAAGAAGAGGTGATACATTTGTCACAAAGAAAATTGTCAATGGTTTTCGTGAGATGAGAGATAATGATCAAGCGGTTCTTCAATTAGGCAACCTTGATGCAAAACGAGATTGGGGACATGCGAAGGATTATGTTCGTGCAATGTGGTTGATATTACAAGACTCATATCCAAATGATTATGTGATTGCAACCGGTGAACAATATTCAATTCGAGATTTTGTTGAATTGACTGCAGAACATTTTGGATATGATATTCGTTGGGAAGGAGAAGGTTTGGATGAATGCGGATTTGATGTTGAGACTGGCAGAAAGCTTGTTATTATCAATGATATATACTACAGACCAACTGAAGTAGAAAGCTTATTGGGTGATTCCACGAATGCACGATGGCGGCTTGGATGGAAACCAGAGTATGACTTTAAATCATTAGTGAGAGAAATGTGTTATGGAGAAGGACAGTAAAATATTTGTTGCAGGACATACAGGTCTTGTAGGTTCGGCAATTTATCGACGATTGCAGAATGATGGCTATAAAAATATATTAACATTTAATAGTCGAGACTTTGACTTACGCCAAAAAGAAAGTACTGATTACATTTTTAGTAACTATAAATTTGATTATGTATTTCTTGCTGCAGCTAAAGTTGGTGGTATTCTAGCTAACTCAACACGCAAAGCAGAATTCATTTATGATAATTTGTTGATTCAAACAAATGTGATTCATGGAGCATATGAAAGTGGTGTCAAGAAACTTTGTTTTCTCGGCTCTTCCTGCATCTATCCAAGATTAGCACAACAACCAATCAAAGAAGAATACTTTATGACTGGTGCCCTTGAGGGTACAAATGATGCATATGCTATAGCAAAGATTGCTGGTATCAAAATGTGTCAAGCATATATGAATCAATATGGTTGGAATGCAATGTCTTTAATGCCTACAAATCTATATGGACCAAATGATAATTTTGACTTGAATGAATCACATGTCCTACCCGCATTACTTCGTAAGTTTCATGAAGCAAAGATCAACAATGAGCCTACTGTTGAAGTCTGGGGTACTGGAGAAGCTAAGAGAGAATTTCTTCATGTAGATGACCTTGCCGATGCTGCTATCCATCTGATGGATAAATATAATAGCACTCAGGTAATCAACATCGGCACAGGTAAAGATGTATCGATACGAGACCTTGCTTATACAATTGCAAATGTAGTCGGCTATCAAGGTGATATCATTTGGGATCGAACAAAGCCAGATGGCACACCAAGAAAACTTTTAGATGTAAACAAAGCAAAAGACTATGGGTGGGAATCTAAAATTAGTTTAGAAGATGGCTTAAAACAAACGTATGAATGGTATAAAAAATGATACACACAATCGGAGATAGTCACTCTAAATTTCCTTGGGAAAAAATTCCTGGTGTTAAAGTACATTGGTTACGGGCTATTCTAGCGTTCACTGCCGGTAGAGATGGGTTAAAAAGAGTTAATATATCAAATATAGGATTAAAACCAAATGATAGTATTATATTTTGTTTTGGTGAAATTGATTGTAGAGGACATATACATAAACATTTGACAAAAGATAATACATATCAAAAACAAATTGATTTAATAGTAAAAAAATATTTTGATACGATCAAACTTAACAAAGATTTAATTAAATTTAATATCAATATTTGTATTTTTAATGTAGTTCCGCCATATCCTCAGGATAAGAAAAAAGATGGCAACAATCCTGAGTGGCCATTTGTAGGAACAGATAACCAAAGAAAATCATATGTTAATTATTTCAATCAAAAATTAAAAGAATACTGTTTGAAAAATAATTATATATTTATAGATGTTTATGATGAATATGCAGATAATGAAGGTTTTTTAAATATACCATTATCAGATGGTAATGTTCACATTGGTAATCCAAAATACATAATTGATTTTATTAATAAACATAATTTATAAAATAAAATATGGATAATAAAGTTATATATTTAAGAATCCCAAGAGCAGGTTCAAGAACTATTACTGACTCTTTTTGTATACCAAATAATATAGAATATTATGGAGGCGCTCATGTAGGCTTGTGGTATAAAGATGGAAATTTATATGATAGTGTTGATAAAAAAATTAAAGAAGATTTAAAAAAATGTTATGTTTTTAGCAACATAAGAAATCCTTACAGAAGAGCAATTTCAATTATGCACCATTGGCGCATAACAGATAAAAATATTAATTTTGATAAATTTTGCGAAAGACTAAAAAATAATGTTTATAATGGCCATCCTTCCGAAAAATGGCATGCCACTCCATACTATAAACATTTAACATATAATAATAAAATAAGAGTTAATTTTATTATACGTCTAGAAAATTTTGAAGATGATATGAATTTTCTTTTTGAAAAATTAAATATAAAAAAACATCCTTTACCAAAAAAGAATATAATTTTAAAAAATGATATTGACTATAGAACATATTATAAAAATTCAAAAAATTTTGATATAATTACAAATTATTACAAAGATGATATTAACTTTTTTAATTATAAATTTGATGATGAATTTTACATAAAAAAATGAAAGGAAAAATATAATGAACCCACATCATGAAGAAAAACATAAACATATGTTGAAATTAAAAGAAAAAGTTGGTGATATTAAAGGTATTATACATATCGGAGCAAGTAGATTACAAGAAAGAGAATCTTATAATAAAATAGGTGTTGATAAAATTATATGGATTGAGGCACTTCCTAATATTTTTGAAGAAATAAAACATTTGGAAACTAAAAGTGAAAAAATATTTAATCATACTGTATGGTCCGAAGATAACAAAGAATTTGATTTTTTCATTACAAATAATGATGGCCAATCTTCATCCGTTATGCCATTAGATAAGCATTTAAAACATTTTCCAACAGTCAAAGTAATAGATGATATAAAAGTTAAAACAATCACAATGAAAACTTTTTATGAAAAATATAATATTTCTAATAATGATTATGACCATTTATGTTTAGATGTTCAAGGTGCTGAATTAGAAGTTTTAAAAGGATTTGGTGATATATTAAATAATTTTAAATCTATTTTGTGTGAAGTTAGTTTTGTTGAATTATATGAGAATCAACCTTTAATTAATGATATTGATATATTTTTAAAAAATTTTAATTTTTATAGAGTAATTGACACTAATTCTCACAATGGAATATGGGTGGATGCTTTATATGTAAAACAATTATAAAAAAATGAAATTGCATTTAGGATGTGGTAAAAAATATTTACCAGGTTATACACATATAGATGTCATTGATTTTGATCATATAGACTATGTTTCTGATATAAGTGAATTATCATTTATTGAAAACAATACTGTTGAAGAAATCTATGCATGTCATGTTCTTGAACATTTTAAACGAAATCAAATTCATAATGTATTGAAAGAATGGTTTCGTATTTTAAAAAATGACGGTATATTGAGAATATCTGTTCCTAATTTTAAAGCAGTAGTTGAACAATATCAGGAAACAAAAGACCTTAATCAATTACTCGGTTTATTATTCGGAGGACAAACTTATGATTACAATTATCACCATGTAATATTTGATTTTGAATTTTTACACGATATTTTGACTGATGTCGGTTTTTCAGAAGTGAAATATTATAATTGGAAAGATTTTTTACCAGAAAATTATGATGATTATAGTAAAGCATATATTCCACATATGGATTTTGAAAATGGTAAATTAATGAGTTTAAACGTAGAAGTAAAAAAATGTTAAAAATATATAACATTATTTCTTGGAATGAAGTGAATTATAATTTAAGGTTAGAACTTCAAAAACCAAATAATTTTAATTTTTTTGATCTTACCTCAAATATAAACGAAGCAGATATTATTTGTATTCATGACAATATTCATTCAAATTATATGAATGCATTTAAGAATCGTAATTCAAATTCAAAAGTATTTTTATTTCAAAGAGAACCTTCTTTTTTGAATTGTTTAAATCTAAATTTAAAATCATATGCAGATAAACTAATTACATATGATAAAAATTTTTGTTTTGTAATGTGGTGGTTGAATTATAATTATAATGAATTAATTAATTTAAAATATAATGAAATATTAAAAGATAAAGAATATATCAGCATAGTTTCTGAAAAACAAAAAACACATGGACAAAAATTAAGATATAACTGGTTAAAGAACATTCAAAAAATATTTAATATAGATTTTTATGTTAAACAAAATTTAAAAAATCATTTTAATAATTATAAAGGAATACGAGAAAATAAAAAGAAAAAAGAGGGGAAAAAAAAAAAAAAAGATAAAAGTATTTTAAAAAATTATTATAAAAGTTTCTCTTTTGAAAACGGAGAGGAAAAGAATTTTATTACCCGTGTTAATGAAGATTTGTTGATGTGGACATTGCCTATTTATTGGGGATGTCCAAATATAAATGAAATTTATCCTGAAAATTCATATCGTTATGTTGATATTTCAAAACCTTTGGATAAAGAAACTATTGAAATGATAAATGAACCTGTGAGTAAAGATGAAATAATTGCAATTGAAGAAGCCAGATATTTGATCTTAAACAAATACAATTGGTGGTTTTATTTAAGGAATATTATTAATGAATTATATTGAATCAAATAGTACAAATTGGGCAGGCATTGGACATCAATTTGTTATGTGGTCCTTTGGATTCTTGTTATCAAAAATATATAACTTAACTTTTATACACACTCCCTTTACTGAAACAAATCGCAAATATAATTCTACTAATAATTGGAGTTTTACTATTGATAACAATCCAAAAATAAAATGGGATGACTACTTAAATTTTAAAGATAAATTACATACAAAAAGACCATTAGACCATAAATTAATTAATCTACCTAAAATAGATTTATTACATACAAAACATATTAATGATTTAAAAGATATAAAAAATATTAATGATAGATTATCAACTTGGGAAAATTTATTTAGAAACAATGATAAAGTAATTTTTAAATTACCTATTGACAATTTTTCAAGTTATCATTTCTCTTTATTGTTTAATTATAAACAATATTTTTATGATTGCTATTGGAAAGAAAAAACAACATATAATTTTAAAAATAATAAAAAGAACATTGTAATACATATACGATTAGGAGATATTACTCCAGAAAAATATCCAGGTAAATATATTGATTTAAAATTTTACATAGATTTGATTAAAAAATTAAAAATAAAATATTCAGACCACATTGTGAATATTGTCAGTGATGGTACATTAAATCAATTAAAACCATTACTTTCAGAAAATGTAGAATTGCATTTAGATAAAAATGAATTTGAATCATTTCATATGTTATGTTCTGCAGATATATTGATTACATCGAAAAGTAGTTTTTCTTTTGTACCTTGTCTATTAAATAACAACATAAAATATTTTTATCCACATTTCAATTATTTTTATGAAGTAGACAAATTTGAAAACTTTTACAATATTTTGGAATTTTGAATATGAAATTAGGGTTTGTACATATTGCTAAATCTGGAGGAAATACGATTGAAAAATTAATAAGAAGTAGATATGCTAAATTTTTTTTACATCCTTCATTTGGACATAAACAAAAAAATATAGATTATCCTTATTCATTTGCAATTGTTCGTGAACCTGTTGACCGTTTTTTAAGTTCGTATTTCTATTGGAGACATGGTGCAATAAATTCTGAGTGGTCATTCAAAAAACAATTTGTAAGAAAAGCAAAAACTATTGATGAATTTATGTATTATTGGGACCAAAACGATGATGAATTTATGAGCCAATTAGATACAGAAATCACTAAACCTCAATGGCATTTTGCTCCTCAAAAAAGTTGGCTTATTGATTCTGCAAATGACCGAACTATTATTCTAAAATATTCAAATGATATTGATGTTCAGTTTTCAAAGTTACTTGAACTACTTGGCTTGCCAAAACTTGAAGTCGTAAAAAAAATCAATGTCACTTCAAATAAAAATGAAGATTATGACCGTGAAGCAGTTTCTAAATGGGTTGAACGAGTTTTTCATGAAGATGTCCTACTATGGAACAATATTACTAATGACACAAACAATTATTTGAAAGTTATAGAATAAGATGCTAGATAAAATTTATATTATTAATCTCGACAAAAGAACTGATAGATGGAAACATATTGAACAAAATGTGATACCTTTGATTCCAAAAAAACATGCTGATAAAGTAGTTCGAATTTCTGCTGTTGATCATACAAACTATCCAATGCGAGAACAAAGAGCGGCAGGATGTTCATACTCACATACTGGTATTTGGAAACATGCGATTGAAAATAATTATTCAAATATTCTAATAATTGAGGATGATTTAAAGTGGTGGGTTGAAACAAATATACTTGAAGAATATTTTGATTTTTTTGAAACTATTGATTATAATGTAATTCAAATTGCATATCGCAATGAATCAGAATTACTCAAAAGCAAATATGAAAAGTTAGTCCATTGTCATAAATTTATAACTACAACTTCTTATTTTGCTAATGTAAATTTTTTAAAAACAATGTTACCTGAAATTGAGTTTGCAGCAAGTCAGTTATTATTAGGAAAGCCTACAAGAACGTATGCTATTGATATCTTCTGGAGAAAATGGCAAACTGATGAAAAATGGTTTGGAACTTCTGAGAAACTTGGCTGGCAAATCGACGGATTTAGTAATATTGAAATACAAAACTTTATTTTTAATGAAAATAACTAATTATGTTTTATGTGACTTTAACAACAATCTTTGAAAAACAAGATCGGTGTGCATTTGTTTTAAATCATCTCTTAACAAATCAGACTCGGCAACCAGAAAAAGTTCTTCTTCATTTATCTGAAGAGCCTTATTTACTTGATAAAGGTTTTGCGAATAAACAAATCACACATCCACAATTAAATCAAGTTCTTGAAAAATTTTCAGACCGTATTGAGATCCGCTGGGTAAAGAATATTGGGTCATATCGTAAGTTAATATATACTATGAAAGACTTGTGGGAAAGTGAATCACTCATGATAACAATTGATGATGATTTTGTATATAATAAAAATTTATTTGAAAATCTTCTCAATGATTATGAACGTGAACAATGTTCAATCAATTATCGTGGGTTCACATCAAATGTAACAAGTTTTGAAACAATGAATCAGTTTCAGTATCAAGTGTTTCGAAAGATAATACATAATCGAAGTGTTTATAATTTTTCAACTAATGGTGCCGGAACTGTTTTTTCTTCTTCAATGTTTAAAGAAGTTAAAGATTTATTTTTTCGTGAAGACATCTTCATGAAACATTGCTCAACTGGTGATGATATTTGGTATAATTTAATGCGTGTATTAGCAAAACAAGATTTATATATTCGTAATTATCAATGGCATGATCGTGACCTTCTTGACATGCGCACTTCTTTGTATGAGAGATATAATAAATTTAATGATAATAACTCACTTCTTTGGCGAAATACTTTTAATCGGCTTCGTTTTATAATGGAGGACTAATGAATAAATATTTGATTTTCACAGGTGTAGGTGACAATGATGACCAATGGCTTTCATGGGCAGAAAAAGAATCTGCTGTTTATGACCGTGCAATTAATTTTTATGGTAAGGATGACAAAGTTCTTGAGCAACTTGAAAGTTTAAACCTTAATTTTATTACTGCAGAACAAGGAATGATTTGGTCTAAGTTTGCAGACAATTATGAACATTTTAAAGATTATGAATATGTTTTAATTGCAGATAGTGATTTGCTTATAAGACCAAAAGAGATTGAAGAAGCATTTGACCGAGCTTCAAAAAATAATTGGAGCGCATGTACATTCAGTAGAGATGGAAGTGACTATGGTTTCTTTGCACCAATTTTTAAATCTACAGGAAGCGGCACAAGACAATCAAATTTTGTTGAAATGTGTTTCATGATCATTCGTCAAGATTTATTAAAATTACTTGTCGAAAAATGGTTTGAACTTGAACTTGAGTATTCAACAGCAATTGATATCATGCTATCAAATGTTGCACACAATAATAATATGATGCCCTTTCATGTAATTGATGATTATACTATTTACAATCCACACCCAACTGCTAAAAATAATGATCGAGAAATTGATACAGTTACAGAAACCGATTGGCATGAACGTCAAAAAAAGTTTGTGTTACATATGATTGAGAATCCAAAAGATTGGCCTATTGGTGAATATATTACTGTAGGTGATCAAACTTTAAAAAGAGAAAGTCTTGATGATTTTCGAAAAATTTATAATGTAAAACCAAAAAAAGATAACATGAATGTATATTGTATCACTCCAGTGTTTGATCCAAATATTGAATATTTAAAACAAAATATTGAATCTGTTCGCAATCAAACTCATAAAAAAGTGAAACATATTTTAGTACTTGACGGACCACAAGCCAAGTCAAAGATTAATGCACTTTATAATTTAACTGATATTGAGATTATTGAATTATCAGAACCGCACAGAGATTATGGTGATACTCCTAGATATATTGGTACTGTTTCTGCATTTCAGCGAGGAGCAGATGCGGTATTTTGGTTAGATGATGACAACTGGCTAGAGCCTAATCATGTTGAACAAATGATTGATGATTTAAGTTCTGAAAAACCAATCGCAACATGTCAAAGAAACATTTGTAACCTTGAAGGTGAAGTCATGGGTTTATGTTTTGAAACTGATGCGTTTAAATTTGTTGATACAAACTGTTATATGATTCATAAGGATGCACGAAGAATCGCAAACGTTTGGTGGGAAATGGAAAGTAATATGCATATATTTGGTGATAAAGTTTTATATTCTACAATACGAAAAAATAATATTCGGTTTCGACATTATAATACACCAACAGTAAACTATCGCACAAACTTTAATTTTCATTATGAACACTTTGGACAACCAATTCCTGAAGGAGCTAAAGATGGTGTAGGTGTTCAATATCGTCAGCAGCAAGGAGCAGCATGATTTATTGGATGACTGGACAACCAGGACATGGAAAAACTGTTTTGTCAAATTTATTCAAAGATACTTTATGGTTAAAAAATAATAAACCGACTGTTCAGGTAGATGGAGATGATCTAAGAGAACTTACTGTTAACAAAGATTATTCCGAACAGGGAAGAATTAACAACATTCGCAATGCTCAGATGATTGCCGAGTTTTGTCATAACAAAGATATGAATGTAATCGTATCATTGGTTTCACCATATCGTTGGCTTCGTGAAGAGTTTAAAGAAAGAATGAAACATCACATCGTTGAGTTTTATATCTTTGCAGATGAACCAAGAGAACGTGACCATTTTCATGTTGAGAATTATGAACCACCTGAAAAGAATTTTTATTTAATTGATACTACAATTAAATCACCAGAAGATTCGGTAAGAGAAATTGTAGATATTTTGGAGCAAAATTATGGCAGATTTTAAAGCAAAGGCAGATAAAGAAACATCAAGTTCGGAAAAGAAATATTCAGTATTCTTTGGACGTTGGCAACCTTGGCATGCCGGTCATCGTTGGTTGATTGATCAAAGATTGAATGAAGGCAAGAATGTTTGGATTGCAATTCGTGATGTCAAGCCAGATGAAATCAATCCTTGGACTGCAGAACAGATCCTTGACAACGTTAAGAATGAACTATGGGATTTGTTTGCAGACGGCCGAGTGATTGCTACAATCGTGCCTGACATCGAATCAGTTAACTATGGTCGTGGCGTTGGTTATGATATTATTGAACATGTTCCTCCTCAAGATATTCATGATGTATCTGCTACCAAAATAAGGGAGCAAATGAAAAAAGATGGAAAAATTTAATTGTTTAATTCCTATAGGATCATGGTGTCGTCCTGCATGGCAAATTAATCGATTTAAAGTAAAGCATGGTGCGAAATCAATTTCTTATCCATTTGATTGGTGTATAACACCATTGCATTCATTGGAAAAAATATTTTCACATTCTTACGATATTAATCAACTTTCAATCTCAATGAATGCATGGAGAGATTCTGCTTCAAAAGATATAACGCCAATTGATGCAACAACTGGTTTGATTTTTAGTCATGACAAGACAGTAGAAGAAGCGAAAGGCCGATTTTTACATACGTTTAAAAATCTTTTGTTAACAAAAGAAAAAAATAATTTAATTTTTATACGATGGTTAGACAAATATGGACATGACCATCGTAAAAGATGGGGTGAAGACCGAAATCCAACTTATGAAAAATTAATTGAAAACCTAAAAATTTTTATAAACAATGATACTTTTAAGTTAATTGAAATAGAAACAGAATATAATGATGTTGGTGATCTTATCCGTGATAAGAAACAAATTCATGATAAGTTAATTCGTTATATTTTAACTGAACCTGTTTATGTTGACCCAGTTAACAATGGATTTAGAGGCTCAGATAAATCTTGGGATTTAATTCTGAATGATATAATAGAGGATTATGGTAAGTTATAAAAGACATTTATTCAAAACAATCACTTGGCGAATTTTAGGAACACTTGATACAATTGTCATTAGTTGGATTATTACAGGTAGTGCTGCAATTGGCGCAACTATTGGAGGTGTTGAAATAATTACTAAAATGATCTTATATTATGCACATGAAAGAGTATGGTATCGTTTCTCTGACTTTGGAGTTTTAGAAAATGGTAAAACTGTTGATTGATAAATATTAAAAGAATTCTTTTAATAACAACTAACTGTAAACTATCATGCCTACTTTATTAGAAAAATATCGATCTCGATTTGATACTGACCAAGATGGTAAAATTTCTGACGATGAGATGAAACGCTCAACTGCAATTCTTGAACTTGAATTGAAAGAAGAAAAAGCAGATGCACAAAGAAGAATGTCTTGGGTTTCAATTTTAGCCATGTTGGTCTCAACCATTGCTCTATTCTCACCTATCATATCCGATGCAAGAGTTGCCGCTTTAGCGGACTTGCTTGGATTATTCTATGTTTCTTTAGCATCAATTGTCGGATTTTACTTCGGCGCTCAAGCATACATGTCCAAAAAATAATACATGAAAACGTATAAAGAACTACTCTCAGAGTTATTTGACAAGCCTTTACCATATAAATTGGTTCATAGCATTGAAGATCATGAAGAAACTTATGAATTCAAAACACCAAACGGTCAATTTATTGAAGTCAGTATAATTGTTGATAAGAATGGTGCTTATGAATTTACTTTTGATAGTGATAGCAACGAAGAAGGAACAAAGTCAGGTAAAGGTGAAGAGTTTCAAATCTTTTCAACTGTTCTAAAAATTCTCAAAAAGTTTGTTGATGCCGAAGAGCCCGATCATTTCTTTGTTGAATCAGTATCTTCAGAGCCAAGTCGAGTAAAACTGTATCGTCGAATGATTTCAACATTTTGTAAGAAATATCCTCAATATGAATCGACAGAAGAGAAAAGGAATTCGGGCCTTATTCGTTGGAATGTCAAGGTGAAGCCACAATGAAAACTTATAACGAATTTCTCACAGAACTGTTTGACAATCCATACCCGACTCGAGAATTGAGCGATGATGACCTTGAAAAATTAGATCCATCAGATGATGATTATGTTCGAAAGTTTCAAACAAAAAATAATGAAACATTCTATGTTCATATTGATGGAAGATTGAACATCGGTACATTCATGAATTCAGATGGTAGATTTGGTATCACTGGTGAAAAAGGACCAGAAGCAGCAAAAATCATCTCAACTGTTTTGAATGTAGGCAAAGAATATTTGACCAAGAAAAAGCCACCAGAACTAGAGTTCTCTGCGGCAGAAAAGTCAAGAACAAGTTTGTACAAAAAAATTGCGCAGAAGTATACACCAAAAGAATATACAATGAAAGTTGCTGGTAGAGCAGGCTATACTTCATTCATCATGCAACGAAACAATAATCTCAAAGAAGATACTTCAAGTGTTACTCAACAAGACCTCAAGGATGTGAGTGAGTGGTTAGGAACTTCTGCTGACAATGTAAAAGTTGAATTGAAAAAAGAGCCCATTTCAAAATTTGAAAAACAAATAAAGGAAATGCATGGCACTTATGATGAATTTCCAAAAGATGAAAGAAGAACAAATAAAATTTTGAATCAGCTAAAGAGAGGTGAAGAAGCACTTCCGATTTACGTTGAAAAGAATGATAAGCATCTATTTGTAATGGAAGGCAGGCATCGAATGGTTGCTTTTTGGTTGAATAAAATGAAAGAGATTCCAGTAGCTTATGTCAGTAAGAAAAACATTTCAGAAGACTACAAAGGTGAGCATCAATCAGCAGGAAAAGAAGGAGCACCTCTTCATGACATGACACACAATGAAGTATATCCTAAAGACTACTATGACCGCTGGACAGAATATGCTGGAACAAAAGAAGAGAAAGATGCAGCATTGGTTGTGAATGGATATCGTAACAAGCCAAACAGACAGGTAACGATCTATCGTGCAGTACCTCACAATCAAACAAAAGAGGAAAGACTCGACGCACTTGAGAAAGCACAAGCAATGTGGATGAGAAGAAACAAAGTCCATCCTGAGTTTCAAAAAGAATATCAAAAACTTGGCTCAAAAAAATATTATGAATGGTTAGGTGACGAAGAAGAAAAAGTCAAGAAAAGTAATGCTAAAGTTGAAAACATTGATAGCATCAATCCTGGTGATTGGGTAACAATCGTGCGCCAGTATGCAAAGGAACATGGACAGGACAATCTAAATAACAAGTTCCGTATTATCAGTAAAAAAGTAAAAGCAAAAGATGTATATACGGATGGTAACTCACTTGCTGAATGGGGATTTGACCCGTGAAAACATTCAATAGCTTTACTGAATACCTTATTGAAAAGGTTCAATGGCAAAGGTCATTGTTTGATCATTTGTTCTATGAATCGGAAGCTTTGATTGCTGCAGATCAATTTGGTGATCCAAGTTATGATGAAAATGATGAAAAGGATATTAACTCAAAAGGATTTGCAACAGAGAGGACACAATATATCTTTCAGAAAAAAGGAGACCGTGCATTTAATATACCATTAAATGCAAGATTATTTGAAAGATTTACTTCTGCAATTAAAATTACTGCAGCACATTCAACAGGTGTTAAAGGACTTGAAAACTTATTAAAGATACAAAAGAGAAGAACAAAACAAATTTCAACTTATACGGTTGATAATTTTGGTACACTTGTTGATGGTATTTGGTCTGATAATGGTGGTGGCGTAATTGCAATTGTCAAAGGTCAGGCTGTTGGTGGTCTTGACCAAGATATTATGAGCAAAGTTGACAAACAAGGTAAACGAGTTCTTGATATTGGAAATGGAGCAATTACACCAGAGGCAGTATTTCGTGGTGACTCTTATTCAATTCAAACAGTATCAGCATTGCTTTTTGCATTGAGGCAAATGAAAGATAAGTTGGTTGATGAACTGAGAAATAAATACGAATCGAAAAGAGAACCTGCGAAAAACAAAGGTGAAGAGAAGTATGCAACACTTCGAAAGCACGATATACCGGGTGCAGTCAAGCAACAGTATATTAAGAAATATCTAGATGAGATGGAAAAAATCATCACAAGCAAAGATGAATGGAAATCAATCTTTGTTGAGTATGTATTAAAGTGGCCTGCTACTGTAGCAAAAAAGAATGTTAAGAAAAGAGAAAAAAGTATTGATTATGATGAAATTGTAGTGAGTGATTTTGAGATTGTGTATTGCTTTATGACCGATGATGCGATCAATGATGTCAAAAAGATTGGTAAAACATTCCATGAATGGAAAAGTCAATTTAAGTTTCCAATCAAAGTCCTTGATTATGATGAGCTTGAAAAGGACACACGAATCATATCGAGATATTTAAGAGAGATAAAGAAAAAATAATTAAAGATAAAGGTACTATGTTTAAACTTATGGTTTTAGGATTGGCTGTAATTGGCTTGATTGGTTGTCGAGATGCTTTCCCCGAAAACAAAGAAGAAGTGCAGATGACTGACATTCGGGATAACCATACTCTTACGGAATATACTGAAATCATTCGTGACAATCACACAAGCGTAACAGTTACCAATAATACAACGACCACTACAACAGAGGTCAACAATACATCTTCTTCTACATCTGCTGCAACATCAGAAGATGTTTTAAATAATGTTTCAAATAATTCAGATTCATCAATCGCAATGTTTGATGATAGTACGGCAAACGTCACCGCTGTTAATTGGACTCTCGGTGCGATGCCAACACTAACATTTTATGCAAATGGTTCAAATCAATATGTAATGAATCAATCAGGTGTTACACCATCGGCAGATAATTTCTCGACAACATCAACCGGGTTTTTTACATATACTATTATTAAAGATGAAATGACATTGGATAAAGCAAATGTAAATCCTGATAATACATCAGATATTACACTTGTTTATAAAACTGATTTGTATGGTTATCTACTCTCAGGAACAAATGTCACTGAGATGTCGCCAATTGAATTTACAATCTTAGTAAAGTAATATGAAGTTTAAAGCAAAAAAATTAAGAGACTATTTACCAACATTTCCGACAAGTATGCGTGAGTGGTTTGTTTTTATTTTTGTAACTGGTTCGGTAATTTATGCAATTGGTTTTTTAATATTCCTTTTGTTCTTTTGGGAAGCGTCACAGCCTTTTGGATTTAAAGTTAATGGAGAGAACTTATGAATTTACAATATAAAATTAATTGTGTTTTTTGTACATTGTTTTGTTATATAATGTTTTTATTATTGTTATCTACATTTTTTTAAATAAAAAGGAAACTTATGGGAATAGATCCCGAAGAACAAATTGGTGTGACTTCTTACAAATTCAAAGATTTGCCTAAATGGGCCAAACAAGCAATTCAGGAAAGTAGCCAATGGACGAAAAAGAAATCTCAGAAATACTCGCAGAATTAAAATCTGCACCTGAAACATTCAAATTTGCCATTGCGCTTTATGAGAAAATGCCAAATGGTAAAGACAGAGCGGATCTAGGAAAGGCAATTCGTGAAGCAAAAGATTCATTCACAAGCCTTGACATTACACTTGAAGATATTCAGATCGATTTAGAGTATGAATTTATCCGTGACCACGGACATTACTAGGAGACAAAATGTTTGAAACAATAGCACTTGTGATTATGCATGTTGTGGGAACAGGAGCAATTCTGTTTATACTCAAAGAAATTGTTGAAAAAGATAAAAGGTGGATTCAACACAAAGAAACAAAATGAAAAAACTTATTATTATTCTCAGTGCGTTTGTCTTGATGGGTATGAGTGATGCTGACAGAAGAACAGAACAGAAAAGAATTGAGGAGATGATTACGTTTTCGTTGAAAGCTCAACAGCAACCATCTCCAAAAGGATCACCTCGCATTAATCGTATACTGAAGAATGCCTATACAAACTGTTGTACAGAACCAATTTTTCCAAAAACAATTTATCGAGAACCAATTCACCCACCTTTTCCGACTGGTCACAAACGTTTTTATGGTGGGATTCCGAGAGGCTGACGTAATCAATGAAGTTCTTTGGCATGATCTAATTTTCTTTCGGCCCGTCGATCAACACCAGCATACTGAAAAGAATTTGAACGGCGATTCTTCTCACCCTCCCAACCCTTAATCAGCTGGTCATATTCAACCTTTTCAATCTTCTCTGCTTGTAAAAATAGATAGTATGTAAAGAGCAACAACAAGAAGAAAATCGAGTGCTCCAGGTTCTCAAATCTGTCACCAGTAAGATTATCAAACATGACAAATGATGTGAACAATAAAGTTGAAATTTTGAATGCCAAGCGGTGAAGAGTTCTTGTACCATACAAGGTTCGTTTTGAATATTCATTCTTGATTCCAAGAATTGACCTTATGAAAATATAAAGAAAGACCAATCCAAGAACGATTTCAATATAGCTAATTGTGTATAGAGCATATTGAGAGACATCATAAGATAAACCTAACTGAGAGAAGTATTCTCGAAATGCTTCATCACGATTCACACCAAAGAGTCCATGTACTCGATACTTTTGAATTCGATATTCTAACTCACCTGTTTCTGCATCAAGAACAGCAAATTTTGCTACATTTGGATTTGTATCATGACGAAATTCACCATTGAAGAATTTATCAAATCCGTTTAATGTCCAAAAACCTGCAAAGAAAAAGTAAAGTAAAAATACAAGCTTGACCTTTCGATCAAGCTTAACTAAGAAATGGGTCATGCCGCTTCCTCTAAAAAGTCATAACTGAATTTACCAGTTAAACCTCCAACGGAATATTCAGTTACTCGATTTTCAAAAAAGTTAGTATGGTCTGGAGCATTTAAAATAAAATCAAGCCATGATAATGGATTATCTTTTACTTTATAATTACCTTTCATACCAAGTTGAATTAATCTTCTGTCTGCCATGTAACGAATATACATCTTCATTTCCTCAATTGTCAAACCTTCCATTTCAGAAAAGCCGAAGGCTCTTTCAATAAAGATATCTTCAAGTTTTACAGCGGTACGAACCATACTGTAAATTTTCTTCTTAAAATCATCATTGACAACTCGTGGATTTTCATTGCAATATGTTTTAAACAATTTAGCCATTCCCTGTGCATGTAAGTTCTCATCACGAATAGACCACTCATTGATCTTACCAAATCCTTTCAATTTACCAAATCTTTGAAAATTCAATAACATGGCGAAAGAACTGAACAACACAAGGCCTTCATTGATAACAGATTTTGCAATTGATAAACCAATACCTTCTTTTGAATGAATATCAATATCAAGCATGAAGTCATGTTTGTCTCTCATCTGTTCAATATCTAAGAAGGCGCTGTAATCACTTTCAGGAAATCCAATTGTATCATTGAACAAAGCATACGCTTCTTGATGAATGAATTCACGGGCAGCAAAGCTTGCCAACATTTTGCGAATTTCATTGTTCTTAAAGATCTTTAGATAGTAATTGATATAGTTTTCACCTACATTGACATCACTTTGAACAAACAATGTCAACACACTACGAATGAAATCTTTCTCACCTTGTGAAAGTTTTTTTGATTTCCAATCATGAACATCATCTTCAAGAGAAACCTCTTCTGGAATCCAATGAATTTTTTCATGCTGTTGAGCCATGTCAACTGCCCAAGGATACCGAAATGGCTTATAAGTTACTGAACTTGTTTCAAGACCACCAAAGGCCTTTTTAAGTAAAAAATCTTCTTGATTAACTAAGTCAACGTAACCACCTATATGTTTTTCATCAATAAAAATTTGTGGAACACTATTGACTTCTTTACCATTTGAAATCTTTTGATAGAAATCCATTCTTTCATTTTGATCATCAAGTAACGTTTCGTTATATTCAATTTGATTAATACGAAACCAATCTTTAGCCTTCTGGCAATAATCGCAACCCGTTTTTGAGTAAATGTGGACTTGCATCTTCCTCTTTAAATTTTTTTAAAATGTATGACTGTTTTTTCATCAAATCTTGTTGACCTCCAATATATTCACCATCAACAAAGATTTGAGGAAAAGTTCTGATGTTAATTTTATGCTCTCTTGTGAGCCTTGCTTTTAGTTGTTTTTGTTCAAATGGTGAATCGGTATGTACGAGAGAATATTCAATACCTCTTGAGGCAAACCATTCAACCGCATCCATACAATAATCACATCCTGGTTTAGTGTATATTAAAACGTTCATTTTATTCCTCATGTAAGATCATTAGATAGTCTGAATTCGTTGTTTTTGCAATTTTGTCAAACCCGTATGATTGATACCATCGAACCAAATCAAATTGATTCTTTTCGCCTACATCAGCAATTAGAAAGATTGCTTCCGCACCCTCATCATATGCTTGGTCAATCACTTGATCAAAAAGCTTCTTGCCAATTCCTTTACCTCTGTTTTCAAGTTCAACTTCCATATTCTTGATGATTCCAACTCTACGAAACTTATTGAGATATTGTTTCGTAATTGTTTCGGGTACACCATTCGATGAAAGAAAATTTTTCAATTGCTCACGATTTGTATCAACAACATAAGCATCAACATTTCCATGTTCATGGTCTTGAGAAATATCTGTAACTTCAGTGATAAAGGTGCTAAATGATTTTAGCCCTGACAATCCAGACATTCATCTCCTTCCGCTGATTTGTCAACGTAGTCTCGCAAAGCATCTCTTTCAACTTTTGATGAAACATTTTCAACACGATGTTCAGCTTCTGTTCGTAGATAGTATAAAGTCTTAAGTTTATTTTTCCATGCGAAATAGTGAACCTTTAATAGACTCGCCTTGTCCATTTTAGCAGGAAAGAATAGATTTACAGATTGACCTTGCTCAATATACTTTTGTCGATCTGCAGCATGTTGAACAACTGTAGCTTGATCTAATTCCATTGCGGTTTTAAATACAGCCTTTTCATGGTCAGATAGAAACTTTAAGTGTTGAACTGACCCACGATTCAACATGATGTTTGACCATGTTGCATCTGTATTCTTATTATACTTTGCCAACACTTTAGCAAGATACGGATTTTTAATTAAATAAGAACCAATTCTTGATCTTTGAGTGTATGTATTGGCATTGTATGGTTCGATTGATGGTGAGACTCCAAGCAGCATACCAGAGTTAGCATTCGGCGCAATGGCAGTCAGATGTGCATTACGTCTTCCTGTACCCTCACCGTCAAGGTACTCACCTTTTTGTTGACCCAATCGGTGTGTCTGCTCTTTTGCTTTACGATCAATATGATAGAATATTCTTTCATTTTCAACTCTTGCATTTTCACTTTCCCAAGCAATATTGTTTTTCTGTAGCCAAGAATGAAAGCCCATTGCACCAAGTCCTAATGAACGTTCTCTTGTTGCAGAATATCTTGCTTTTGATAATTCATCTGGTGCATGTTCAATAAAGAATTGAAGAACATTATCAAGCATTGTGATCATATCTTCAACAAGTGATGTATCTCTCCACTCATCAAACTTGTCTAGATTCAATGATGATAAGCAACAAACTGCTGTTCTTTCATCATTTGTAGGTAGTGTGATTTCCTGACAAAGATTTGAACTATTAATTCGTAGTCCTTGATCTTTAAGTGATTGCGGTAGATGACGATTTGATTCAGAAATAAAATGAATACATGGCTCACCTGTACGATATCGAATTTCGAGAAGAGTTTCCCATAACTCTCTCGCACGAATTGTATCACGAACTGTATCATCATTTGGATCGATCAAGTCCCACATTTCATCTCGCTCAACTGCTCTCATGAATTCATCAGGTATGTTGATTGAATGATGAAGGTTGAGATTTTTTCGATTCACATCACCAGTTGGTACTCGCATGTGAATGAATTCTATAATGTCGGGATGTGAGATATCAAGAAATGCACAAAGTGAACCCTTGCGAGTATTACCACAAATGATAGGCTCAAAGAGTGGACTATCACGAACCATAATTCTACCTGTTGGTACAGTTACGAAATATCCGAGAGCCTCCCAATCAAATTAGAAATTACGAAGTAAATAGATAGGAAC
>JAAHTH010001015.1_pt1 | contig 25694 bp, 38 predicted proteins | sample 6116091 | NCBI WGS metagenome assembly JAAHTH01 (sample SAMN13939990, study PRJNA603662) | sponge metagenome | isolation source: marine sponge | host: Mycale hentscheli | place: New Zealand | collected 2006
CTCCAAAAACGTGAAGGTTTAATCCTGATTCTGGTGTTACTCCTATTCCTACTTGTGTTGTAGATATATATAAAGGAGTAGTATTTCCAAGTCCGTCTGTAATTTGTTTTGCTGTTGTTCCTATTGCATCATTGTCTATTGACTTTAATAACGCATCATAAGTATTTTTTATTTTCGTGCTTGTTAATGTAGCCATTATTGCTTTTTAAATAAGTTAATAATTTTTTTACGTTTGCCTTTTTTGGCTTGTAAGTCTTTTTTACAATACCCATCCCTCGAAACTAGCATCTTTATCAGGATAAACATCCTGGTTTGAATTAGTATAATATTCATTAAATTTACTAGGTGCATTAAATTGCATATAACTAATAAACCTATCAGTATAATATTGAGCTAAATTTCTTGATTTTTCTATTAAGAAATCTATTTCAATTTTATCTACTACACTAGCATTCTCACTTGAACTTTTATACACGCCTTTATTAGCTATGTTATAGCTAGCAAAAGGTAAATATTCAACCATAGCCCAATGTATTACCATAGGTTTTACATAATCGTTAACTAAAGTTAAATAATCTCCTGTTAAATTATTAGCTATTATATCATCACTTATTTTATTAAATAAATCACTACCAAGATAATTTTGTATGTGTATATCTTGTGCGATCTTTACAAATTGTATAAATTTATCCGTGTCAACATTCCCGTTAACAGCGGTATATTTAACTAAATCACTTCTTGTTATAAATAATGCCTGTGCCATAATTATTTCTTATAGTTTGGATGATGTCCTTGGTTTGCCATATCTTTAGGTGCTTTTTTTGCATCTTTCCAACCTCTTGGTTTAGCTTTGTAGGTTTTTGGTATATCATTAACTTCTACAAAGTCTTTTATTTTATCTGATTTTTCTATGTATTTACCGTTTGTTTTTTTCTTTAATCTATAAAGTTGTTCACTCCAGTAATGTCCACAACTAACCCCTCCTTTAAATCTAAATAGATCATAAGCTTTACCTTTGTGTCCAAAAGATTTATTTACTCCTTTTTTAGATGCTGCATCAATATCTTCAATTCTATAAACCATATTTCTTTTTATCAATGCTTTACAAAATTCTCTTGAGTTTCCACTAGAATATTTTTCAGCATATTTATATCTAACTTTATAATAACTTTTATCTAATACAGAAAAATCACCTTTACCTTTTTTTAAGTTAGGTATTGCCATTGCTATTTTTTGGAATAAAGTTTTCTTTTCTTCTATAAGATCATTAGCCCAAGATTCAATATCTTTATTTTCATCAGAATATTCTCTTTCATCTACTAACTCCCATTCGTCACCTATTTCTTCACCTTTTAAATTTTCTAATATATCTAATGCAATATCATCAGAAAGTTCATTAGAAGTGTCTGAGGACATTTTTACACCTGTTTCTTGCTCTTTAGTTTCTTCATCTTCTATTTCTTCTACTTCAGTGAACTCTAAAGGTTGTAAAGTTTTAAAATATAAATGTAAAGAAATATCATTAACAGCTAAAATCTCATTAAAACAGTCTATTAATAATTCTTGATAGTTTTTTATAACTATGTTATCAAACAATAAAGATGCAGTTTTTATTTCGTCTGCATTATTTCCTAAACCACTATTACCGTCTTTTATACCTAATAATAAAGGTGAAGTAATTCTATGTGATATAATTAATTTTTTTATACATTCATTTGATAAATACTCGTAGTGTTGTGGTGCGTCATTTAATGGAATATCATCCACTGTTGTTTTACTTTCTGCATTATTATTAAAAGCTACAATTACTTTTTCACCTTGACTTCCTGTTAATTTATTTAAAACATCAGTTTTAACTTGTAATTGTTTTTCTCTATCAGGAATTCCGTTATTAAAGTTTACTACTTTAGTACCTGAAAAACCACATTGAACTTCATTTATTAAATAATCAGCTACTTCTTCTTCTAGTTCTGCATACGCTAATCCACCTTGATAATCTACAGGAGCATAATAATCATAACCAGACACATATCTTTTAATAATTATTACTTCTGATGTTTTTTTATTACCAAAACCAAATGCAGGAATTCTTTCAGGTTGTTCTGAGGGCTTTATTTTACTCCAGTTATGATGATAATAATAAGCTTCGATTTCCCCCTTCTCGTTGCACTTTTCAGCTCTTAATGTTTGTCTTGGGAAATGTTCTGCTTTTATAACTTTTCCGTTTTTATAAATTATTTGCATACTTCCTTCACCTAATAACTTGAGATCTTGACAAGTTTTTCTAATATCTTTATTAGGAAATATAGAACGCATTTGAGCATACTCATCTGGTTTTCTATTCGAATCAGACGCATCTAATCCTTTTCCATAAATCATATTAACAACACCATTTATAATAGCATTATTAGTAGCACTACCATTATATCTATCTATAATATATTGATAATAATTGTTATCTTCACCATAATTAATCCATTCTTTGTTTTTATTTTCAACAATTACTGGTCTATTATAATTTGATAAGTTTAAAATATGTAAGTTTTCCATTATATAACTATGAATTCGTTATTACTACTATGAGTAGTATAATTATTATTATTTACACTATAATCTAATACTTGCTGATTAGTGCAAAATATTTTATCTCTAAATATCACATTATTACTTGGATCTGTTATTTCTATAGTATAAAAATTATCTTGCTTTAAATCAAAAACAGCAGTTAATTGTCTATAATATTTAACTAAAGAAAAGTCACCTGTATGATCTTGAGAATAAACACTTTTATTTTCTGTCTCTGAAAATATATCTACACTGTAAGTAATAGAACCACTATATTCTCTTGGAATAAAGCTTATTGTTTGTGAACTATCAGAGTCTTGTAATATTATCATATATATACAATAAAAAAAACAACTATTTGTTATAATAAAAAAGAGGGCTATTGCCCCCTTTTAAATAATATATAGTAAATATATTTTAGAAATCTGAACCAGATGTCACAGTCACAGTAGCACTAGACATTCCAGCGTAAGGATCTGAAGCAGTAGGACTATCAACAAAATTAGCCGGCTTTACTTCTTGAGCTGAAAAGCTAAGAGTATATCCGCTTAGGTCTCCCATCGCGGCTCCAGTTACAATTGTTCCCCCTGTTACTTCTGAACCATGTTCTAATCCCATTACAAAAACATTACCGTTATAATCTTCTACAGCAATATGAGGTCTACCATAAGCAAGTAACTTAATTTCTTTATTATCTTCTTTAGATAATTTATGTAGTGTTAAGTTTAATGTTTGCTCAAAGAAAGTAGTACCATTTTCTCTTGAAGAAGTAACGGTTTGTTCGAATGATGAATTTCCTTTTAATTCATATTTATAAGCAGTAAATGTACCAGTCATGTCGGTTATTTGATCATCTGCATCTTGAGACACAGTACCAAAACCACCAAAGTCTGTAAAATAAACATTTTTTATTCCACCAACTACATCTTTACATGGTTCAATTCTACCTTTTGTTAACGTACAAGCCATAATTTTTTTATTTTAATTAAAAAAAGGGCAGGTAGATTAATTCCACCTACCCTTTTCTTATTGTTATACAATTACTATTAAGCTAATGTTAATAGCACTAAGTCAGAACCAATTCCATATTGAATACCGCTTGTAAATCTCATAATAACTCTTACGTTTTGAGATCCATCTAAGTCAGCCATATCTAATACTTTTACCTCGTTGTGATCTGACAATAAACCTGTACCGAAGTATAAGTTAGATTTTTGACCAGCAACAGCGTGATCAGATGGCATTCCTGGAGCTAATACAACTTTAATTCCATCGAAAGAAAGTGCATTACCCATATTATACCATTGATTTCCTTTATTTTCGTAACCTGCAGCCCCAAGACCTGATGCTCCAAAACCTCCAAGAGATCTAACGTATGCTTGGTAAGCAACTGGTGGTAAATAAATATTTAAATCTTCTTTTCCGTAGATTGCGTTAGGAATTGAATCAACAATGTTTCCTAATAAACTATTAATGTTAGAAGAAGTAAATGAAGTTTCAGAACCGTTAGCAGCATCATTAACGTCTCCGTCAGCAGCCATAAGAACTGTAAATCCGTCAAATTCACCAGCGTTTCCGTTAACTCCAGCCCAAATGTTTTGCTCAGTTTTTTCTGCAACTAAACCAGCAACGTGGCTTATTAAGAAATCACTAAATTTAGGAGGTAAGTTATCAAATGAAGAATATCCCATTTGGATAGCTTCCCAATCGCTTCTAAAGTCTTTTTTACAAAGCTCTAGGTTTACTTGGAATTCTTCTGGTTGAAGGATTCTCTCTGTTAACGTAACGGTAGCAGTGTCAGTAAAATCACACGTTGCGTCCTTGATTACGTTAGAATCAGTTGCAACTTTTTTAATTACTTCTTTGAACTTTACGTTAGGTTTTATCTCGATATTACCTTGATCTAAAGTAGCACCAGATAGTAATGCAGCGGAAATATACTTTCCGGCAAATTCCCCTGCATAAGTACTCGTAATTGATGTAGTAGTAGCCATAATAATTATTATTTATTTAATTTAAAATTCTATTTAATACTCTGTCTTTAATTGTTTGTGCTCTATTTTTAGAATACAAATTTATTTTATTTTTTTCTTTTCCTTCAGGTGAGTGATTAACTTTTTTAGTTTCTTCAGCTAATTCAACAGGTTCTTCTTTACTTAACATTTCTGTTACAGCAAGTCCAACTTGTTCACTCATTTCCTCTTCCTCTTTGTGAGGACCTTTAAGATCTTCGATCATAGCTTTAATTTCATCTACAACTGAAGTTAATTCTTCTTTTGTAACATATCTAGCCTCGATCTCTTCTTCTTTTTCTTCTAGTTCTTCAGAAATTTCTTCAGAAGCTTCAATTTCTTCTTCAACTTCTTCTTGTTCAGGTTTACTATCAATAATTTCTTTAATAATCCCTTCTTCTTCAATAACTAAAATTTTACCATCCTCTAATTCATATTCACCTAACGGAAGAGCTACACGCTCATCTTCAGTAACTATAAACACAGCTTGGTCACTTTCAAATGATTCTGCTTCCAAAACAGTACCATTTTCTAACTTCATTTGTGCTAACTTTACATCTTCTATAGAAGATTCGGTTTCAACGCCTAGAAGTTCTTTTACTTGATTTAACATTTCTAATGGTTTCATATTATATATAATTAATTTATAAAGGTTTTGTTATATTTTCCCTATACCTTGTGCTTGGTAACTACCATCGCAGCATTTCCTAGAATATGTTTGCCCGTCTTTACATAAACATCCTCTTTTACTATCTTTTGGACTTGTATAGTATCTATTTGACTCGTATTTTTTTTTCATATTATTTTTTTGGTACGCAGTTAGGTACTTTTTTACCGTTTTTCATTTTAAAACCTACCATCTCATAACCATCCCAGCACGGTGCTTTCAACTCTTCTAATTCTTTTAACTTACTTTCGGCCCAACGTTTTCCAGCTTTGCCTCCCCATAGTAAATAAGATATAGTTCCACAAGCTTCATTATCACCTTCTTTGTAATACTCCTCTGCTCTAGACAAATAACTATACATTCTTTTAATTGTCTGTTTACTAATAGCTTTTCCTTGAGCTAATTGTTGAGCTCTAATTTTACCAACTTGAGTGGCACATTTATTGTTTACCCTTTCATTAAGTTCTAATCCTCTTTTAGCATTATTCTTAACCACTTGTGGATAATCAGCATAAGTTTCTAATTCTAGTGTTTTACCACTTTTATATCTTTTATCATTTTTAATAATACCTTTTATTTGTGATAATAACTCAGTAGCTTCTTCTTGTTCTATAATTGCAAGTGCATTAGGTTCATTTGGTCTTTCTAATTTATCCGCGAAATAACCTTCTATTGAAAAACCTTTAACTTTACCAGTTTTTACAAAATCATTCCAAACTTCATCGTTATTTACTTTTACAGAAACCATCCAGGTGCCTATAGGTGCATTTAGATCATACTTTCTTGTCTTATCAAATTTATCATCTTCAACTATCCAAGATTCAACTACAGATAGTCCTTGTAACGGTAGTTGATGTTCTAAAGTAGATTTGTTTTGATTACCTCTCATTAAAAATAGCTCACTTGCTTTTTTAACTGTTTTTCTAGAAAAATAAATGTAGTATTCTTTTTCTTTGTTTTTTCTATATATTGGTTTATTAGGTATTAAAGCAGCTCCCATAAGAATTCTTTTTTCCTTATCAACCTCTGCTAGTTTTAATTCCTGATTTTTTAATGCAATAAAATCTTCTTCTATCGCTGGGTTTTCAACAACTGATATTGCTTGAATACCTGAAAACTCATCTGATTCGTCTATAAAAAGTTCTATGATGTCCATATATTAATAATAATATTATTTGTGTTTTGTTATATTATCCAATTGTTGCTCCTGATACAATATTCCTATCAAGTTCCTGTGCTGTTGTAACATCGTTACTAACTACAAATGCTTTTACTGGTTGTTGTGTTTGATCTGATATAACACTAGCTAATTGATTAGTAGCACTTGCTCCAACTACATTAAAAGCCGGAGGAGCAGATGGGATAGCCGGTGATGCGCCACTTCCACCTCCAGATCCTTTAGCAAACGACGGAGGTGTCGGTTCTTTTGTTGCTGTTATTTGTTTTACGTTTCTTAAACCTGCTGCTATAATAGCTGCTGCTTGTACAAAACCAAATATACCTCCTTGTCCTAAAGCTTTACTTGCACCAGCATAAGTATCTCTAATAGCTTGAACTGTAGCTATTCCTTTTCCAAATTTACTATTTTCACCTACTATAGATGCTATATTGCCTAATGCATTTGTAATTTCTTGTTCTTTTGCTTTTGCTAAATCTTTATCTAACTTATCCTGTTGTCTTTTTGTTTCTTCGTCATAAGCTAGTAGTTCATTATTAGCATCAGCATATGCTTGTGTACCTTCTTTATATAATTTCTTTTTAGTTTCTAATCTTTCTAATTCTATTTCACGTTCCTTTTCTAAATTATCTTTTTGTGCTTGTAATCTTAAATACTCATTTTCTATTTGTTCTGAATTAAAGTCTCTTTCTGCTTTTTGTCTTTCTGTAGTAGCATCTATGTCACTTTGCTCTAAATCTAATTTTTCTCTTAACAATGCATTACGGTTAGAATCTTGTTCAGACATAAAACCAGTAATTTGAGCTTCAACAGCTGCTTTTTCATTTTTAGCCTCTTGTAATGCTAAGAAGTTTTCTTCATTTTTATTTTTATCATATTGAGCTTGAGCAGCAGCTTCGATAGCATTAGCATTTTCAAGCATTGCTTGTTTTTGTTCTTCTAATACTGCTTTTAATTTATCATTTGCTGCTATTCTTTCTTCTATAGTATTAAACTCATTGTCTCTTAATTGTCTTTGTTGTTCTGCTTGTCTATCATAATCTTCTATAATACCTTGGTTTAAAACCCTTGCTCTTTCTGATGTTTTTTGTAATTCAATATTAGCTTTAGCTGAATTTACAGTTTCTTTAACATAATCTTTAGTTGCTGTTACAACATTTCCTACTGTTTCAACAGTTTTATCAAAACTATCATCTACACCTGTAACTACATCAAATAATTCTTTTCCTGCATTTTTAGCGCTTTCAGCAGCTCCAGCAAAATCACCTTGAAATACTTTTACAACAGCATCTCCTAAAAAACCTAAAGCATCTAAACTTGATTTTACTCTTTCTATTACATTATCAACTATCGCTTGTCCAAAATCTTTTAAAGAACTAACTGGATCTTCAAATATACCTTTAAAATAGTCTATTATAGTTCCTGCATTAGTATCTATAAAGCTAAAGAAGTCATTAAATGCTAAAGATAAGGTTTCAAATGTTGTAGAAAAGAAATCAGTTACTTTTTGATTTTCATTTAAAACTTTTGTAAACTTAGCAAACGCTGCAATAGCTAAACCTATACCTGCAGCTTTTAAAGCTCCACCTATTTTTTTAACACCACCAGCCGTTTTATTAGATGCATTCTCAACACCTTTTAAACCGTCTTTAGTATCTTTATTACCTTTTTCAACTTGCTTATTAAGTTCTTGTATTTCTTTTTTTAGTTCTTCTACTTCTGATACAGCTTTATCTGTTTTAGCAATAAGATCTATTGTAATTTTTTCCATGCTATTTCTTTTTTAAATTGAGCGAATGTTTCTTTTAAACTTTCAGGAAACTTATATTTTCCTTGTGCTATTCTAATGTTTTCTGTTTCACCATTAGCGTCTTGTAATAATTGTAATATATTTTCTATCATACCTCGTTTAATAATTCTATATCACTTTCTCCAGTTCCTAGATTAGTTGTTATGCTATTAATTTTATAACTTCTGTTGTTTACTACAAACCTGTCTGCTAATGTGTAGTTTCTTAATATCTTTAATGGAAGAAATGCTTTAAATTTTGATAATCTTCTTTTAGTTTTAAACACATCAGTTATATAAGTTGTATAGTAATTTTGAAATAGTGTTCCTGTAAAACTCTCATTAGGAGTATATTCATTAAGTTCTTGATTAAAGTTTATATTAGCTGTACTTGTGCTTGAGCTTGTAGATACACTATTACTTGGAATCCAGTAATCATCAATGTCTTCTTCTCCTGAAGTTAATCCTTCAAGAAATCTAATCTCAGTACCATTAGTAATTTGTATTGGATAAAATAAAACAGGTTCTCCAATATATGGGTCATTATTATCATCTACACACCATCCTACTTGAGCATCTGTTTGTGCAAAGTTTGCACCTGCATCTAATAACCTTTCATACTTCATATGTTCAAAAGGAGATTCTACTGTATATATATCTCCTGCTATTTCTCCAACTTCATCATCTCCTCCTCTAAACTTTGTTGTCCCCCATCCTTGACCTGCTAACTGTTCGTGTTGTAATGCTAACTTAGTTCCAAGTCCTTTATATTTAAACTCTATTTCTCTATAAGGTAGAGCTACATTTATTTGACTAGAATCTATATCTACATATTCACTTATATCATAACTTGTACCTGCAGTATAGAAACTATCTAATGTTTGTACTTTAATTGTACCATCATCTTGTTTGAATGCAGTTAAATTATAAGTCTTGAATAATCCTGTAAGAAAATCTATGACTTTTTGTTTTGGCATCTGTGCTGTTCCACTAAACTCTTTTGTAGCATTAATTGTAAATTCAGTTACATCAAAAGTATGTGATTCAGGAACTTGCAAATCTGACATTTCCCAATCAACTGCATTTTCAACACCAGACTCACCAAAAGTAAATTGTTCTGTTACTGCTAATCTTACTGTATATGTACCATCAACTAAGTCTATATTTTTATTAGCATCTGAAGGAGCTGTAGCTACTATCGTATCATATACTTGACCATCTTTTAATACTGTTACAGTATAAGATGTGTTTTCACTTGAATTAGGTCTTACTGTTAGAGTAGAAGTTATTTTATTTGCTCCTGTTTGATTTGATACTATAATTTTTTCTGCAATAGCTTCTACATTAGTCATTGTATTATCTAATCCAAATTGAACTAATTGTGTATATTGTTCAGGTGCATTAGGGTCATCTATAAATCCTTTTTTTCTATGCATCCACATATAAAGATTATAATAAGGAGCATTACTTGAATTAAAGAAGTCTGTAGAAAATGTTATATTATATTTTTCTTCTATAGCTTTTACTATTAAATGTACTCTTATAGCATATTTTAGTTGCTCCCAATATACTCCGTGATGATGTTGTCCTCCTGTTCCTGTAGGTGCATATAAGTTACCATCTCCTGCTACTTCATTTACACTATCATAATATAATCTTTCTGTATGTGTTATTAAAGGAACTACTAAAGCATCATTATAAACAACACTATCTACAGTAAAATTTAAACCTAATTTTAAACCTGTTTTAATAGTATTCATATCATAGTTAGTAGTAAAGTTTTCTAACCAATCTAATGCATCTAATTCATCATCTCCTAAAAGGTCTTTTAAGTCTATAGTGTTTCCGAAAAAAGTTATTCTATAAGCATAAGGTTTATTGTTCTTCATATCTACTCCCTCTAACTTTATCTTACCTTTTTCAAAAGGGAGATAGTTTAATTCTATAGTAGAGTTCTTTTTTACTCTTGCATCAAATCCATTTACTATATCATAATTGTAATAATGTTCAAATACTTTGTTATTTCCTTTAGATGCAGGTAATGAGAAGGTCTTAGTAAAGTTTGTAAATACTTTTGCTATGTCTTTTACATTTTGAATAGTTTGTGTTAAAGAAACTGATTCATCTTTGAACATATCCATTCTATTTCCCTCAATATATAATTGAATATTCTGCATTATCTAATGTCATTTATTTTATTGAACGCATAACTAAAGTCTATAGTGTAATTTATAAGTCTATCGTTTACTGATGTCTTAAATTGTAAGCTAGACGTATCTAAAGTTATTGGTAAAACTTCGTTGCCATCATATACAAACACTTGTTCACTTAACATTAGCTGTTTAATTACATCATTAAATGATTCATCTATAAATCCTGTATTCATTGTTATAGACTCTTTTCCTGTAACGTGGAATTGTCTTATTTGATGCTTTTCTTTATTATAAGTAGGGTCTGCTACAAAGTCCATTAAATTACGTTTGTAACTATCTGAATTTGCATTTAAACTCTTAACTGATTTTTTATGGAATGGCATAATCTGTAATGCTCCATATTTATTGTAGAATATAACATCTAAGAAATCATATTTAGGTTCACATACTTCTTCTAATGTTACAACTATACTTTGTGTGTAATTAGATTTTGTTGTAGATATTGTTATTTGATCTCCTGTTTGTAATCCTGTAGTAGGAGTTATTCTTATATATATAATTTTATCTTCTGAAACATTTGTATCGCTTATTGTTATATCGCTTATTGTATTTCCCCAAGCTACGTCGTATAAATTCCAAAACTCATCTACAACATTCCAATATACATCTGCACCTCCACCTGTTGTAAATTCTATAGTTCCTTCTGCTTCAGCAAAAATTGGAAATACTATATCTCTACCTTGCTTAAAATATATCTTAGTATTTGATTGTAGATATTGAGGTGTGTAGTTACCTGTATCTGCTATAGTATAAGGTGCATTTGTCGCAAATATATCATTTTTTACTGTAAGTTGTGTATCACTATCTATTGCAGTAACTATCGTGCTATTTGAATCTGTTGTATATGTTGCTATATCTCCCACATTAACTGTCTTAGTAAATGTTTGTGTTGAATCTATAAGTTTATAAGCTGTAGTTGCTCCATCAGTAGTACTGCTTATTTTTGTAACGGCAGGATTTGTACTTGTTCTAGGATTTACTCCTTCTTCAAAATATCCATAACCATCAAAAGCTAAGTAATCTAAATTCTGTGTTTCACTACCTGATGTTTTAGTTAATGTAACATCTGCTTCTACCCATACACCATCTATTGAATATGAACCATACTCTGTAATTAGATAATCTCTAATGAGTTCTGTTATTTCATATATCACATAGTTATTAGTACCTATAATATCTTTGCTTATAGTGTACTGTGGTGATGCAGGTTTGTCTGTTGTTAAAGTTCCTGAATATATATATAAGCTCATTGAAGCTGAACTAAGTGTACCAGAAGCTGGTTCTACTTTTATATAATAAGGACTTCTTGCGTTTATTATTGTACTCATTGTCTTGTATCAATTGTTATATTAATAAGGTCTTTTGCAAATGCTTCACCTAATTCGCTTGGTAATCTAGTGAAAGCTTTTTTAAATGGTTTAGTAAAGAAAAAACTCGGTTTTATGCCTTGTGCAAATATAAATTTCTGTAATACAAATCCAATAGACCTATAATTACCTTTTGCAAATCTTCCTTTTTCATCTCTTAGTCTAAAGTTTCTAGCTTTAGCCCACTGTTCTATAAACTTTTGTGGTGGTTTTTTATTAGTATACTTAAAAGGACTATTAGGTGCTTTTTGTTTTCCATTCTTAACCAAACTAGGGTTTGCACCTTTTACACCTTGATCTACAAAATCTCCATACTGATCCATAAATATATCTAAATATAAGCCGTCTTGTTTTTGATCTACTTTATATTTTAATGATTCATATAAATTATTTGTATTATTTTTCTTTTGCTTAGTTAAGTTAGTACGTGCTTGTTGTATTACATACTTAGCAAATTTATTTAGTTCCTCTTTTGTTTGTTTAAAATCCATTAGCAAATAGTCATATCATTTTGTATTATTATATCGAATGTAGCAGTCCAACCAGCTAATTTGTTCTCAAATCTATCTACAAAAGGTTCACAAGAAACATCTCCTTGTAATTGATATAATTCACTATATAAATCACCTCTTTTAAGTAGACTAGTCAACCTAGTGGCAACTCCTAGTTGTGTATTTAATACATCTTGCTCATTATCATTACCCATAAACTTTGTAGTTTCTTCTTTTTTACTCTCATCTACAATGTCCATAAATAATATACTCATACTAAAAGTAATTGTTTTATCGTTTATAGTACTATTGTTTATTATTATATGTGATAATGGAAAAATGTTTTGTTTGTTTAAGTCAACATCGTCTATATTACCGTATGTAATTGTATTTACAAAAGGTTCTTGTTCTAATGTTTCTTTTATTTTTGTTGTTATATTATAAAATCCTGTCATTTTTTAAATTTTGATTTTATTCTTTTTGATTCTAATTCTAATTTATCTTTTTCAAATGCTAAATACATTAAACATTCATGTAGGTTTCTATTGGTGACTTTGTTAAATCTTGTAATGTCTCCTCTACTAATTCCATATACAGATTGATACCAGCCCCATTTCCTAGCAAAGTTTGATTCGATTGAATATTGTCCTTCTGACTCTGTAAAGATTTCAGGATATTTATCGATAAGTCCTTGCTTAAACTGTAAAAAAAAATAATGGTTGACATAACAATAGATAATGGCATTTTTTTCATATTATTATTTATACCTTTATATTCTTTTATTATATACTTGTCTTTATCTTTATATGTAATTGGTCTAAATAAAACAGACATAGCTTTATCCATAGTCTTCCAATCACTAAAATAATTATCAAGATCTATATACTCTCCGAATGTCATCTCATCTAGTTTAGGTATAAAACCATAATGGATGCCATCTAAAACAAAAGAATTTTTAAATTTTGATTTTTTTTTAAATAAATTATCTATGTGTTGTAGTACTTTATCAAGACTAGTATACTTTATTTTTACAATTTCTTTTAAGTCTATATTGCAAAATATTTCTACCATCTTTTGGTTTATAAAGTTACTACTTTCTTTACCATCAGATATTTTGTGGAATTTTTGGTATTGCTCTAAAGTTATATCATCTAAAGAGCTTGGTACGTATATATCTAACTTCATATTAATACAATAAAAAATTAGACCTTTTGTATAAAAGAAACTACATTAATTTGTTTCCAAATCTTCTAGCATAATAATGTGAATATACTTTTTGTAAAGCTTTAGTCAATTCTTGTTCTTGTTTATACTCTTGTTTACCTACTAATAGTTTACCGTCACAGTTAATTTCTATCTTAACGTAATGTTTTCTTCTACCAGAGGAAGCTCTATAAGTTTCTTGTTGAGGCATAGGATAAGCTGTTATATTATTTTTAAAACACCATCTCATTTCTTTAGAAGAACTATCATTTACAAACTCATCATTATTCCTGAATCTCATCAATATCTATTCTATTGTTTAATAGCTCTATTATTGCAAATATCTGATCTTCTTTTTCTTCTTTAGTTCCTGCAATTTCTTTTACTCTAATCCAAAAATGATTAGATTTTTTTGGCATAAATAAATCTTTTATTAAATTACCAAACTTTCTCATTGGTCTATAAACCTTAGTGACTTTTGTTACCTTCATAGTGTTAATATAAATAAATTAATTGTAAATAAGTTCCTATTAAGAAGATTGTCCAAATTAACAATCCCCAAGTAAATGCTTCTAAAAATTGTTTCATATAAATGTTTTTGTTATTGCTAATATAATAAACATTTTATTAACAAAAAAATATTTTTAACAAAACTTTAACATTTACCAAATATGGTATTCTCCTTTGTTTGGATCTTCTAGTTGAGAAGTTATAGCATAACGTAAAGCATCAATAGCATGGTTATATGCATCTATAGGTTTATTTAATACATTACCTTGTTTGTCACTCATCCATACGTAGTTTCTTAATTCATTTATTAAGTTCTTGCTTCTAGATGTTATAAAGATCTTATTTTGATTTATAAGGTTTAAACCATAATTAATACTATCTCTACCTTTTTTAACAGGATATACTATATGTCCGTAGTGATTTAATTCTGCTATTGATTTTGGCTCTGCACTATCTGCATAAATAATATTATCAACATCATAAGTTTTAAGTAAGTTACTTATATCTCTATTTAATAAACCTTTTTTATAAATAATCTCATCAAATATGTAACTATCATTATATTTATACATAGCTACAACAGATGTTGGGTCATTACTATAACCAAAGTCCATACCATAACAAAGTATTCTAGCTTCTGTTGGTAATTGTGTTTCTTTCCAATCTGGTATACATACTCCTTCTAAACTACCTAATTGACCTAATCCATATACTTTCCACCAGTTTTTCCAATAAGTACTTTTCTTTGCTTTTACTCTTGCTGACTCTATCTCTTTAACTATTGTTTCTGGCAACGCCTCATTGTCTTTATATGTTAATGTTATAAAATCTACATCTTCTCCATTTAAAACCTCTCTATCGACCCAGAATGAGCTTGTAGGGTTATAATCTAGCCATATGTTATTACTTGTTCTAACCATTAATTGCTGATATGCATCAAATGGTATATTGTTACATTCATTAATATATAAATCTGTTCTTCTTGCTCCACGTAATTTATCAGGCATATCTGTACTAAAGAACTCAATATAACTACCGTTGGTAAAATTATACTTAAGAGTAGACTTATTAAACTGCACATCTCTATATCTATTCAACATCATCATTATTTTTAAGAAGTCTTTTAATGCTCCTCTTCTTAAATGAGGTACTGATTCAGATACTATACTTATTTCTAAATTAGGATTCTTAATTGCTTTGTCTATCAATATAGGAATAATACCAAATGTCTTACCAGCAGATGTTCCACCACGTATGACTTTAATTCTCTTGTTTAATTGGTAAAGCTTTTTAATTGCAGTTGTTACTACAAACTCCATTAAATCTCAAATATTGGTTGCTCTGTATTTAAAGTAATGTCTTTAGTTTCTTTTGGTTTACCAGCATAATAATGATAAAATAATTGTACATATTTAAAATCTCCTTTATCTATACCAGCTTCTAAAGCTCTATAAGCCTTGTCTTCTAATGGTGTAAGTCTTTCAATTAACTGTACTTCTTCAGACTTAGATTTTCTACCAGAACCTTCTCTTTTACCGCCTTTCATTCTTTGAAAAAAATTGATTAATCAATAGAACAATAAAAAAATATAACTTTTGTTAATACATAGCAAGTATCTTATCTAGTCTATCTATTATAAGATCTTCTTTATCTTCAGGTATTCTATTAACTAGATCTATTAGTCTATTGTTTTTAATACTTCTAGACTCTTCTATTTCTTTGTAAGATTTTATTTGTTCTTTTAGTTCGAATATTTCAAAGTTAAGTTCTACACATTTTTGTTTTAACTTAATATGATCATCTTCTTCTGTTATGTCTTTAAGATCTTTTATTTTTGTCTTTGCGTTGTTATAAGCATACCTTAACATGTTGTTGTGTTTTAACCACAACGGAAACTGTGTTAAAGAATATACTACGGTAGAGTGATCTTTATTTACAGATTCACCTATACTATGTAAACTTAAATTAGTACTATTTTTTAATAGTGTATAGTATAAACCTCTTGCTTCACAATATTTTCTTTTTCTAGTAGGGTTATTTACATCTAAACCTAATTCATTATTTACTATTTTTTTATATCTTGTTATTTGATCTGCCATTTTTGTTTCTTATTAATTTAGTTATTTTTATTAATTCTCTCATCTCTATTTCTTGTATTGCTTTATGTATACCAGCACATTGTTCATACATTTCTGTTTGCTCATAAAGTTTTAATATTTTCTTTAATTTAGAAAGTGGAGTTCCTTTTCTATAATCATGTATTGACATGAGATAATATTCTTCTTTAATATCTTTTTCATTCACAAAGTTCCTTTTATTATATATTCATTCAATTCATACTTTTTTTTTACGAAATATTGCTCAAATACTTTTAAACCATATTCTACTTTATCTTTACCTGACAAATAAAACTCTTCACTAACATTATAATGTCCTAAGTCTCCTGTTGATTTATCTATAACAAAAAAGAAAAAGTTTTCATAACTAACCTTGAATAATTCACAATAAATATATACTTGTACATCATAACCATATTTTTTAGCTGACCAAGGAAAAGCTTTTAAATCTGAAGTTGTTTTAAGATCTGCAACATAATCAGATCCTAATATATCAGCTTTAGCTCTAAAAGGATAACCTTGTAAAATATCAAAACCAGGTACTTCAAACTTAGCACCTCTTGTTAATTCTTGCCATATATCATTTTGTAGTAAAGCATCTACAGTATACATAGCTTTATCATATTCTCTTCTCGTATAAACAAATTGATCACTACCCACTTCTTTGACTTTGTCTTTATATGCTTTTGTTACTGCTGATTTTACCTCTACTATGTGACATAATGAATCTAGTTTTTCTGGTTCTAATGCGGCTAGATGTATTAATCTACCGGTCTTAAAGGCTTTACTATCTGATTTAAAATTTAAAGATCTAGCATAACTTTTAGGAGAATCTATTAATGATTTTATAGCTGAAGAACTTAACGCATATTTACCAAGCTCACCGTAATAAAAAGAATCATTATACATTTTTTCTAGCAACTTGTCTTTATCATATATATCACCGTTTAATAATTGTATTTTCTCTTTTCTTTTGCTTTTAGTATATATACTTTTTAATTCATTAACTGTAATGTAACAAGTGTCATCACCATGAAAAGAACCGTTTAAACTAATATGTAAAGCATGAAGTTCATCTTTTGTTTTAAACTGAAATACTTCATCTTTTACTCTTACTTCAACACCATCTTTTGCCCAATCCATAAAACCTATTTTAGGTGTCATGAAAGTTATATGTTTCCATGTTGATTTTTTAGTTACTATTTTCATATTAATTATTTTTTACAAAAGTTCCATTTATCATTTTACCAGTTCTATTTTTAATTACATTATAAGCTGAGTTTATACAATCCTCTATTCTAACATTTCTTAATTCTGCTAAGTTAGTTAATACTACAACCATATCACCTATAGCATCTATTACTTCTTCTTGGTCATTGTCAAGTAAAGCTTTCGCTAATTCACCGGATTCTTCTTGTAATTTAACATATTGTGTTCTGGCATCTCCTTCTTTTAAAATACCTTTTTGCTCTGCCCAATCTCTTATTGGTTGGAATTCATTATTTAGTTTCATCGTTTTTATTTAAAAAATTATTATATATATGTAGATTATTTGCAAAATGATAGTAATTACCAATATTAACATTTAATTCTTTACAGACTAATTCTTGTAATTTACTAAAACAATATTGATCATTACAAAATCCATACCACAAATCATTAGATCTCATTAATACCGACATATTTAACTTGTCATTTATTATAGTAAAGTTTATAGCATAAGTGCATGGGGTATCTTTAGAATATGTTTCTATTTCTTTACCGTCGTAAATAGATATAGAAGCTTGTCTTGTATTTTTATTTTTACTTAAGATATTTATTATTTTTTTTAATTGATCATTTCTTTTCCATTGCCAACCGTAGTTTGACCTAACCTCTTTGTTTTCGTCCATCATAGTATTCCAAATAGGTGCATGTTTAGATATTTCTTCTGCATTTGGATTTCCTGACAAATACCACTTCCATTCTCTTTTAGCATATTTTTTTGAAAAATTTCTCCATTTAGTTTTTATGTTGTTTTCTAATGGATTTAAAATATTAAAACCTATATTGAATAATGCTTTAGTATTATCAAAATCAATTCCCTTTTTTGATATTAGATCATAATAAAATTCAAATGCTTCTTGTGCGTTATTAAATACCATATTTATTAAAATCTCTTAAATCGTTCCAGTCTCTATACGAATTTACTAATTTTTTTTTAATGTTTGGTTTTTTAGCATTACCAGCTACAGAAAAAAACCAATCTCCGCTTTGACCATATTTGTTTAAATAATCCCAACCTTTAGAATCATAAGAGTCTTCACAGTTAAATTCTCTTGGTATTAAATCTGATTTACTATTAAATGGTTTATGATAAGAATAAAAATCAGCTATACCTAATTCTCCTTGTTGTATGTTTCTAGCCACGGCAACTGCCTTAAAATTAGTTTCAGGTAAAGCTATTTGCATTGTTCTAGTTAAAACACCTGTAGATATTACTGACCACATTGTTTCTGGTTTTTGTTTATTTTTAAAAAACTCATAAAAACATTTAACACCACCTGCAATAACTAAAGGGTGATTTAAACCTAAAGGAACAAAAAAAGCATTTGTTTTTTCTGCATATAATTTAGCTAATCTATTTGCATTAGGCATAGCTGCTATTCTTACAAACAAAGGTTTAGCACCTAGTTCTATACATAATGCTTGATGATCACTAACTTCTTTTGAAGAAGGCATAACTAAAGTTAGATTAATATTATATTTATTACATAACCAAGATAAACTTATACCAGCAAAACCTCTTCTTGGTTGAACATATACTATTTCTTTAATGTTTTGTTCCGCTAGTTGTTTTATAAAAAATTCACCAGATCTAGCTTTATAACCTACTTCGCAACTTAAAGACTCATCTATTACATTAAATCCATTTACTTTTTTTATAACAAAATCATCAAAAGAAGATTTAAAGTTTTTAGTTAAGTTTAAATAATAATCTAAACTCTTGTTTTTTAAATCATTGTTTTCTTTATTTTTCTGCTTATTTAAGAACATTATTATAATATTTTATACCGTTGTTTTTTTCTATATGATGTTTGCTCTGAAAATTTTCTATATATCTAATAAAGTCACAAGCAACATCTTCCATGTCATAAGGTTTTGAATGACCTCCTGTAATGTCACAGAGATAACGTAAAGCATCATTTGTTTTTTTATTGGGTAATATCATCTTTAAACATTTTCTAGCGTTAGAACCTACGTAAACATCACTATCTCTATCGACTAAACTAGGATAATATTCTGCCATATCCATAGAAAAAGCAGTTAATACAAAGTTTTGTCTTTTATAACCTTTGTTAATTAACAAATTATTACCGTAGTCAACAACATCTTTAATGCCTTTTATACCAGGTTTTTTAATATAGTTTATTAAATTAATCATTAATTCTTTACTTTCGTTCTGTATGAAATTATATAATCCACCTTTTATCATAGGCAACAAATATCCTTTTACATCACAAAATTTTTTCTCAGGCATAATATTAATCCAGTTGTCACTATCGACTAAGCCTTGTTTTAATTCGTTAACAATCCAAAAATTACCAAAACCATGAGTTCCAAAAGGAGAATCACAATCTCTTTTAGGTATGTAATTAATTCCTGAACCACATAGTCTAAACAAATAACACATTTTAATAAAATCAATATCTTTAATTTTATTTCTACTAATATTAAAATAAATACTATTATTTTTTGGGTCTTCTTTTGCTTTTATTGCTTCTAACAAACTGCTAAATGCTGCAAACCTTCTATTAACAACATCATATATAGGTATGTTCCAAACTAAATCATCATTAACATCTTGTTCTTTCCAATTAAATCCTTGGAATTTAAGTTGTTGCATTTTGTGTGCTTTATTATAATAGTCCTTAAATTGTTCTAACATAATTGTTTTATAAATTTATAAGACTTTGGTCTTAAATGAACAGATTGCCTTGATTCCATTTCATCAAAAGAAAGACCTTTATCATAATTAAAATCCCACTCTATTAAGTTATAATTATAGTGATTACAACCTCTTTTTAATAAACTATTAAATTCTTTTACATAATAAGTTCTTTGTTCTTTAGTACCATAGAAAGGTTTCCCTTTATATAAACCTGTACCAGGTATTTTTCTAGACTCATCTTCTATAGGTAACAAAGAAACTAATGTTATTTTATCTAAATTTAACTTAGTTAATTGTAAAAATAATTCTCTAATTAAATCTACTACAGCTTTTCTTCCGCCGAATCTATGTATGTGAAATCTAACATCTATATTTCCTGCATAAAAAATTAAATTATTAGTATCTTTAGTAATAAAGTTCTGTAATCCTATTTTTAAAAAACCATTCAACGTCTTACCATCTATTCTATTTATAGAATATCCTGGTTTATAAATAGAAATACTATGACTATCTCCTAATATTAGTTTATTATTATATTCTTTAGTATATAAAACTTCTGGTGATTTATTACAACTTAAGCCTTTTAATTCTTTTCTCTTATTGCAAGCTACGTTGTAATCTATTTTTTCATTTATGCAATATACCTTTCCATTAAAATCATTTAACTTGTTAAGTCTTGTATAAAAAGAATCTTGAACTCCTCCAAAAAAATTGAATTTGCCTTCTTTATAATTAACGCCTTCGGAAAGTATTAATTCTTCATAATCATTCCAATCATCTTTTTCAGTTAATATGTCTGCATTATAAATACTTTTTAGAATTAATGTCCAGCCTCCGTTGTGACTATTTAAACTTCTCACAGGATTACTTACTACCCCTACTATTGCTTTTTTATTTTTCATTCTCAAAATTATTTAAAGCACCTATATAAGCAGCAGCATCTAATAAATTATCCTCTTTATGATTATATGATTCTCTAGATAACTTTAATGCTATCATGCACATATACATGTCTTTTGCTGTTATTTTTTTTCCAGTACAACCACTAGCAATCATTGCAGCCCTCTTCATTCCTTCGGAAAAAGGACCATAACTCCTCTCTTTCTCTTGTGATCTTTTATTAATTATTTTGTCTGCTTCCTTCAGTATATTCATTATAAATTAATTCTTCTATGTCTAATAATTGTTTGTCTCCTAATAAACTATATATACTTTCTTCATTTAAAAATACATCTTCTATATTTATTTCCGGAGGTTCAGGTGGATCAAAATATTTAAAAGTTTTTCTACCTGGAGTATAAGTGTGCTTTACATATAAAGCTAAATCTGAATAAAAAATAATCATAACGTGTTTTTTGTTTTAAGCTTTATTATAGTTATGTTTATTTATAATCTTATTTTCTAAGTCTAATATAACGTAGTCTTCTTTTACAATAAGCTCAATTGCTTCACTAATTTTTTTTGCTTTTTCTTGAAGTCTAAACGTTTCAAATATTTCGTTACTAATAGGCTCGTGTTTAAATTTAGGTTTCGGCATGTTTTTATTTTTATAAGTTACACGGCCAATATAATAAACATTTTATTAACAGAAAAATTATTTATGTTTTTTTTCTGCTTTCCTAGCCCTTTGTATAGCTCTAATTTTATCTGATCTTAAATATGATTCTCTGTGTTCTTTAACTAAAAGTTCTTTTTCTAAATGATTTGTATACATATACATCTCGTTAACACACTTAATAAGATTAGATATTTTTGTTCTTTTTTTTCCTGATGTTTTTTCAAATTCTTTTCTTAATGTATTTCCAATTTCATTAAAATATAATTCGTAGATCTGTTTCCTAAGTAAATCCATTATAAATATGTTTTAAATAATTTTTCTAAATCTAATATAACTTCTTTGACACAAGAGTTACAAGATGTTAGTTTTCTTTTTGTATTAAATACTCTATTATATATGTCTAATAGTTTTTGTTGTTTTTCTGGAGTAATTATTAATCTTCTATCAGAAAACCAGTTTTCTAAAAAATTATATTCAATTTCATTTAAACATTTTGGTTTATGATAAGGTAATACTTTATTTAATTTTTCTTTTCTTTCGTCGCACCCACAATCTTCTCCTGCTATAAACTTAGCTACTTTTTTTATACCAGTCATAACTGTTATTTTTTCTATAGTATCACCAAGTCCTTCTGATTTATTTTTGTTTTCTAAATCAAACTTTTTTTTCCACTCTTTATAAGCTTTTGTTCTTTTATCTTTAGGTTGTTTCATTATTATATATTTTTATATTCTCGCCAATCTTTATCGTATTTATCTTTAATTTTATTTTTACAATTTTTCAAAGTATTAAATATGCTAACCCAACTTATTTGTGTTTCTTTAGCTATTTTTCTAATACTCATATCAGTATCTCTATATAACTTAAATAATTTTTTATCATACCAATGCCAATCCTCTATTTCATTATCTATTAATTCACATATTTTATTATAAGCTTTATGTTCCTCAATAGTATCTTCATACTTAATTTTATAATCATCTATACTAACTTTTTTTATTTTGTGTTTAGCATTATAATATTGATAATAAGTTGTTTTTAAAGTAAAAAAAATGTAACCTCTATTTGCTTTTCCGTTTGTTATTATTTTATTTGGATTAGCATACTTGTGTAATATTATATACATCTCTTGTACAATGTCCTCAGCATAATCATATTCGCCAAATGAGTTAACAATGTTAATCCATTCTTTATGTTCTTTAGCAATAACTTCTAACCAATTAGACACGCATAAATATAATCAAAAAATATTTAATATATCTTTTATATCTACATTATTACAATGAAGAATATTTACTCCTGCAAATTCAAATCCAATATTGTTTTTTGTCATACGTAATTTAACAGGTTGTTCTATTGGTGTAGGTCTTCCTCCTGTTTCAACTTCTTTAATTTTCCTTACATGTATTTCACTAATCATCCAATCACTAGAGTGTTGAATATATCTATGTATAGTAAAAACATCATCAGCTCTATTTCCCCATTTACCACCACCTTCAACATCCGCTAAACTTGGTGGGATAGGTAAACCTGAATATTTGTGTTCTTTATTATGAACTTTTCTAAGAGCTTCAGTTACAGCGTGGGCATTTAACCATATTGAAACGTTTTGATGTTTACAAAATAATCTAAATTCTGTTGCTACTTGATAATCATACTCGTGACCATTAATACCTCTCATAGTATTTCTGTCTTTAACTAAACTATTATATGGGTCAATTAAAAAACCATCGTAATTAAATTTTTCTTTTATTTGTTTTGCTTCGCTTAAAAGATCTTTATAATTATATAAGTCATCTACTTCTATTATTTTAAAATAAGTATTAAACCAATCTAAAGTTTTTTGAATATCTTTATCTGTAATATTATTTACTGGTTTTCCAGTTTTAAATTCTAATATTTTTCTAGCTATTGATTGTGAGGAGTTTTCTGCAGAAAATATAAGCCATTTAATATCGTGTTTTATAGTATATAACAACATTAAATATAAAATTACGGTGGTTTTACCTACATTAGCGTGGCCAAGAATTAAATTAAAGTTATTAGATTTAAAGCGTATATGCTCATCTATTTCCGGAACTCCTATTTTTAATCCTTGTTTTACTCTACCGTATTTTACATCTAAGATTTTTTTCTCTAAGTGATCTAAATTACTTAGCATTAAAATAAATCTATTTCTTCTCTAGCTTGATTTTGTTGTGAATTATCTACTCTTTCCACCCATTCAGCATTTACAACAGTTCCATTGTTCCATACACATTTACCATTACCTAAATATATTTTTTCAACTTTAGATTGTCTTTCTTCTTTTGTTTGTGAATGATATACAGATACGTTTTGTCCATATTGATTTGTTTCATCATTTACGCTTAATGCAATATTTAAGTATTTATCTTTTGCAATTTTTGTTTTATCTATCTTTGTTAAGTCTATGCTTACTACTAATGTTGATGCCATAATTTTTATTTTAATATATTGTTTAAAGGATTATTTGATTGATTGTAATTTGTTTTTTTTGGTTGATATTTATAACCAACTGTAGAATTAGCATCGTCATCTTCTGCTTGTAATCCAAGTAATGAAGTTAATGTATATCTTCTATAATAGGTTATTGCTGAACCAATTTTTTGTGGGTCTTGTATATTAGGTAATTGCATGCTTGATTCTATACTGCCACCATCTAAATCAACTATAACACTTCTTACTTGATTATCTGTTATAGGTTGAATTAACACTAGTTTGTGTTTCTCTAACAAAGGTTGTAGTTGTCCAATTAAAGAATTTATATCAAAATATTTACTCTTATAAAAAGGATTTCTTACATCTTTACTAATTGTTCCAATTTCTGATTGAAGCTTATAAAGCTTATGATAAATGTTTGTTTCCATACTTGTGATTTGTTAAATTTTCTTTTTGTTCTTTTTCAAGTTTAATTGATAATTCTTCAACTTGATTTTCTAGTTCTTTAATTCTTTTACGAAGCTGAACTATAGCTGCTAATTGATATTCCATAAAATGTTTTTATTGTTCTATACAAATATATAAAAAAAATATTAACAAAAAAAAAGGGTAAAAATTAATTTACCCCTCTTTCAAACAAAAAACATTTAGGAAACAAAATTACCTAGCGGTAATTATCTTACAAATATAATTCTTTTTTTCTTAATTCAACTAACTCTGTATATTTATTTATCATTGAATCCAAGTCATCATTAGAAAACTTAACTATTTTTCTTGACATTATTAATAATTCTTCAGGTAAATCTTCTCCGTATTCCTTTTGTAATTTTAAGCCATATTTGTATTGCTCTCCGTATTTCATTACATTACATCCATAACATTGCACTTGACAGTTTAATTCTTCCCATCTTGTAGCATAAAATTTTCTGGATTGGAAATGACCACACTGCATTTTTTTATAATAATCTTTTTTTCCACAAGTGTAACAGCTAACTACACCTAAATCATCAGCTTTACGAAGTCTTATATATAAAGAGAATATAGTATCTAATTTTTTTACCAACCCTTTACGTGATAATTTTCTCATATATTTAATATTAGCTAATATATTATTTTTTATTTATAATAAAAGAAAACAAAAAGAAAAAGAGTAAAAAGAAAAAGAAAAGAAAAAGCCAGCAAAAAGAAAAGAAACAAGTACCTGTTCCAAGCACCGTCCAACTTTATTAGGTTGTGCAAGTTTAGCTATAAGCAAAAACAAATATATAAAAAAAAATTTATCTACCTTGACCTTTATATTTCTTTTTGAATTTTACTTGATTCTTACTAGCATTCTTAGAATGAACACCAGGTCTTTTAGTGCGTTTAGAAGCACGATAATTACTTGTAGTTAGCTTTGCCATTACTTTTTAAATTTCTCTGCACTACGACCACCAAAATAAGCTCCTATAACTGTTATAAGAACTAACTGTAATAAATCAATCCAGTTTGCCTTAACTTCAAATGATATAACTCCTGCATCTATAAATACCATAAGGACTGTAGATACAACTAAAAAGATAAGTACTAAAGGTCTAACGTTCTTACTTAACCAAGAATCACTAGCCATATCTACTTTCCATCTATCTGTAACAT
>JAAHTH010001019.1_pt1 | contig 25613 bp, 41 predicted proteins | sample 6116091 | NCBI WGS metagenome assembly JAAHTH01 (sample SAMN13939990, study PRJNA603662) | sponge metagenome | isolation source: marine sponge | host: Mycale hentscheli | place: New Zealand | collected 2006
TACTGCTAGAATTATATGCCATAAATTACCTTCGCCTGCTGGCGTTAATAGAAGAAACCTTGTCAACGACATCATTTTCGTATGACATGCTGCTATTATTGTAGATTAACCTATCAATTAATGCAATACTTATGCCATCCGCTATTGTATCGGCGATATCATCGTGCTTCTGGGTCATGGAAAATGTAACTTGATTTAAATGGTTCAAAACCATTTTTTGATGCTCACACCCAGCGTTCATTGAAAAAAGCCCTTTTGACATATAGGGAGCAGCAAGCTTAAACCTTTCAACTTTTGACCCGTGAGTTGAGTATATCCCTATCTTTTCCTTAGCATTTCTTAATATATCAATGATTAGAAGGCCTTGCCTGTTTTTAAGAAATCCTAAAAGCATTCCGCCCGTGCTTTTTTTCTCGATGTACACCCGGCTTGGCCTCACCCTGTGCCTGGAGCATGACGTGTAGAATAGCTCAAACTCTTCCAGGAGGTCCTGAGGCTCAACCCTAGTCTCATAGCAAGAGATTGAGTGTAGGCCAATCTCGCCAGTTTTTGATCCCTTGTACATGCCTTCATAAACACCGAACATATGGAATACAGAGGCATCATTAACTCGATCGGCTGTTTCTGCCGTATCACACACTATAAAAGTATCCAACATGTCAGGCTCTTCTTTCATCAATAATATTTTTTCTGTATTAAATATCCGACTACTATCCGAAATTGGCTGTTGCTGCATCTGGCTAAAAAATGTGTACGGGTCATTTGCCTTCAAATCAAGCAAGTATTGCTTATTGTGCTTATCCGGCCATAGCGCACTATTGTTCTCGTCCAAGCACGGCAGGGCTACTTTATTCTTATTCCATTGTTCTTGATAATTATCTAGAGCACTTCCATCTACCCCATCCAGCAACATAGCAGGCAAATCCGTTTGGCTTATCCTCTGTCCAACACAGATTATTTTTGTCGTCTCAGGGTCATTACGTCTATTAACAAGCGTCTGACTGTATACACGCCGTACATTGTCTCTCATGGCATTACTGTGTGCGTCTTGGGCTTTTGTCATGTCATCAATAAAGATGGCACCCCCGTAAAGCTCCTTATCTGCCGTTCCTGCGCCACTTCCAAGCCCTGAGCCATCAGCCCCCACCGCTATTGTTCTCCCACCCTGGACCGTTAAAAAGTTGTCTTTTGCGGATGACGACTTACTTATGCGCGCATCAAAGAATACTTGAAAGGCTCTAGATTTAATTATTCTTCTTAGTTCTTCTGTCTTCTCTGAAGATAACATCTTTTTGAAAGAGGCGTATATATTATTAGCCCTGGGATTGTGAGCGTAGCACCATGCCATAGCATATATGCACATGGTTGTCTTTCCGTAGCGAGGGGCTACATTGATCATTAGAACTGACCCCCTCTTACCCTCTATGGTCTCCTGAATGGCTCTAAAACAGGCTTTAAAATGGTTCTCACGGCCTATTGGTTGGGGTATCTGGGGCTTTACACCATTTACGCTTGAGTACATGTAATAGAAGAAGAAATATAGGTCGCCGAGAAGCTTAGCCCGTATATCTTCTACGCTTTTATCTAAAATATCCAAGTTTGATGACAACATAAAGGATATTGTAGCAGAAAATTAAGGAAAAGTTAATTATTGGTTGATTTTTCAAGCTCTCGCATAAAACAAGGCATACATGATTTTGTCAGCTCCATTACTAAACCAAGTGTCTTAACTTCAATAAAATCAGGGAGAACATAGCAAAAAACAGGTTCAACAAGATCTTCATCAGTATCTTTTACTACAACTTTAACTATAAAAGCTGACTCATGTTCTTCATATGCCCAGAAAACTGATGCGGTTATAAAAAATTTTGAAGACTCAACAGTAAACCCGGGATAGGGGTCACCGCACAAGGCTGTTAGCTCTACTTTTGCGCCAACGATACAAAGATGCTCAAGAATCGGCTTGACTACCTTTAATATATATTGTTTATAGAAGAATTCTACTAGCATTTATTACAAAAACACCTATTGCAACGTACATTATTACGATTTCTTAGTTCTTCTTCGCTCACTTCTTTTCCCCTAAGGCTTTATCGTTCTCTTTAAATAAATACATACTTAACGGCAGCTCATCATTTAAAAGCTTATCCCTGCTATACTCATATCCAAGAGATACAAAAAAGTTAATTAGTTTTAATAAGGTTGATTTGACAGGTATGAAAAACTCGTCCTCAAATCCTCCTAGGTCTCCAATTAAAAACCCGTCATCTTTTAAGTCTTTGGGCAGCGTGCTTGTACTGTTATTCATATAAGATAAAACGGCATAGTTATGTTTTCCTATAACATTTGTACGTCTATTTACTATGCACGCTCCATCGTTACGAGTTTCAACATAATCAATAGAAACCACATCTTTAATCTTTCTCATTACACTTACCCTCCCCTCACTCAAATAAAACCATCTGCAAAGGGAACTCATCCATTACAAGCTTTTCTTTGCTGTATTCGTAACCCATCCCCGCAAGAACGTTGATTAATCTGCTTCCGTTTTCATCTACCGTCATTATAGATGTGTCATCTCGATAACTATAATTTACATCACAAATTCCAATTAAGCAGTAAAATTCCTCCTCTAATGATCTCATTGTCTTATGATCACTAAGTATCCTATAAGCAGAATCTGAAAGCTTATTAACCATGACCACTGATTTAATCTTGCTCATTTTTTGCCTTCTCCAAATTTGATGTATAGAAATGGTAATAGGTCGGATATGCTCCAAACTTTAGCCTTTCCCAGCCTTTCAATCTCTTTTTCTTTCCCTCTCAAAGCCTTCTCAGCCCTTCTTAATTCTTCCACTAGTCGATTAACATCTGAGTAAGACAACTCTGACTCACTGCACATTTCCCCACTCCTTCTTCAAAAACCCAAGATTATGCTGCCGTAAATCAGTTGACAGATATCCTATTGCTAAATTTAATCCGCTAACTAAACTAGTCGTGTTTTCGGAAAAGCTAAACTTTGCAATAACTTTATCTTCTTGCTGTTTGTCTAGCAGCTCTTTCAAGCCCAAGACCGCGCTGCCTAGCTTATAAAAAAAGCACTTAAATTTAATCAATCCGCTTTCTTCTTGACCATAAAAAATCTCGAAGTGGTAAAAAACACACTCCGACTCAAGGAAAAAACTTACATGATCATCAAAGTAACATTCGGCCAACGGTGAAGATGTTGCAATTCCCCGAAGATTAAACCCATACTTGCTTAACGGCTCATAAACTTTAATAAGCTCTTCAAATTCAATTTCCAAATTATTAATCCTCCTCAAAACTTTTTACGCTTAACGCGACAGCATTAAACGTAATCCAAACCATGTAAGCGCAAGCCGTCCAAAAAACAAACCCTTGCTTTGCACCCCCGCTAAAATCAAACGGGTTAACTGTGCTCTCGATAAAAGCATACGACGCATAAACTGCGGATAATACGATTAATAGCCTAATCACGTTAATCTTCCAGCTCTTCATTTTAGAAATCCCGCAAACTCTTTCAGGTTTTCTTCCTCTTTTTCAACGAACATGCCAACTACTTTTTTTAGTTTCTTAAAAAACTCATCTTCTTTATTGGGTTTTCCCCCCTCCTCATAAACAAGATTAAGATTCTTCTGTGTATTTGAAATAGCAACAAATCCTAAACATAAAACAAAAAGATACTTTCCTTTATCAAAATCTGGGCCTGTGCGTGCGTTGATTGAAAAATATTTTGTCAATAATTGGAACCCGTAGTACGGCGTATCCCGATATAAACAAATATCATCATTATCAACCTCAAGAACATCAAGAATTGGCTTAAGACAACTTAATATATTTTCTCTATCATTTCCGGTAATTTTTTCTTCATCCATCTTTGTAGCCTTTAAAAAATCAAACTCAGCGCATGAAAGATCAAGCTCAGTGCATGGAAGAGGTATTACAACGCCATCATTAAGAACTGTAGCCTTTTCATTATCAATACTGCTGTCAACTGATTTTTTTTCTGTTAAAAAATCAATAGCTTTTTCACATTCAATTTTATGCTCAGACTCTATATCTCGACTCGAGAGCCTCATTAACCTTTCACAATACTGCTTTACAGCGTACTGAATTACCAGTGAAAAAGCGTCAGCGTCTTCTAATTGTTCACACTTGGCAAATGCTTCTTTATAATGCTGATAATCCTCACTAGAAGGGCCAACATATATTTCCATATGATTCGCCAAAGGAGAACGTAAGTTATTAAATATCGTAATGTTGTACGAATTGTGAAGCCCTCCACTTTCTGAAATTTCTGAAACAAGTATGTAAAGCTTCCTTAACATAGAATGTATATGAACTGCTGACGGCTCATCATTGTATATTTGTGCGTGAACAGGTGCCCTGCCCATTTCAAGACACACAATATGCGTAAAATACCTGCTGTCTGCGTTGTATACAAACTTAGCAATTGGTTTTTTACCCACATCCCTAAAAAGCTCAATAATTTTTTCCGTGCTTTGACATGCATTAACTTTTACGCTCACCTTATCTCCTCTTTTCTTCCCTCTTCCATTCGCTCCCACTCTTTAAAACGCGCCCAATATTCATCAGGGTCAACAGGCCACTTCCACACCCATTTATCATCACTCATCTTACCGCCCTTTCATTTTCCTAAGAATACGCCCAAAAACCCCGGCGCACTCTGTGTCTACATCCGTCGAAGCCTTATAAAAAAGATTCGTGCCTGGTACAAATTCATAGCCATAACGCATAGTCTCCAAATTCCTATGCCTTTCAGCGGACAAATTCCTATGCCTTTCAGCGGATACCTCTCGTTCAAAATTCATACACCTTTCCACAAACAGCTTACAAAGCTCATCGTCTTCAATGCATGCCCTTACGACGCGTCTAAAATAATCATCACTCATCTTCCCCACCCATTTCACTTTAGTTAAATATCTTCACAAAAAAAACCGACATCGATAAAGCCAACGTCGGTTGGTAACCTAGAAATATGATTGCCCTAGGCACAAGTAAATTATAGGACAAAGTCAATATTATTGCAAGGTAGAAGTTAGGGAACGAATGCCTATATAATCCGGCCATGATTGAGAAGAAGACACATTTTTTATTTGACGCGGAAAAAAACCGGCTACTACAAAAGACGAGAAGAGTAAGCTTTGAGCAAATAATTGACCAAATTAAAGCAGGGGAAATATTGGCAGTTACCCGTAACAAGAAAGATTACCCAGGTCAGTTGATAGCCATCATTAAGCTAAACGGTTATGCTTACCAGGTGCCATTACGAGTAAGAAAGGGCTATATTCAACTAATAACTGTATTTCCCAGCCGGAAATATACTAAAAAACTACTCAACCGATAGAGAGTAAAAAATGAAGACCACAAACTTTGACCCGTTTAATAACCTTGTTCTTGATGATTACGAACAAAGGCTCGAGGATAAAGCAAACACAACAATACTCTTGAAGGGGCAAGAAAAGCAACGCTACATCAAGGTATTACAAAGTATTGCAGAAAACACAGTTAATGAACGAGATAGAGCTAACATATTCACAGTACCATAACTTGGTACAAGCAATTACAGACAGGGAGCAATGGAACGATACAGATCTTCGCATAGCTGTTTCAGTTTCGTGCGTAATAATGGCTATATTCCTATCAGCAGTTTTGACAACCTACCTAACCGCCGGTATTGCGTTGTTCGTCTTTATTCCCGCTATAGTACTTAGCTTATTTACCCCAATCGGCATAGGCTCTTTGATATATGCCAAAAATCTTGACGAAAACAAAACAAAGGCAATGAGCAGATTAGATGGAGAGACGCAAGAAAAGGTTAAAAATCTGCCACGTATGTTTAACTTTATTCTCGATGAAAAGCTCAGCGTGACAATCATAGAGGAAGAGGAAGAGACTGAAGCCGGTAACTTGTTACGGCCTTACTAAACCTAATTTATTCCGTTCATTATAATTGATATTAAGGGTCATTATTATTGCAAGGTATAAATGGGAAGCGATACGGCGCGTATACTGTGTATTTTCTCTTTCTCCCCCGCTCATTAAGTGGCGACTTAACGCAAATCTCCGGCTTAATCGGGCTGCATTCAAGACATTCTATTAAGTCGTCTCGCATCTTGGATGTATACCAATCAATTACATCATCTGTAAAATCTTTAGCCTTTTTATTTGTAAAACATGCGGACTCGCCATATTCCGAGAGCTTAAAAAATAAGTCCCCTACTAAATCCTCCCACGCCCCATTAATCTTATTATACACATACAATAAATAAGGGTTCTTTTCATTTAGTTCATTCTTTTGGAAATTATACCGATGCGAATGCTTATATATCTTATAAAGTTCCTCCCTGTTTTCTTTCCTGTTTATAATTTCTTTTATTTTCTTATCTTCTTTTTTATTTGATTTTCTTATCCTATTTGCTTCTTTTTTTCCACAAAAAACAGGGTCGTCCTCCCTAGTCTCTTCGCGCGTAATTTTTTTAAAGATAAAGATAGACAGCCCCAGCAATCCACAAGCAGCTAACGCAATAGAAATAACAATTTGTGGAAAAAGCCTAACAGCTATAAAGCTTAGAATTAGTATAGCCAAAACTAAAACAACATTAATCACGACGCGCCCCCTTAATAGATATGATGTAATTATAGCTTAGTATTTTACTAAAGTTAAGACAGGCTCCTCCTGGTTCAGGAAGGGTTTGTCTTGAATAAATACAAGTTTGTATTTATTCAAGACAAGTTTGTAATATTTCGGATTTCGTAAGGTATTGAAATTATTTTTAATATTTTAAATATTTCGTGAGATAGTACGGGATTTGAAATGGTGCGCGAAATACTAATAGCATTTCTAAGGTCCTCATTATTCATCAGGGCCTCCTCTTTCCTTCTTCCCCGTACCAATGGTACATTTCTTTAAATTGATCTCTAAGATACTGGGATACCATCCCTGTATGCCATTCAATCAATCCATCAATAAAGCCGTTGATGTTCTCTTTCTTGAAAAGATTAGGCTCGTCTATAGGATTAGCCAAAATTTTATTATGCAACTCATGATGGATGCTAGTTTTATCAGGACATAACGACCTAATTGTTGCATAAATCGGAAGAAGTGGGAGATATACCTCACTTATAGACTTTTCAAAGTAACCTAGCTCTTTGCCCGGCTTCCTATTGTCCACAAAAATCACAAAAGACACGTAAAGAAAAATAGACACTGATATAATTGAAATTATAGACGTTATCCAAAATAAAATTGTCATCATAAATAAAGCCCCACTAGTTTAACCAAACCCCACGCCCAGCATATGGAATGCAGCAGATGTATTCGCGATTATGAAAGACGAAGCCATCAACACGCATCCTATAACCGACCGTAAAAAAAACAATTCATAATCAGCCCCTTCTCTTGCACGGTACACAAAGGACGCCGTCGACTTGCAAAAAAACAACTCGTAATCCACCTCTTCGCCTTTAGAGTAGGCAAGGTACGCCTTACCTGCTAAAAACGCCCCTGTTAAAAACAGAGCTGCTGACATGGATAGTAGTATTATGTACACGCGTCAAATCCCCGAAATAAAGAAACTATCGCCGTGCAACTCTACGTGATAAAAAATAGTAACCACCGCCAAGGCAATAAAAGATAACGCCATCAACGAGGTGCCCACAAAATTCAAAAAAAACAGCAACTCATAATCCTTTTCCTTCAAAAAAGCGTAACGAAAACAAACAATAAAGAAATTGAATAGCCCTATTAAAAATAAGACTGTTGCCACAGTAGAAATAATAGACATTATATTTAACCCCACAAAAATTAACTGAGCGACATTGATGCCGGTCAGCATCCATTTATACTTGATATAATAGGCCAAATTGGCAATGCTGTCAAACTGATTTGAATTGGTTCATTTCAAATCAGGGCAAACTTTGCACACACAAAACACACTCCCTTGACTATGTCACATAATGCCACTATACTTAACTCATGCTCAATACGGGCAATAACTAAATGTTAATTAATCATGAGGATTGAAAAGATGAGCGAAGAAAACATAGACTGGGACAAAAAAGACCAGGTTTTAGAAGCGGTTAAAGAAGATAGCAATAACTTTAAGAAGGCGTCAGAGCGTCTTAGAGGAGATTTTGATGTGATTAAGGTAGCTTATCGCAATTATAAGGGGGACGAGATGGAGATCATAAACCTATTCGCAGAGCATTCAACCGGATTTATTCATGAGTTTTTGTGGGAAGGCATAGTACATGGTTGGATTTGCGGTGTTGAGGGTACTGAGCTAGTTCCAAAATGGAACGAATGATTAACATGAATTAGCTGCCTGATTGCCGAACCATTCTTGCAGAATCTCAACCGATTGCGCTACTTCTTCCGCTTTTTCCATTGCGTTAGTAGCCTCTTGCATAGCCTCATCTGTGTAAAACCCTGCTAAGGTAGCAGCTTCTTTGAACGCTGTAATTGACTGCTTGGCGTTAGTGTCCGCACAATTCATGCCTATCTGATACAGTAAATATACAACGTGTTGTTTATCAAAGACTTTATTAAATAAATTTGCTGACAATTTAGAGCGTCTAAGATTTTCATACACCGAATTTATCCTAGCATCACCTAGCAGTCTAGTAGCCTCAACACTTGCTACTCTGTTTCCCTCTTTTGTCTCGTCGCCATAGCCGGCGTCTATAGCTGCGCGTGTCTTTTTCCCCCCGTTAGTTACGAGGTTAACAATGAAGTTGCATACCTTTTCCTTGTTAGGCCGGTCAATCTCCAATGCTCCATCTATTATGTCTTTTACAGACTCGTGTAAATCTTGCTCTTTGATTTTCATAATAAAAACATTTCTTTTTTAGCCATGAAATCTTCTTCCTTTAAGGAAGTCATCCCAGGCGTAGCAATCTTCATACTCTCCGGAAGCACCTATCACGAAGTCCAGCCCGTCGTGGCAACAGAAGCAACTAAAACCGTCGTCATCCAAGCTACCAATCTCAGCTCTTAAGTCTTCGTTCATTAACACACCATCCCTATTACAAATATAATGCACGATGCCACTCCCGCACCAAACAACGCTATCTTTAGCATTTTTTTAATCTCTGCGTTTCTCTCTTTTTTTTCTTCTTTTTCTTTTCGTTGAAAGATGTGCATGCAATCATCAAAGCCATCTCTTACAGCTTCGCTTAAGTCTCTCCGACCTAAGTTTTTACCCCCAGTGGGGAGGCCGTCATATGTTCTATTCTTGAATATAGCCCGTTCCAAAAAAAGATTTATCTTATAAATCTCTTCCCTTAATTCATTAAAGCTGTTTTGAATCTCAGTTTTTTCATTTTCACTCATACACCCACCTCATTCAATTTTTTCAAAGCACCAATCTTCCCGTGCAATTCACGCATTGCTCTTTTCAGGGAGATTTCGGCATCATCCTCAAGAAAACCTATATAATACATATTCTTAAGAAGCTCGTTGATTCTATTTCTCAAAGCTTCTTTTTTCGTCGCAATTCCATCAATCATGCGTTCAAGTACTCAAATCTGTCTTTATACTCGCCCCCAAGTATAGCATTATTTTGTTGTATTTGCAAGTTATTAATGCCGGAATTCAGGTCATTATGTAAATCAAGCCTCTTGTTTCTCAAGTCTGAGATAGTGCACATTAAAGCTTCTTTCTCTGAAATCTCTGACCTGTTTTGAGATTTACACTTGTAATTTTTCTTAAACCTTTTGAAATAGTAGGAATTATATATTAAATAAACAGAATTTAGCAATAAGCAATAAGCTGCTCTCGTTGTTTTTTCGTCTCCAAAGTCTGGGAGAACCTTTGTCACAGCTTCGGCTAGGGTCTTTTGAGATACAGTTGATATTTTTATATTTTTCTCTTTAATTGTATATTTTCGTAGTGAATACTCTGGGTTTGTTACCTTCTGCTGTAACGTTTCTGCCTTGGCTTCTAGATTGTTTTTTGCTCGCTCAAAATAACTATGCTCTTCCCCTACCCTGCGCATTTTATCGATATCTTTATCTATCGTTGCTTTTGTAAGATTTTCTATAGCCTTTGTTTCTTTTATCTCTAGCTCTTTAATCTCTCCCCGCATTCTTGTGTATTTTCGTCGTTCTGCGTTTACGACTTCCCGTAGTTTTAATAAATCATGATCGACAGACAGATTTTTTAAAATGTCATTATCTCTAATACCTGTAGTATCTATATTATATTTATTACTTATATTATTACTAAGTGTCCCATTTTGATGACAAACCGGTGTCCCATTTTGATGACATTTTTTATTTCCTGTTGATTCACTATACATTTTTTTGCTCTCCACTATTGAGTAAATATTGACCCCATCACACGTATTTTGCGCAGTTATCAAGGAATACTTGACTAGTTCTTTTACAGACCGATTAACTGATTTTCGCCCCCGCGCTATCTTGCTGCCAATAAAGGCTTGGTGTATTTTTGTTGTTGACTTGGAGATTGATTTGATAGCTGTGTACACCATCTTTGTAATATTTGAGATATCCTTATTACCCAATATATCTATATCCATCCAATAGCCATTGTGGATTATCTGTAGCTCTTTAGAGCTAACCCACTTGTTAGGATGTCCGATTAGAAGGCTGTTGAACAAATAGGAGCCGTCAGATTGTTTTAAGATTAGCTCTTTGTCTCGAAGCCTCTTAAGGCAATTTCTGAGAGTTCCGTATGTGATTGAAAGCCTTTTTTCGATAACCTGTTTAGTTACTTTTATTGAAAAGAAGTCACAGAATTGCAAGAACGCGTATGCGATAACGTCCGCAGGTGGCTTGTGAAGGAAAATGTGGTTGGGCACAAATCCGGCGTATTGCTTTATAGCAGTCTCATACCGGTCAGGACCCGCTTGTAGCTCTGCTTCGGCCTCATTTTGTGAATTTGTAGAAAAATCAACAAACTGAGCGAAATTAGTTTTGGCTTCAAAATTAGTAATAAGTGATAACAATTTTCTGTCCCTCTAAAAAATGGTAGCAATTTGACCGGTTGCACTGTCAGTTTATGCTTACACATTGATTTATGAGCTGAATAATTGTTATAATCGTTAAGTTCCTGCTAAGAACTTTTTTAATCAGAACAATTAACCAGCTAGTTATGTGATTAAAAAATGGTGCTAGCTCGATTAAAGCAAGTCGGGCTAGCATTTTCTTAATTATATGCTAGAATCCTTTAAAAAGCCATTCGGTTTTTATATTGTTTAAAAAATTAACTAAAGTGAAATATTATGCAACAAGCGTATTCTACTGCGATAGCTACCTATGATCGCGCCATTCTTTCAGCCATTTCTATTGTGGGTTCCAAAAGAGAACTCGCTGAAAAGGTAGGGGTTAGCCCGGCTGCGGTAACAAGCTGGATCCAAAGAAAAAAAAGGATGAAATATGACTATGCGATGGCGATAGAAGAGGCAACGGGAGGCAAGGTTAAAGCACGTGATTTGTTTTTGCGTATCAAAGATTTTTCGAAGGAGGCAGACGTTGAAGGGTAAAATTGGCCGACCAAAAGTTACACCGCCGACCGATGATAACAAGGCTGCATTGAATAAGGCTGCTAATATGTTTGACACCAACACAGCTTTTATTAAAGCTATAGGTGTAGTTGAAACAACATATTACAAATGGAGACGCGGGGAAAAGTGGATGTCTTACAAGATAGCATTTAAAATTGAACGGATTACAGATGGTAAAGTTAAGGCAGTTGATTTATTGCCAAAATAACAGGGATGGTAAATGTTTGTACACATAGAACATGTGCGAATTGACTATGTCACACAATGCCACTATACTTAACTCATGCCAATACGGGCAGGAACTTAAATAAATAATCATGAGGACTGGAAAGATGAGCGAAGAAGAGATTATTAAAATTTTTGAAGAGGCAAAAAAACACCCGGTTACTAGGGTGACGGAGGAAGATAGGGTGATGGGGATCGATGAAGATCGTTGTGTATTTTTAACCGAATCTTTTGAAGATGAAAAGGATGGGTTTAAAAATGAGCTTTATATAACTGTTACAGAAGTTAAAGGGATTTGTGACGCATACGCAATTGCAATATTGGATAATTTAGACTTTCCGGGAGAGCTAGACGATTGTTTGGGCATTTTTATTGAGCCATTCCACCCATTTTACAACAAATTCAATGAATCATTTAAGGATTTAGACAAATTAGAAAACTCAGAATCTTTTGTGGCGGTGGTGCGCTGCACTGTAAAACGGCATTTGAGAAAGTTAATGAATAATTTAGAAAATGGAGCTAATGTTGACTTTGAAAAAGCGATTAACTTTTTAATGGGGAAAAAATAAAATGAGCAAAGAAAACGTAAGGGGTAAGGATTTAGTGCGCCGTCTAAAATGGAAGGCGGACTACATAAATTGGTTGATAGATGATTTTAAAAAAGTTTCAGAATTGAATAGGCACACTTATCTAATGATATCACGAGGGAACGGTAATATATTATCATTTATGGATGAAGTGAATGATCGCGTTGGTAAAAAAATAGCCCAGTTGGAAAGATTAAATCAAAATCAGCTACTTACTGACGAAGAGTTGGCTAGAGGGATTGTTGAGTATGAAGTTGAGTTAAGGAAAAGGGGGAGAAATAAATGAGCTCAAAAATTGATTACGTGGTGGTAAAAAAAGATAAGGAGAGAAAAGAGAAGAGGCAGAAGTTGATTGATGAAGTTATATTGATAGGTGGTAGTTTAATTTTTTATACGTTAATTTTGAAGGTGATTTTATGAAATATGAAGATTTTTTTAAAAAGTCGTGTCGAAAAGAGGAAGAATTGTTACATGCGATACGCGCGGGATCAGTCGGCCTTGTCAAGGCGTTGATTAATGACAACGTTGATATAGATTATGAGGACGGCACCCCTCTTTATTTGGCATGCTTAACGGGGGATGCCTCTATAGCTAATCTATTGATAGAAGAGGATGCGGACATAGAGCTAAGCGATTATCACGCCTTAAAATTTGTGATAAGAAGCGAAAACTTATTGATATTAGATAGAATGATGCATAACTTTGATTCTGTTGTTTCTGACGATTCAGGGATGCCACATAGGCCGTTAAGAAGACTAGCGCATGACTACGCTAAACAAATGGGCAGACATGATGTGGTTGAGCATTTAGATTTGGAAGAAGTTTATAAGAAGGATATTTGTAAGTATTTAAAATCAGAAGGGAAGGAGGTTTAAAAATGGATTTGGAAGCTCGACGGAAAGGAATAGGCGGTAGTGATGTAGGCGCAATTTTAGGCTACAACGCAATACCTGGGGCATGTGTTTACAAAACAGCAACAGAAGTCTGGGACGAAAAAGTTAACGGTTATTCTGAAGCTCGAACAGCAAGACCTGATGACTACAAAACCGCGCAATTATGGTGGGGAACAAAATTAGAGCCATTGCTTTTAGAAGCCTATCAGTATTTCGAAGAGACCGAAGAAGTGCAGTGTGGCAAGTCGGTTGGGCAAGTAGCACATCCCGATAACCCATGGTTGATAGCAAATGTTGACGGAGTTTCAACAGTAAACGGTAAGAAAATCGTTGTCGAGATCAAGAATTCTGATCGCGGTGACAGGAACGTATGGGGTGATGCTGAAACTGACCAGGTGCCACTTGGATATTATATGCAAGTTCAGCATTATATGTATGTTTTAGGTCTGGAAGAAGCTAGAATCGTTGCTAGAGTAAGGGGCGATACACTTATCTATCATATTATGCGCGACGATGACTTGATAGAGGGCATGGTTAAGAAGCTTAGTGAATTTTGGCATGAAAATGTTTTGAAAAAAGTACCACCTAAAGCTGAAAAGCTAAGCGACGTAAAACTATCTTATAAAGCTTCTGACGATGATTCGGTCATTTTAGCGGGAGAAGATGAGTTTGATAAGATAAACGAGGCGAAAGAAATAGTTGCAAAACTTGAGGTAGTGAAAAAAGAAATGGAGGCGAAAAAAACAGAATTGGCAGAAATGATGAGGGAGAAAATAGCAATAGTAAATGAAGACGGTAAGAAGTTAGTGACTTTCAAGCCGAGAAAAGACGGTGTGAGAGTTTTTAAAATTAATTAATTAGGACGAGGGATTTAATATGAGTAATCAAATACAAGTTAATACAATTGCAGAAGCTTATGACTTTGCACAAAAAATACTTTCAGCAAAAGACTTTGTGCCGAGCTGCTTTAAAACAGCAGAAGCAGTTACCGCAGCATTGTTGACAGGAAAAGAGCTTGGGCTATCTCCGATGATGTCGCTTAGAAGTCTTCACGTGGTGGAGGGCAAAGTTGGCGTTAATTATGACGCGATTATTGGGCTTTTAATTAGAAACGGGTACACAGTGATATGGGGTGAAACGGATAACAAAAACGAAGAAGCTGTCGTTAGTATCTATAAAGGTGACTGTAAATTAATTACGGTCAGTTACACGATGCAAGACGCCAAAAATGCGGGGTTGACTGTTTCAAAATACGGCAAGGTTAATTTTGCTTGGAAAAATCACCCTGCTAGCATGTTGCGCGCTAGAGCGGTATCAAGTGCAGCAAGAGCAGCAGCCGGTGACATATTTAGCGGTTGCTATTCCCACGATGAAATAGAGGAGATACGCGGAAATCAAAAAACGCCGAGCATAAAAACGGTTAAGTCTGGGAAAGAAGCTGCAAGATTAGCGTTGGGAAATGTAAAACAAACGGTTGAAAAAGATGAAGACGTTGTTGTTGAGGATGATGTTGTTGAAGATGAGGTTGATGTTGGGGAGTTAATGATAAGCATAGGAAAGTGTAATGACATGGATGAATTGAATTCATGCGCAAAGGAAATAAAACAGTTATCTTTATCTAAAGATAGCGCGGAAAATTTACGCGGGGCATACTCCGTGAGAAAAGAGGAGCTACAACAATGTTAGTTTTAACTAGATACTCAGGGCAGTCAATACTTTTATTTCAAGACGACGAGCAGATGGCGGAGATTAAAATACTCAGCGACAAACGCAACTCAAACCAAGTAAAAATTGGGATTGACGCGTCAGATGATATTACAATTCTAAGGGATGAAGTTTACGAGCGAGTGGGGCTTTACGAAGATGATTAAGCGAGAACTGATTGAAAATATTTCAAAAAAAGCACCGGCTATTTGCGAAAAAAATGTGAACGACGGCGTTAATTGCATTTTAGAGTTTATTAGCAACGGGCTGGAAAAAAGCAGAAGAATTGAGGTTAGGGGATTTGGGGTATTTACGAAGAAAAGTTATTTAAGGGGTTCTTCAAGAAATCCAGACACCGGCGAAACTTTCCTAAATAAAAAAACAACTAACCTTAAATTTAAGGCCGGGAAATTGTTAAGAAATAGAGTTGATAAGCATAGTTAATCAACCCTCTGCCCGAAATAAAAACCAATCAACATGGTTGTTTGGGTGTAAAATGCGTAGGGGTCATAGTAGTAAGCCTTAATTTGCTCAATCTTGACCCCTGTTTGCTGGAACAGCCCCCACAGAACAGAAGTTGAATGCTCGACGGGAATAGCGGTTAAATGTCCTGTGGCATTGTTTATGAACAGCAGTGTAGAAAACAAGACGAAAATGCTTAGCGTTATAACCGACCTGCCCACAGGGAATCTGTAAGCCCGCGCTGCCCCCACGTCTTCCATGGCTCTAATTTTCTCGTCAAACTTTAACCTGAGGTTCAAAAATTTGAGGTCATGCCTATGCTTTAGCCATGAGTGAGCAAGCCGGCTTAAGAACCCGATTGCATAGCTTAAACTTCCAAGGGATGCCATGTATAAAATCATTTGAACGTGTGAAATCATTTTTATTGCCTCAATCATTTATATTCTCCGTTCCAAAATATCAATCTTTCCAATCAATATCGATAAATCCTTGCTGTTTTGCCTATTTTGTTTTTTTATTTCTTGCAGATCACTTTTTATGTAAAAAATATCTCGCTTATTATCTTCTACCATCTTCGCGTCATCTTCTATTGTTATCAACATTTTATTAGTATAATTCAAAAAAATCTGACCGCCGTAAAACAGCAGGAACAACAAAAGACTTATTGCGAGCCCTGTGTGTTTTTTAAAGAATTTTTGCAAAAGAGTAATCATGATATTTTAGTTACACAAACTCTCATCATATCAAAGACAACAGGATAATTAGTGGCGTCATATGTGAAAATTCTTATGTAGTCATTGGCCTGAGCGTCTATATGCTCGACTGCGCATCGGCTTTGAACTGGATGAGACCCATCATCATCATACGTATAGCGGTTCAAAGCATAATTTTGAGAGCTTGTATTTTTTCTGGCAAATCCTCTTATGTCATACGTACCTGTAGGGGATGCGCCAGACATGTATGCTAAAGTTGAAAGGCTAACTTGATAGGTTCCAGCATTATCAAATATTATTCGATCGCCATTTTCAGAATCTGCTTGCAGCCTTATTCCATTTAATGTATTTGAAGTAAGGCCACTCACGGGTTGGTCTCCATAGCCTGAGCTATGATTGCTTATCGAAAAAGAACCAAAATAAGTTGGCATTATTGTATTAATCGGCATTTTAAACCTCTTTTTTGTTAACTAAAAAAACAGATATGCCCATTTCTTTTATTGTGAATCCAGTTTGAGTAGCCTTTGGACTGTATTTTAAATGCAGTTTATCACCCGCGTTCAATTCAAATAACTTTCCATTCATATTGCTAACTAAATTAACATTATCTGTTAAAACTGTAATTACATCTAAAATTGAATCTGTATTTTTATACGTATAAATCCTACATTGGCTAAATGCACTGCCGTTAGCTCCTGTATACATCATTGAAATGAAACAACCAACATAATATGTGCCCGATATGGGCACTATTAAATAGTCTCCATTTTCCGCGCCACTAACAAACTCAATATTGTTAATGATAGGGGTAGTGCATCCTGTGACAGGCGTGTATTGCGTATGCGTAGGATTATTAACGTGGACACTTGTAGCTTCCATATTTGCATATGGGTTATCTGCTATTATCCTGCTCTCTATTTCTCTTAAATTTTGACTTGACGCAGGAGCTTCGTAATTTTGAGTATAAATTGGCATTTGTTATCCCCTATGTTTGTTCGTATCCATTAATAACTGCTGATGCATGCATGCTTAATGCGCCTACGCCTGTGGGGTTTCTACCTCTAATAGCTACGATTACCCTGCTTCTTAAAAAATATCTAACGGTGCCCCATTGAACAACTACCATTCCAAAATGGAATGGGAATTTTTGAATGTCAATATTCCTGCCTACATACTCTCCCTTACTCGCGCTTACATTGACAAAAAAAGAGTCTAGCACCCGCATTGTAGTAGTTCTTGTGTTCGGCAACACCTTTCTCAAGAAAGAATCTGTTGAAACATCGATAGAGTCGCTGTTGTCGTCTCCTGTAAATCTTTCGTAGCCAACTTCTACAAGACAACCTTGATCTAAATCAGGGCCAACAGCCGATACCTCTATTTTGTCTATTGAGAAACTTGTAGAATCTCTTAGATCATTAGCACCGTATGTATTTGTGTATAACTCTAATAAGTTAGATCTATCTTCGGTTACTTGCGTGTAAGAAAAGCCATTGCTTTGATCTACAGATGAGGCTGAAAATTGACTTTGATCAATATTTTCAATGTCACCAGTTGTAACACATGTCATCGAATATATTTGATAAGTATCTGCTTGGCTCTGTGAAAAATTCCGTCTTGTAGAAAAAGTGAAAGAAGTTCTTGAACTAATATAACCAAAGTCAAAATCAGTAAAATTGTTTGGGTCACCGTTTGTTTTTCCGCATTGAAAACCAATAGAGTTGCTTAAAAAACGTAACGCTTGAGCTGACGGGGAATTGTTTAGATTTTGTATATTGTTCCCATCTAAAAAATGAGCTGGGTAAATTTTTCCATCGACAACAAAACTTAATAATAAGCCATCATTTCCGCCATTAACTTGTATCAAGGCTATAGTTTGCGGATTGTTAAAATTAAGGATAACGCCAGACGGGTGTTTTGAATTACCCGCAAAACCAAATCCGTCAATATTCCAATCTCCTTGGAATATTTCTACCGGAGAAACCCCGGGCCCCGCAATACTCAAATAAACTTGATTATCATCTTCTGAACCAACTGTAGTTGGAAGCATTAAGTGCATGAAAAGAAAAGTGTGACCGTTTCTAGGTATTTTAATATTAGACAAGCTATTTGCAGTGAATAAATTATCATTTGGTGCAGTCGGCTGAATTGTTACATTTAAGTATCTATTTGTAGATGCCTTAATCAAACTGTAAGACGGATCATTTATACTAAGATTTAAGCTTTGGTTTGAAAAATCAACAGTTGATGGATCTTGGCTAGTATTACGCCTTAAAAGAGCCCAGTCACTATACGTATTAAATCCGTTCTCAAAATCCGCGTAAAATAGCTGTTTATGATTTCCAAAGCTAGATATGTCAATAGGTTTTTTGATATCAAAATTCATGGTTAAATTCCTCTGTTAATATTCTTCTATACCGCTAAGCACAACGGATACCGCAGTTGACGCAGAAGCGGTTTGTTCGCCTACCGCTACAACAGTAATGATATCAAAATTAGCAACATCTTCTCCGTTAATATCTATGCGTACTTCGCTGTTGGCGTAAAGAAAAGGAATATCTAAAGATGCTCTTTGCCCTACACCGACAAGAATAGAGCCTAGTTTTACGCCAGTCTGGTGGCCACTCGGTAGATTCCCAGTTACCACACTTTTATCTATTGAAGATTCTGGGTTGACGGGAAAATAAACATTGCCCCCCGGGGTCTTTCCGTTGTACCATACCTGACATAATACTGCGTCAGTTTCCACATCCCCTTTTACGTGTACATCAAGCTTTGTTGGGTAAAAGGTGGCTTTGTTATACCTGTCAGTCCCGTTAAAATTGGGTGTAAGCCGAAGTGCTAAAATCTCCACACCTTCGCCCGTTCCTTGGACAGGCGTATAAACAGGGTAAGGGCTTCCCCCATCCGAAACATTAGCAATACAGTCTGCTGTAAATGGTACCTGGCTTAAGTTATTAGACGGCGCACCTGTTGTAAAGACATTTGTTTCTTTTATTTTATATGTTACTGTAGCGGGCGTAGATAGTGCTGCTGTAGCTTCGAAATATGCACCACTGTTAGTGCCACTATACGCTTTATAATCATCTGCAAAACCAACACTATTAACAACAAACTCATTGCCAAATTCATAATACCTCTGGCAAACGCGTCTCGCCAAAAGATTTAAGTTGCCTATCCTATTTATATCTTCTGATCCGAAATTTTGCGAAGATATAAGGTGTGCGGGATGAAAGTGTCCATCTATTGTAAAACCAAAAACTATGCCACCACCCTTTCCATTTCTAACTCGGAAAGTAGGCTCCTGATTCACCGTCATGTCTAACCCAATCATTGATGGATTAAGCCCAGTATTACCAGGCAATTGGAATTGGTCTATACTCCATTCGCTAACGGGTACTGTGCTATCACTAAACGGTAAATATATTCCATAAGACATAGTCGCTGTGGCCGTTGTTGCCGGCTCATATGTTCCACCCCAAACACCAAATGTCCCACCGGTCGCTGGAAACTTAATATAAGTCTTTGACTGAAACACAAAGGGTACACTTCCAATTTGTCCTGTGTTCTCAATATCTACATTAAGTGTTTCTGTATCTCTGTTCCATTCAGTGCTCCACCCTCGTCCTGTGGGGACTGTTCGGTTGATGCTGTAGGGTAACAAAGAATATGTCGGAGAGCCCGTTGTATTCGTTATGGATGATACCCACCACTTATCGCGAGTGTTCAATCCTGTACGCATGTCGTCATAAAACAAGCTGTGTTTTACGGGCAGTGCATCTAAATTAACAGAGTCATCATTATTTGCGGGAGGTGTCGGAGAAAATGCGCCCCCTTCCATTGAATTAAATCTACTAGATGAAACATCCCCGCTATCCGAAACATAATTGTATAATTGTACGCCTTCTGATTTTATGGGAATATTTTTACTTTTTAAGCTCATTTTAACTCTCCGTTTAGCCTTAGTTAGCTATTCTGTCGTCTGCGTAAAGAATTACATTTATTTGGGTATCTGCCGGCGATATAAATCTAAGCATTTGCACATCTTCTAACCCCCTTAGGATTGGGTTTGCCTCACATGCCTGAATTAGCCATGAATTATCATCTTGCTGCGGAAGGGCGAGTGTTCCACTTCCTTTCCCAACATACACAAAACCGCCAGAAGCTATCGTTAATTTAAATTTTTTCGCCCACGACGGAACGGTTAAATTAACTTGCATGTTTGCTGTCAAAAATCGCGAATAAGATTGATTCGCATTAACAAAAGGCAACTCCTCCGTAAGGCTACCCCTCTCATCGATTCCTAAAATAAATTTTTGTGATGTAGCCATAAAAAACCTCTGTTAATATTTGATTACGTAGTTAATTGATGAGTTTGCCGGGCGTGATGTGCTTCCCGCTTCTATGCTGTCGTACTCTTCTTTGGTGACTAGTAGGTCGGTATCGTTTAATGCGTAGCTATTTATGCCAAAATTATCAAAAACAACAACCTCACCGTCAACATTTTCAACAACATGGCGATGAGCAGATCCCGGCTGACTTACTGTCTGCCGAACTCCTTTATGATAGTGCTGCCTATTCAGGCTTAATTGCTCGGACGATATTTGATTTCCTCCGAATTTTACGTTATTCCGGTTAAACCTATAGGGCAGGTCATCATCAAGCCCTATGTCTGCCCTATCTCCCATTAACCCCTTAATAGATAGTCCGCGATAGTCTGGTACAGCGTATTGATACGAGTTAATGGCTTTTACAATCTTCTGCGTGACCTTTGTAGGCGTGTCAGTTGAAAGGACGTCAACCATAACTCCTGTTGTGTTTGGTACATTTGGGTCATTCCCTACGGCATCCACTCTAAACCAATAGTAAAAGTCGGTTGTTGGTGTTGATGCGGTGATGTAGCTACCCGCCGTTATAGCACTTCCGGCCCTAGACTTGATCAGTGAACACTGAAAGTTGTTCAATGCGAAGATAGTTTTTTCGGCAACTGTCTGTGCTGAATCGTCAGTCTCAAGCATTACACTTAAGTATACATAAGTGTAATGTCCCGGATTGTTTAAATTTGGTTGTGTTTCACTGCCTGTGCTGTACCATACGCAATAACGTTGATGTATTGTTCTGTATGTAAAGTATTTTCCCACTACGCCTGGGTTGGCTAGCTGCGAAGCGGGTAAAAAATCAATGTTAAATTCTTGAGCTGCACCTAATCCTATGGCACTTCTAAAAATAGAATTACCGGTCGCTCCATTTGTACCAATTACCTGTTGGTATATAGTACCTTCAAGCAAATATATGTTGCCAACACCCATGCCAGAAGTGCCCGCACTTGGGTTAATTGATGGCTCGTTAACGGCAGTTATTGCAGTTGCTTCATACACAAGCGTGCCAGCTTCTTTATTCTGAATCCACCCCTTGCCACTACTTGTCACCCACGCATTAACCCCGTACCCCTCATCCATCATGCCAGCTTCATTAATCGCTGTATGAATTTGAGAAATTAAAAACCCTGTGGGGACTGCTCCATCTGCGACTGGAGTTGCGTTACCATTTGTGTTGTTTGTAAAGGTAAGCTGCGTCGCTGAGCTCATGCCCCCCACGCTGTAAGCCGTTACATAGTCATCACCTGTACCATAAATAGGCGTCATGGTGTCGCTATCCCAATACTTATCAAACAGCCGTTGGTATGGTATGCCGTCAGTTGAGTAGTCGCTAGGGATGTAAGCAGCCCCATCGGCTAATAGCTCGCCAACTTCGAGGTTTGGTGTTGAGCTTGTTAGAACTTTACCTATTTCAGTTCGGTCAAATTCCCAGCCGGTAGAAGTTAGGCGGGGTTTAAGATATATGTCATACCCGTCAGGGTCTGGTACTGGAAAAGCACCCCCTAACGATTGACTAACAGACTGACGCGTTGTTGTGTCAGGAAATGCAATACCTGAGAATACGCCTTTAACCAATGCGAAGTTTGTTAAATCCCCAGAAAGCAAAGAGCCGACAGGGAATCGAACTGCTATTTGCAAAAAATCGCTATCATTATCTGAAATTGTTTTATTTATATTATTCCCAAAGTTGAAACTAGTAACAAAGCTTTGATAGCTGGTATTCAATTCAAATGTATCAAGTAGCGTTTCTTCCTGTACGCTTGCTCCTGGCTCGTCACCAAAGTTTTTAATGAGGTAAACTTGAACGTTAAAATTACCCGCATTGCTTTTTGCATCGAATTTAAAAGTGTATTCTGGGTCCGAGCTTTCCGAATTAAACTTATTCACGTCATCAAACTTAACACGCAAATCTTTTAAAATTTCGCCCGAACCGCCCCCAGTGTTAATAAGACGCACATAGTGACGCGGATTTGATTCAGGGAGCGCGACATAGCCCTCAAACCTTTGAAAGGTTAAATCGTCTATAGCGGTAGAGTTTTCAGGGCGTTCAAATGTCCAGTTACCAAGCGCAATATTTGTAACAGCCTGGGAAATACGACCGTTATTCCTTACGTTGTTACGCGATAAAAATTGACCATTAGGAATAAAGTTTGAAAAAGCGACATCCTCGGCATCATCGCTAGAATCAGAACCCTTAAAGTCCGGCCATGCTTCACGCGTAAACTGCAATACTCCGTTAGAATCTCTCGCCTCTAAAAAATAGTTATCAAGGATGCCGTCAGAGTCAAAAGGGTTATAATAAAGCTTAACATCTGTTGCACCACTCCCAAAGTCATAAGACGCAGCTCCTGCGCTATTTAGCGTTACCTCATTCCCGATGTTTAAATACTCGTAATTAGGAGGTGCGCCAGTTAATACATAGACACTTTTAGGCTCTTGTCTTGAGCTATCCCGGAAGAATCGCAAGCTACCGCCGGCCATAGGTAAGCCGGTATCTTTGCTAATAAAGTTCTCTTGGATATTAGGTGAAATTAAAAACCGTGGATTAAGAGCCATTGTTACCCCCTGGAGCTGTTAAGGCCGTTCTGGCTGCGTTATTGATTAGTGGTGATACCCTGTTAGGCGCAGCAGAAACGCCACGCAAGTAGTTTAAGTAGTCGTTCTTTAAGGCGTTTGATCGCAATGTTCTTTGTAATGCATTAGAAGCCAATGAAGGAGTGGTAGCTATTAAAGCCCCTGCGGGATGATGTAAACCAATAGCAGTTAGAGCAGCCATTAGCTCACTAACTGCCTGAGTAGCTTTTGACCCCGTCCATCCAGTCCCGGGGGTAAAGTCTGCTGACGGACTCTTAGAGTAAATTTTTGCAAGACGCCCTAAGTCTTCAGCTTTTTTTGAATTTTCACCAAAGATTAAATTTCTTTGCCCTGTGGTTAGTTTATTTATTGCATTAAGCTTTTTAGCGACAGATTCATCACCAGACGGACTAACAAGGTGGTTGGCGAGAACCTTTTTAGAATCTGGAGAAAGGTTATCAGTTAGATTAGACAACAACTTAGATGAGTCTTGATATTTTCCAGTCTTAAAATATGAGCCTATGATATTAGATGGCGATGTTTCTTTTTTGTCATATTCTTTAAAAAACGGCGTCTTATCTCTTAAGTTCAACCGCTCCATATTTCCTTGCTCAATACGAGCGTTATTAGCCTTTTGGTATTTTTCAAAAGCAACGGGGTCATTCATTGAACTTTCTTCAATGCTTTTTTCGAGAGAATCCTTTGCGCCTTGCAGCAAACTTTTATTGAATCTTATTTTGTCATTTTGCCCCAGGTCATTAATTAATTTGTTTATACTTGCTTTTTGTTTTTGTGCATCGCTAAAGTTTTCAATTTTATCTTCTTTCAGGTTCTGTAGCTGCTTTAAGTTTTCCTTGTTCTCATCAACTGCTGTTGGCCCTCTCTGCATTTCATTCTTTATATTTTCAAGCGTAGAATCCAAGTAAGAATCGTAAGACCCCCTATTAAACGGTATTCTTTTATCTGAATAATTTGCTAAGTCTAAATAAGCATCCTTTGTATTTCCCTTTAACCCCTCATATTTTTTAACCAAGTCGTCATAAATAAATTGATTTGGCGAATCAGTTTTGACCGCGCCACTAGTTAATTCATTTGCCCCTTTGTTTAAATGATCAAATATTTGTTTATACGGCTTATCTGCAAAAGAACCAGTAATTGACCTAGCAAAATCATATAGATTTTTTGCTTTAGGGGAATTAGCAGCCTCACCAATCGGAGCTTTAACTCCTTCCGGTATTGTCGCCGTAGCTGCTTCGAACTCCTCAGGGGTTACATTTTTACTGCCCCCAACAAGAAGCTTTGTTAACCCTCGCTTAGCTAAAGGATATGCGTTAGATATCCCTGACAAAACGGGTGGGAGGGCTGCGCCAATTGCTGCGCCTTCTGTTGGGCTTTGGTCAAGACCTAATGAGCTGGCAGCCCCGCCCGCGCCACCAGTTAATACTGCTTTAGCTATTCCTGGCAACTTACCTATCGCATTTCCAATATAAGGAAGGCTTCCGGCACCATCTAGAGCAGAAGCTCCAATTGATTCAGCTCCCGCACCAGAAGCTAAAGCACCAATAAGCTTTCCGGTCCCAATTGCTGTTTGGTTTCCCTGTGGGTCATATCTAGGTGAAAGGCCACCGGTTAACGTGCTTATTGCATTTATTATGGATGCGTCTGTTCCTTTTCCGACGTCATTCACTAACCCGGCATACTTGTTAACAAAATCATCAGACTTTCTAAGCCAATCCGGGTATCCTGAACCTTTTAAGGGCTCAGATGATGAACTTTTCAGGTATGGCGCACTATCTGGGTCAAACCCCGAGCTTTTTAGGTATGGTGCGCTGTCGGGGTCGAATTTATCCATATTTGCGCCTCCAGCCAAGGGCAGTTGCATCTTTTTCATGACTAGAAAGAATTACCCTAGGCTCCCCCTTTTTGTCAACCATTGCAATATGCCCGGGTGGGACGCTATCAACAAAAACTGCATTTGTATTTTTAGACTGTGGCGGGATAGATGAGGTGCCCACGCTAGACTGGCTTGATAGTGGGGGTAAGCCGGAAGAGGTGGGCGATTTCGTTTCGGGCAACGCTTTAATAAGCTCGCTAGTAGGAATTGATGCAGATTTTGATACGCTCGATATTGCCTTTTTTATAGCATCAACCTTGGAAAGAAAAGCCTGAGGCGTTCCGAAAAATTCGGGTGATGGCATCAGCTTTAAATCCTGCGCCCTCTCTGCCTCTGTCGCTTTCCCCCCCCCGGACGTTGCTTTACTGTATTCTTTTGCGAGAGAGGGGCGTAGCACATTCATATACTGAACATAATTACGATAAGAATCTGGCATCTTTCCAGTCTTTACGCTTTTTGCCCGGTCCTCCTCAAGCCTCACTCTTCCAAGAGGTCCTGAATATTTTGCTATATCTGGCAAAATTTTTTTTATTTCCTGAAAAAGACCATCAAACGTCTTACTATAGGTCGCCTGATTAATTTGCTGAGAAGTTCTATTTTTTTTCTCAAGGTTTG
>JAAHTH010001024.1_pt1 | contig 25539 bp, 24 predicted proteins | sample 6116091 | NCBI WGS metagenome assembly JAAHTH01 (sample SAMN13939990, study PRJNA603662) | sponge metagenome | isolation source: marine sponge | host: Mycale hentscheli | place: New Zealand | collected 2006
TCGTATCATATCACACCAAAACATTCGGGTTTTGGAGTAGGATGGGTATATTTGAAGCAAGCGACCGATTAGGCGGGCAGCTAAATCTTGCATCCAAAAGTGTGACACGAAAGCAGGTTTGGGGCATCGCGGATTGGTTGATCAATGAAGTTGTTCATTTGGGAGTTGATGTTCGTCTCAACAGCTATGTAGAAGCAGAAGATGTTTTTGCTGAAAAGCCAGATGCCGTCATTGTTGCAACGGGCGGATGGCCCGAAATGCCGGATATGAAGGGTAAAGATCTACTGACAACCAGTTGGGAAGTTTTGGGAGGAGAAGCTCGATTGACTGGGGAAGTGCTGGTGTTTGACGAAGTCGTTGATCACCCGGCTGCAGTTTGTGCAGAGCAGCTGGCAACATCTGGATGTTCGGTTACACTTGTTACTCCAGATCGTGCTGTAGCGCATGATCTTGGACCAACTAACTCTTCTGTCGTTTTGAAAGCCTTGGCCGAGCAAAAACTGAAATTGGAATGTTTCCACGAACTCATAAGTGTTGAGCCAAAAGGTAATCGTAAGGTAGCGACCCTCAGACATGTGCTTACAGATGAGCGCACGGAATCAGTTGTTGATCATGTGGTGATTGAAAATGGCACTAGGCCGATGGATGATATTTATCTGGCACTCAAGGAGTATTCAAGAAACCAGGGTCAATTGGATCATGAAGCCATGATTGCGGGCCAGAACCCATTTGTTGAAAAAAATAAATCAGGCCAGTTCAACCTGGCTCGAGTAGGTGATGCAATATCAAGCCGCAATATCCATGCCGCAATCTATGATGCACTCAGGGCATGCAAGGATATCTAAGTTTCAGAGTAAAACTTACAGCAATCCACGAAGCTTGAATCCAACTTGCATATATTTTGAAGGATTACGAGCAGTTTTGCCTTGGCGCACTTCATAGTGAAGGTGAGGGCCAGTGCTTCGGCCAGTTGAACCGACTTTACCAATTACCTTGCCGACGCTGACCCGTTGACCATTTTTTACAGTGATACGACTAAGGTGTGCATACCTTGAAATCATACCGTCTTTATGACGGATTTCGACGACTTTGCCATAACCGCCGTTGCGGCCAGCCTTGATAACAACACCATCACCCGTTGCTCTTACTGCTGTGCCACGTGGCGCTTTAAAATCCATGCCGCTATGCATGGCAGAACGGCCGTTAAATGGGTCTTTTCTGTAACCAAAACGGCTTGATATTTTCGCACCGGGGATTGGGGTTGCAAATGGCATCTTGCGAGCAATTCCGGATAGGCTGTCGTAATGGTTGAGGGTTGATTCCAATGCTTCAAGGTGGGCTTCAAACGGAACAGAATGATCAAGCGGTACAAATGGGCCACCGACACCATTCTTTGGCATTTGTGGCGCTTTTACACCTGAGGATTTCAAGATTGATGTGATTTTTGCAGCCTTGCTAGCCGCTGCAATGCGAAGTTGATCAACTTCATCGCGCTGGTTTGTGTCAATCATACCAATTTGTTCTGCGACTTCACCAAAAAGCTGGCGTGTAAAGTTATTTGAAAGTTGAGGGGTGTTGGTGATTACACTGTCATTTGCAGAAGGAGCAGCATAGGCCAGCAGGTTAGGTGTTTTTGTTACCGTCTCGACAGGTGTTTCACTGTTGCCACGCAATTGGAAGTTAGATGCAATGCTTATGCCTGCTTTGGAAGTGTCGATACTTCCCGTTGTGATGCTATCAGTGTTTGTCTTGGCTGGATTTACGGTTGGAATTGGAATAGCGCCAGAACCTGATGTTACATTCAGACCATGACTTTTGGCTTTTTCCAATAAATTGGTCATGCGGCCGCTGCGTTTTCCGATGTTTTCTTGTCGTGCCATGAGTTCATGTACACGTGATTCAATGGCTTGTTGGTCAAGCAATTGACGAGATGTGACACGGTCCAATTTGGTTCGAAGAGCTGCAATACGATCTTCGTATTCGTGTTTTATGCGAGCTTGATTTGCAAATGATGCACTGATCAGGTCATCGCGAAAAACAAGGTAAGCGGTTGCGCTGAAGTACCCAACCATCAACATGATTGCCGAGCATATTGCGACTGAGAAATAAACGGGGCGAATTGTGAATTGTCTTGTTTTGCCATTTCGACTCACAATGACAGTGTGTGGTTCGTGGCGTTTGCCGAAGCTGGCAGGCTCGCGAATTTGTGCAGAACTCATAGAATCATTACTCAAATAGTATTACAAATGTGAGTTAAGAATGACTTGTTATGGTTAATAAACCGTTTGCATATGTGGTTTTAGGCAGGGTTTGTCAGTTACCCAAAGGAGATAAGCTGCGATAAAACAGGGGTGTTAACCCGGTTGCACAGCGTGCTCTATCATTGAATGGACCTTTTAGGTGCCCTCTAAAATGCTTGGCAACCAACTTGTTGAAAGTAGAAGAGGGATCTACACCGTTTTTGTTGCAAAGAAAGCGAAACCACTTTGCACCTACAGCAACGTGTCCCTTTTCATCCTCATAAATAATGTTGAATATATCCGCAGTCTTGTGATCACCAGCAGACCTCAGCTTGGCAACCATCGGAGGTGTTACATCCAAACCACGTGCTTCCAACACCAAAGGCACAACTGCCAGCCGAGCGCTGAGATCATGCCCGGTTTCACTTGCAGCTTCCCACAAACCATCATGCGCAGGTAAATCACCATAGCTTGCACCAAGGCCTGACAGCCGTTCTCGTAATAATGTAAAGTGTTTTGCTTCTTCCTTGGCAACCATGACCCATCCATCAAAAAAGGATCGAGGCATTTTTTCATGTGCAAACCGCACAATGATATCCAGCGCAAGATCAATCGCATTTAATTCAATGTGTGCAATCGCATGTACAAGTGCCAGTCTGCCTTTCGCGGAGGTCAGAGGACGTTTGCGAACTTCAGAAGGTGGTATTAATTCTGGCTTTTCCGGGCGTCCGGGCCTTTCAGGCGCTTTTAACCGTTTGGAACCTTGCAATGACAGTTTTCGATTTTCCCATGCCGTTGCCATTTCATTTGTAAACCGTACTTTTTCATCCAGGTCACAAGCAATAAGGGCGCCATATGCGCCCTCCGCTAGACTGTTTGGTTTGTTTATATGAGCCAAACTTAGCCAAAAAACTCTTGTGCAGTTGCCAAAACCTCATCAACATGCCCTGGCACTTTCACTTTAACCCATGCCTTCGCAACCTTGCCTTCAGCATCAATAATAAGTGTGGTTCGATTTACCCCCATGTATTTCCTGCCGTACATGCTTTTTTCAATCCAAACACCGTAAGCATCCAAGGTTGTTTTTTTTTCATCAGAAATCAATGTGGTGGTGAGTTCGTGTTTTGCGATGAACTTGTCGTGTTTCTTTACCGGGTCTGGTGACATTCCGGCAACATTACAGCCCAATTTCTTAAACGCATCAAGGTGCTCGGAAAATCCAATGGCTTCGGTGGTGCAACCAGATGTATCATCTTTGGGGTAGAAAAATAAGATGACAGGAGACCCAATCATTTCAGAAAGTGTAAAGCTCCCGCCGCCATCCGTTGGCAGAGTGAAATCTGGGGCAATATCGCCCTCACTAACTTTTGACATTTGCCTTCCTTTCGTCATTAACCCGGCGCATAGAATCTGTTAGTTTATATAAAGTCGTTATCGCTATCGGCAAGTTAAACAATGAAATAGTCAGTGATTTTTTCGCTTCAGGCTGTGGGACAAGAAACTGAAAGACCAAGATCATTTACCTTTGAAGAAGAATCTCCACCCATCCAGTGGTGGTAAGCAGCTTCCTTTATGCAGAAAAAGGCGTATTGTTTCCCGTTCGGTGAAATTTGTAACAGCAAGTCTAATTTCAATTCTCTTGGTGGCGTGCGTGCTGGCTGCAGGTGCTTTTTTATTGTTGCAAGGGGACACAGCCAAAGGTTCGGCTGTCTTGGCCCGAATTGAGGCTGGTCTAAAAGATGTGGTGGGTGAAGGATTTGATGTTGAATTACAAAACGCAAATCTCTCCTTCAGTGCAGATGCCCGTGTTGTTTTTAAAAGCAACAATGTACAAATTACCCGAAAGAGTGACGGCCAAACTCTTTCACTCATCGGTGAAATCAAAACCAAGCTTAACTTGTTGGAAGCCATTAGCGGAAAATCGGCGATAGAGTTGGTGCGGATTGAAGATGCTGAATTGGACGCCAATATATTGGGCTCCGGTCGCGGTTTGTTTTTACCAACTCATCTTGATAAGCCAATTAATGCGATTGGCGAAACCCTATCAAAATTTCAAACTTTTTTGGATGAAGATCAATTTCAAAAATTGGAAATTGTTGATTCTGTGATCAAAGGATCCGTGCTCGGTAGAAAACAAAAAGATCCGATAGCTGTAAAATACCTCTCATTGAATCCGGATGGCAAAGGCCGTTTCAAGCTTGACTCTCGGCTGCGAACTGAGTTTTCAAATATCAATATTGTATCCTCTTATGCGCTTTCAGAAGATGCCGGAAGCGCTTACAAATTCCTGGCAACGGGAATTCATATGCGCGAATGGTTGTCTGATCCAGAGCTCCAAACAGGTGTAATTGGATCTGATGCGATTATAGCTTTGTCAGGAAAGTTGCCATTTAACAAAGACAACATAGCAGTAAATCCTACTCTCAATCTGAAGACTGGAGAAAGCACTCTTAGACTTGGCAAGAAGGCAATAACGAGCGTTAGTGGCCTTGACCTGAATTTCAGATTGATAATGGAGAAAAATCAGATTGAACTTGATCCATCCAAAATCAAGATGGGCCGTTTAACTGCTAATTGGGTTGGAGGCATAAAACCCTACAATGCAAAAAAAGGGTATGGCGGTTCTCTGCGTTATGACTTGATAATGACACAAGGTACCTTCGAGCCCACTCTTGCTGGCGAAGAAATTATTCCAGCAGCATTCCAAATACATTGTTTATACAATGTTGATGATAAAGACCTTCTGATTGATAAAATTCTTCTCACAACAAAACATGGATTTGCCGAGGGCAAGGGGCGAATGTTGTTCGACGGCGAAACTCCCACTTTGAAAGCATCTGCAAAAACTGACGGAATTTCTGTCACAGCAGTCAAGCAATTCTGGCCGTATTTCATGGCGATGGGAGCGCGTGATTGGGTTCATGGTCATTTTATTGATGGGTGGATTGAAAAAGGTACTCTTGCTGCAGACATTCCAGCTGGCGTAATTTTTCGTGTGAAGCAGGGGGCAAAAATCAAACCGGATGAGTTTAATTTGAACCTTCAACTGAAGGATGTTGTTTTCCGTCCTTTTGGTGAAATGCCAGCAATAAGAGAAGGTAGAGGAAGCCTTGAAATATCAGGAATGAAAATTTCTTCAACTTTGAAATCAGGAGCCGCTTTAGCTCAAGGTAAAAAGCCAATAAGAATTAATTCAGGCTCATTTTCCATGCAGGATTATGCAACCAAAAATAGGTATGGCGAGACAATGCTGTCGCTTGAAGGCGATGCTGTTTCGATTGCTGCGATTGCTGACAGGAAACCCCTGCGCGTAATGGAGCGGATGAAAGTCACGCCTGATCAATTTTCCGGAAAGGGGTTTGCTGATATTGTTGCCCGTTTTCCGATAGGAAAAGGCACTGACTACAATCAGGTGGACTGGCACGTTCTATTAGACCTTCAAAATGCGGCTAGTAACAAAGCACTTGCCGGTCGCAAATTCAAAAATGCGAATTTGGTAATTGATGCAACACCAATTTCTGCAAAGGTTGTTGGCTTTGCTCAAATCGACGGGGTGAAAGCCAAACTAAATTTGGTTGAACCTATCGGTAAGTCTGGTAAAGCGAAGCGCAAACGGGAGGTTGTTGCTTCAGTGGGGGAAGAGGCCAGAAAAGCTCTAGGAATTGATTTAAATCCAGTTGTCAAAGGGCCAATTAAAGTTACCGTTTTTCAAGGTGCTGGATCTGAGAAATTTAAAATTGATTTCACAGAGTCTGAGATTTCCATGCCATGGGTCGGGTGGAGTAAAGGCAAAGGAATTGCAGCCCAAGCTGAATTTGCTTTAAAAACCGACGGTAAAGTTTTTCGACTGAATGATTTTAAATTTAAAGGAACGGGTTTTTTAGGTGCCGGCAATCTTGTAATGAGCAAAAATGGCTTGATATCGGCTGATATCAAACAGCTCAAGTTGAATGAAAGTGACAGTATATCGGTTCAAGTTAATAGAAAAGATAATGCCTTTAATATCCAGGCTAGCGGCAATTCTTATGATGCGCGTGGGGTAATGAATACGCTGCTCTATAAAGGTTCGTTTAAGCAAGCTCAAGGCGGTCGTTCAGTAAATCTGGTAGCCAAATTCAAAGAAGTTATCGGCTTTGAAAAAAGAAAGATATTCAACGTCGACCTAGTTTACCAAAGCGGCAATGGCAATCTTACCAAACTGGATTTAAAGGGAGTTGGATCCGATGGTGGCAGCTACGGAGTGCAGGCTCAAAGAAATGCCAATCAGACCCTTTTTACCATAGCTTCCAGTGATGCTGGCAACGCACTTGCGTTCACCAATATTTATACAAGAATGCAAGGTGGGAAAATTAATGCACAATTGGTTAGAAATGATGCGGGTCCATTTTTAGGGCCAGTTAACCTTACAGATTTTACAGTTGTGAATGAACCTCGCCTGGCACAAATGGTTTCAAACGTTCGTCGTCAGGTTTCAGAAGAGCGGGGACAATTATCCAAGCCAATAGAAATTGATAGCGATCAACGCATTCAGTTTCAATTGGCACAAGCCAAAATCGAAAAGGGTGAGGGGTATCTCAATCTCAATGATGCGATCATCAGAAACGCAGCTATTGGATTGAGTATGGATGGTGAGCTTTATAATGCCAAAGACACGATGAATATCAAAGGCATTTTCATGCCGGCAAATGCCGTAAATCTAGTAGTTTCATCTATCCCTATTATTGGAAAACTGTTTGCCAATGGCAAGGATAGGGCATTGATAGGCATTACCTACCAACTTAAGGGTGCCCGCTCCAATCCGGAATTATATGTGAACCCCTTGTCCATTGTGACGCCAGGGTTTTTCAACAAGGTATTTGAATTCCAATAGGCCTATTCAGGTTTTATCAGGAAATGCTTCTTTTTTCCCATGGATAGTTTCACTGCACCTGCATCATTTAGGTTGTTTGCTGAGACATTCATGCGCTCATCTGAAACTTGCTCATCATTGATGCGAATAGCACCACCCTTAACATGTCGGCGCGCTTCACCATTCGAAGAAGCAAGACCTGCTTCAACGATTAGAGATAAAAGTCCAATGCCATTATCAAGGTCAGATTGAGCAACCGCAACGGTTGGAAGAGTATCTGTTGCCTGACCTTCTTCAAAGGTTTTGCGTGCAGTTTCTGCTGCTTTTTTCGCCGCTTCGAGTCCATGAACCATCGCTGTTGCTTGCGTTGCAAAAACCTTCTTTGCTTCGTTCAGTTCAGCGCCTTCCAGGGCCTCGTAGCGAGCAATCTCTTCAAGTGGTAGTGTCGTGAACAATTTCATGAACCGGCCTACATCAGCATCTTCTGAATTACGCCAGTATTGCCAGTAATCATAAACAGGAAGGCCACTTTCTGAAAGCCAAACTGCTCCATCAGCCGTCTTGCCCATCTTGGCACCAGATGACGTGGTTAAAAGAGGGGTCGTCAGAGCGAAGAGACTTGGCGTGCCCATGCGGCGACCAAGATCAACACCAGAAACAATATTGCCCCATTGGTCTGAGCCACCCATTTGCAAACGACAATCATATCGCTTGGCAAGTTCCGCAAAATCATAGGCTTGCAGGCACATGTAGTTAAACTCAAGAAATGACAGATGCTGTTCACGTTCAAGGCGCAACTTTACGGAATCGCGCGCAAGCATCTGATTGACAGATAGGTGCTTGCCAACATCTCTTAAAAACTCAACGTAATTAAGCGACAAAAGCCATTCAGAATTATCGGCCATGATCGCCTTGTCATTGTTGAAATCCAAAAACTTGGAAAAAACCTGCTTTATGCCGTTCTTGTTTTCCTCAATATAGTCACTTGTCAGCATTTTGCGGCTTTCATCCTTGCCGGAAGGGTCGCCCACCATGGTGGTGCCGCCGCCCATCAGAGCAAGCGGGCGGTGACCCGTCTGCTGAAACCAGTAAAGAAGCATGACTTGTACAAGGTTTCCAACGTGCAAGCTTCGTGCTGTTGCATCAAAGCCAATATATGCTGTCGCTTTTTCCTTCGCCAATAATTCATCAAGGCCGGTTTCATCAGATAATTGATGAATAAAGCCGCGAGATTGAAGAACTTGTAAAAACTCGGATTTGAAGGCAGACATTTTATGTTTCGTTTCTTTGCTATACTGAATATAATAATCTTGTGTCTCTTAGCAGGAAGTTTTGGAATTTCAAATGGCGATTAAGACTGCAATCGGCTTAATGAGCGGTACAAGCATGGACGGGATCGATGCGGTGCTTGTCAGAACCGATGGTGAAGGCATTGTAGAACGCGGTCCAATGAGGTTTTATCCGTATTCGCCTCAGACCCAATCCATCCTAAAAAAAGCATTGGAAGACGCCAAGGATTTACAATCTCGTGATGATCGGGTTGGTTGTTTGGAAGAAGCAGAAAACCTGATTGCGGATTTGCATATAAAGGCAGTGATCTCCTTTCTAAAGGAAAATGATCTCAATGCACCACAAATTGATGTATTGGGTTTTCACGGACAGACAGTTCTTCATAGTCCAGAGCAAGCTTTGACCGTTCAATTGGGGGATGGTGAAAAACTGGCGAAATCTACCGACATAGATGTCGTTTACGATATGCGAGCTAATGATATGGTGAATGGCGGGCAAGGGGCGCCATTGGTACCAATTTATCACAAAGCTCTACGCGAAAGTCTTCCGGATCAATACAGTGAGCAATCTCCGGTTGTTTTTGTAAACATCGGCGGCATCTCCAATATCACGTATATTGGCAAAGAACTGATTGCATTTGATACCGGGCCAGGAAATGCACTGATTGATCAATGGGTGCAAAGCGAAGCGGGTATCCCTTATGATCAAGGCGGAATGATTGCTGCAGAAGGTGGTGTGAACGAAGCTTTGGTGGCCCGCTACCTCGATAATACTTATTTCGATAAACCTTTACCAAAGTCCCTCGACCGAAATGATTTTTTGCCACCAAAATCGGGTGAAATTGGAGTTGAAGAAGGTGCTCGCACTCTGGCTCATATCTCAGCAGCTGCTATCCAGAAATCTGTCGAGCATTTGCCAGAAGCACCTAAACTTTGGATTGTTTGTGGGGGTGGTCGTTATAACCCACATATCATGGCCGATCTTAAAATGCTGGCACTTAAAACAAATGCCGATGTTATCAAGTCAGAAAAGGCCGGCTTTAACGGCGATGCAATGGAAGCCGAAGGATGGGGGTATTTGGCTGTTAGAAGTCTCAAAGGGTTACCCCTCACTTATCCAAAAACCACAGGATGTGAAAAACCGGTTACGGGCGGTGTGCTTTGTAAGGCCTAATCACATCTTTGATTTCTTTACCTTTGGTTAACTATACAGGCGCTGACTTGGATCAGTTAAAGAGTTTAGCAGGCAACAAATATGAGTAAACAATCTAGCTGGCTGAAAGCTCGTTTCTGACAAAAAAATTGTAATTCCTCACTCCGTTGGAAATGCGCGAAAGCTGCAAAGGAGTGAATATGCATAAACCAATCAAGACAATTATGGCTGTGGGGCTGTTGGCATTGGCAAGTTCTGCAAATGGCATAGCAACTGTACAGGCTGCACCGGCAAAATGCGGTGATCGTGATAAAATTTCAAGGTTCTCAGGAAAGATTATAAAGAAGCGCCACTGGCAATGGGGCTTTCTCAAAAAAGCACAGAAGCATTTGAGATTTTCACCTCTGAAGAAGGGTCCTGGACAGTAATGATGACCATGGCCAATGGCACAACCTGCATTATGGCTGCAGGTCATTCTTGGCAGAACCTGCCGCAAGAATTGGCTGGCACAAAGACCTGATTTCTACAATCAGGTCTTTGAATTTTGAAATTACGAGAACAAGGCCAATTAGCGAAGCAGCATGGTCTCTTCAATGCCGCCCGGGATAATCCCTAAGCGCTTATCAAGATAGGTGCCGCATTCATCAATCAGCTCTTCTTGATGCTCGGTAAAGAAGTGGTTTGCTTCTTCCATAGTGTTTTGGGTAATCAAGATACCGCGTTGGGCTTTAAGCTTATCTACCAGGCCTTGAACATGATCCGGCGGCGAGACACGATCTTCTGCACCATGAATAATTAAGCCAGACGCCGGGCAGGGTGCCAGAAATGAGAAGTCATAAATGTTTGGCTGCGGTGCAATCGACATAAAGCCTTCGATTTCTGGACGACGCATGAGCAACTGCATGCCAATCCAGGCACCAAATGAGAAACCAGCGACCCAACAACCACGGGCATCCGGATGAAGCGTTTGAACCCAATCAAGAGCAGCTGCTGCATCTGACAATTCGCCTTGACCATGATCAAATTCGCCTTGGCTGCGACCAACGCCGCGAAAGTTAAAGCGAAGTGTTGTGAAGCCGCGTTCCTGGAACATATAAAAAAGATCATAAACAATCTTGTTGTTCATTGTGCCACCAAACTTTGGGTGAGGGTGCGGATGAAGAATAATAGCGATTGGGGCTGTTTTGTCTTTGGAAGGCTGGTATCTGCTTTCTAGTCTTCCAGTAGGACCATTAAAAATTACTTCGGGCATCGGATCTTCGGATAACTAAAATTTTGTTGTTTTACCAATCAAAATAGGTGTGTGCGGCGTATGAGCACTTGACGTTGCAAGGATGGTTTTTTATTACAGTTTAGAATTATTATAAACTGGGTTAGTCGCCAAGCCTGCTTGAACGCTCTTCATAGACAATCAGTGGTGCAAATTTCAAGTAAATTGTGCATTGTCAGGCTTAAATTGGTTATTTCCCCCTTAAACAGATGAAATCGTGTCCCGAAATGGTGCAACAAGCCAGATTTTACCTCGACTATAACGCAAGCGCACCCTTGCTGGATTGCGCTCGTGAGTCGATGATCGAGGCGATGTCGGAAGGCGGAAACGCTTCTTCGGTACATTTTGAGGGTAGGGCAGCCCGAAAAACAATCGAAAAAGTGCGTTCATCATTCGCATCTCTAATTGATTTCAAAGCGGCCAACATCATCTTCACTTCTGGTGCAACGGAAGCTGCAAATCATGTACTTTCGCCCGTTATTAGAGCTGGCGGGCATGAATTGAATGTTTCAAAGCTTTATATTTGTGCAACGGAACACCCCTGTATTCTGCAAGGCGGACGATTTACCAGGGACCAAATCGAAATTTTGCCGACAGATCAAGATGGCATCCTTGATATTCAGGTCTTGGAATCAGTACTTGAAAAACATGACACAGAAATTGGCCATCCAATGGTTGCTGTCCAATTGGCCAACAACGAAACGGGCGTGATTCAATCTGTGAACAAAATCGCCGAAGTGATTCATAAACATGATGGATTTATGGTTGTCGATGCAGTTCAGGCACTTGGAAAAATGCCTTTATCAATCGAAGAAACAGGTGCAGATTTTTTAATCTTTTCAAGCCACAAAATTGGGGGACCACAAGGTGTCGGCGCAATTGTATTGCGAGATGCATCTTTATCTCCAATGCCGTTGTTGAATGGCGGCGGACAAGAAAACTATCACCGTGGTGGCACAGAAAACACTGCTGCAATTGCAGGTTTTGGGGCCGCGTGTGAGTGGCATAAAGAAAACTTGACAAAAAATATCAAGATTCTTACCCTCCGGGACTCGATTGAAGAGCAATTAGACACTATATCCAGAGAAGCAGGTAATGATGTAGCGCTCCCCATCTTCTTCGGAAAGCGCTCGGACCGCCTTGGAAACACATCTTGTTTTTCCGTTGCAGGTGTAAAAGCGGAAACTGCCCTGATGGCTCTGGATCTGGATGGTGTTTCGGTATCATCCGGCTCTGCTTGTTCATCCGGGAAGGTGAAACGAAGCCATGTGTTGGAAGCCATGGGCGCAAGCCACGAAGAGATGGAAGGTGCGGTTCGCCTTAGTCTTGGATGGGAAGAAGATAAATCAGGCGCGGAACGCTTCCTTGCTGCCTGGAAAACAATCATCAGGCGCGTCGCCGCCTGATAATAATTTTAACGTTGGAGAAACTGGAATATGCCAGCTGTACAAGAAACTATCGATACCGTCGCATTACTTGACGTTGATAAATATAAATACGGTTTCTCAACCGATATCGAAAACGATATGGCGCCAAAAGGCTTGTCTGAAGAAGTAATCCGCTTCATCTCTGCCAAAAAGGAAGAACCGGAATGGATGCTGCAATGGCGATTGGATGCTTACGAGCGTTGGAAAACCATGGAAGAGCCAAATTGGGCCCGTGTGAACTACCCAAAAATCGATTTCAACGATATTTATTATTACGCAGCGCCAAAGAATTTCGAAGATGGCCCAAAATCTCTGGATGAAGTCGATCCTGAGCTGCTGAAAACCTATGAAAAACTTGGTATTCCACTAAAGGAACAAGAGCTTTTGGCTGGTGTACGCAGACATGACGAGCTGTCAAAACTGGACGAAGATCCTTCAGATAATGTTTATGCATCAGGCCGTGTTGCCGTTGATGCAGTATTTGATAGCGTTTCTGTTGTAACCACTTTTAAAGCAGAGCTTGCCAAATCCGGTGTGATCTTCTGTTCAATCTCTGATGCGATTAAAGAGCATCCTGAACTGGTGAAGAAATACCTGGCAACTGTCGTTCCAGTTTCGGATAATTACTATTCAGCTCTAAACTGCGCAGTGTTTACGGATGGCTCATTCGTCTACATCCCGGAAGGCGTTCGCTGTCCGATGGAGCTTTCTACTTATTTCCGTATCAACGCGGAAAATACAGGCCAATTTGAGCGCACGCTGATTATTGCAGAAAAAGGCTCATACGTTTCTTATCTCGAAGGGTGTACTGCGCCACAACGAGATGAGAACCAGCTACATGCAGCTGTGGTTGAACTCATTACCATGGAAGATGCTGAAATTAAATATTCAACCGTTCAAAACTGGTATCCGGGCGATGAAGACGGCAACGGTGGTATCTATAACTTTGTTACCAAACGCGGTGATTGTCGTGGCGATAATTCCAAGATTTCGTGGACCCAGGTTGAGACCGGTTCAGCCATAACCTGGAAATACCCTTCATGTATTTTGCGCGGCAATGGTTCTCAAGGCGAATTTTATTCTATCGCGGTTTCCAATGGTGCTCAGCAGGTCGATTCCGGTACCAAGATGCTTCACCTTGGCAAAGACACCAAGAGCCGAATTATCTCAAAAGGAATTTCAGCAGGCAAATCACAGAACACCTATCGCGGCCAGGTTTCGGCTCACAAGAGAGCGTCTGACGCCCGCAACTTCACCCAGTGTGACTCATTGTTGATCGGCGATAAGTGTGGTGCGCATACGGTGCCTTATATTGAAGCCAAAAACTCAACAGCTCAATTCGAGCATGAAGCGACAACATCAAAGATTTCTGATGATCAACTCTTCTACTGCATGCAACGCGGTATACCGGAAGAAGAAGCGATTGCTCTGATCGTCAATGGGTTTGTGAAAGAGGTTATTCAGGAACTCCCAATGGAGTTCGCAGTTGAAGCTCAAAAACTGATAAGCATCTCACTTGAGGGGAGTGTTGGATAATGTCTGATAGCCATCAGAAAGAAGCCAATGCTTGGGCTCTCATGATAACAAAATATATCGCGATAATTCTTGGTAATTTCTGCGCGATATCTGTTGTCTATTTTGCCCTTCGCAATGATTTTCTCATGCCGCAAACCATGCAGGTCATGGGGCTTTGGTTTGTTTTCTGTTTGGTCGCAATTTTCATGGTGCATCTATTGCTAAAACCATTACTGGCCAAGCGTTATCTGCTAAAACTGACAGCAGGTGGTAATTAAATGAACCGCGAACGATTGCTCAAATCCAAATCTGTGCGTTTGATCGTGTTTTTGTGGCTGATCATCTTACCTATCATCTTCATCGCCCTGCCGGTGCTGGAAATGGTGACGGGTGAGCGTGAAAACGATTTGACACCGCTTTGGGCATTCGGAGTTTGGATACTTGGTCCCTGGGCTGGTTCCATAATCTGGAAATGGTTTGGTGGTGAAAACGAAGAATAAACAAAACAAAAATAAGTGAATTGCCTTAGTTGGCTGGAAAATAGAGAAGATAAAAATGCTAGAAATTAAAAACCTCCATGTCCGTATTGCGGAAGATGAAACTGAAATCATCAAGGGTCTGGATTTAACCGTGGCTGCTGGTGAAGTTGCTGCAATTATGGGGCCTAATGGTGCGGGGAAGTCCACGCTTTCTTATGTGCTTGCGGGTAAGGAAGACTATGAAGTGACTGAAGGCGAAGTTCTTTTCAACGGTGAAAACATTCTTGATATGGAAGTTGATGAGCGTGCAGCATCTGGCCTTTTCCTGGCATTCCAGTATCCAATGGAAATCCCTGGCGTTGCGACAATGAACTTCCTGAAAGCTGCGATGAATGCACAGCGTAAGGCACGCAACGAAGCGGAATACACCACGCCAGAGTTCATTAAGAAGGTGAAAGCTGCATCAAGTGATCTAAGCATTGATTTCAACATGCTGAAGCGTGCGTTGAATGTTGGCTTTTCTGGTGGTGAAAAGAAACGCGCTGAAATTCTTCAAATGGCATTGCTTGAGCCGACACTTTGCGTGTTGGATGAAACAGATTCAGGTTTGGACATTGATGCCTTGAAAGTGGTTTCTGAAGGTGTAAATGCACTTCGTGACCCGGCTCGCGCATTCCTTGTTATCACTCACTATCAGCGCTTGTTGGATCATATAGTCCCCGACACAGTGCATGTGCTTTACAACGGCCGTATCATCAAGACCGGCGATAAAACCCTGGCGCTTCATCTGGAAGAAAATGGCTATGCGGATGTAATCGCAAGCGCTGCGTAATTTTAGGACGAGTTTATGAAAGTACAAAACATTCAAAATAACGCAGCTGAAGATGCACTCGGTGTATCATTGCCAACGCGCCGCGTTGAGAGCTTCCACTATACGGATTTGCGATCGCAACTGGGCACATTTGCCTCAAAAGCTGAGCGCCCGTCAGAGGAAGTTGCAAAAAAGCTTGGTGATGGTTTTCCGCGTTTGGCAAGCAATGCCGCAGTGTTGCATTTTTATGATGGGCACGCGTTTGAACGAGGCGAGAAATTACCAGCAGGAGTGAGCGCCAATACAGACCTTCCAAAGGCAATGGAAGTAGACGGTTTGGATGACACCATTGTTGCTATTAATAATAAAATCTCAACGGATGGAGTAGCGATCAGCGTTGCAAAGGATGCCAATGTTGATCGTCCTGTTGGTCTTGCTCATACATTTACCGGCACATCTGGGACAACAGCATCCACACGATACGCAATCGATGCTGCAAGCAGTTCAACATCAATCTTTATTGAACGGTTTATGGGTCGCTCAACGGATGCCCATTTATCTTCGTCTGTTGTCGCGATGGATATTGGCGAGGGAGCAGTACTTAATTATCTTATTGTACAGCAATCCGGCCTTGGCGCTGAGCATCTGGGACGTATATCAGTCAGACTTGCTGAAAATGCCAAGCTTAATCTGTTTATCCTGAACGCCGGCGGAAAGCTCGTGCGACAGGAAGTAAAAGTTGATGTGGCGGGCGAGGGTGCTCATGTTGAAATCAAGGGTGTAAATCTTGTCGGCGATAACGCCCACATCGATGTCACAACTGTGCTTGATCACAATGTACCCAATACAACTGCGAATGAATTGTTCCGCAATGTAGTAGCCGGTGATGGTCATGGCGTTTTCCAGGGCCAGATCAAAGTCGCTCAGATCGCCCAAAAAACGGATGCACAAATGGCATGTAACACACTGTTGCTAACAGATGACGGTGATTTTTCAGCCAAACCCGAGTTGGAAATATTTGCTGATGATGTGCTTTGTGCCCACGGTGCAACGGTTACGGATATCGATGATGATCATCTATTTTACATGCGTGCACGCGGTATCAAGGAAAAGACAGCACGCGGTCTGCTGATCAAGGCGTTCGTTGATGAAGTCGTTGAAGAACTAGGTGTCGGTGAAGAAATTGAAGAAGCGTTCATTGGTGTAATTGACAACTGGTTGGATACGAATGTCTCCTGATCAAGGTATAAAAATAACATCCTGTTGTTTGGCTCAAAGAATTCAGGCCACTCATACAAGGCCAGATTGCTTATGTTTATGGGCAAGATTGAGCACGAATACGAACACGTGGGTATTTTTATACCGTTCAATGAATGCCAAGAGAATTTTCAGAAAGTTTCTGAATTTGGTGAAGTGCCGGTTCTTGTTGATGATGGCCAAGTGCTTGCGCAATCAAATGCAATTCTGCTTCATCTCGCCAGAAAGTTTGACGTGTTGGGTGCAACCAATGAAGCTGGCTGGGATAAGATCACAAGCTGGCTATTTTGGGAAGCAAACAGACTTGGTCGATCGTACCCAAACTTTCGGTATTGCAAACTGTTTGACAAATCAGCGGATGCGGGACTGGTATCCTGGTTTGAGACTACTGCGCACGGTGATCTGGATAGATTGAACAGAGAGCTGGAAAACAAAGACTTTTTGACCGGCGAAATGACTATTGCTGACATATCCTGTGCTGCCTACTTATTGTACCAGGATGTTGAAGTCATAAAGCTTGAAAATTGGCCAAATGTTGAAAAATGGCTTGATCGGATCAGATCTGCACCCGGATGGCAGCACCCATTAGATGTAATGGCATAGATAGAGAAATGACCACTATGTACGATGTAAATGCAATCCGCGCTGACTTTCCAATTCTTTCGCGTGAAGTTCATGGAAAACCACTTGTTTATCTGGACAACGGCGCCTCTGCACAAAAGCCAACTGCAGTAATTGATGCAGTAAGTAACGTTTATTCCAACGAATACGCGAACGTTCATCGTGGCCTGCATTTTTTATCAAATGCAACGACAGACGCATACGAGAAATCTCGCGAAACTGTCCGCAAGTTTTTAAACGCACCAAACGTTGATGAAATCGTTTTCACCAAGGGAACGACTGAAGTAATCAATCTGGTTGCATATGGATGGGCGATGAAACACCTGAAAGAGGGCGATGAGATCGTTCTTTCAATCATGGAGCATCACTCAAACATCGTGCCATGGCATTTCTTGCGTGAACGCATGGGGGTTAAGCTCAAGTGGGTCTACATCAATGATGATGGTTCATTTGGTATGGACGCATTTAAAAATGCTTTGAGTGAGAAAACAAAACTCGTTGCCATTACCCATATGTCAAACGTTCTTGGAACGGTTGTTCCACTAAAGGAAGTTTGCAAAATTGTACATGAGCAAAATATACCAGTGCTTGCAGACGGCTCTCAAGGAGCGGTTCACATGCCTGTTGATGTGCAGGATCTGGATGTAGATTTTTATTGTATCACAGGTCACAAACTCTACGGCCCATCGGGTATTGGTGTGCTTTATGGCAAGATGGCGTTTTTAAAAGACATGCAGCCTTATCAGGGCGGCGGCGAGATGATTTTGGATGTCTTTGAAGATGAAATTACCTATGCTGATCCACCCCATCGTTTTGAAGCAGGTACGCCGCCTATCGCCCAAGCTATTGGTCTGGGTGCTGCACTGGAATACATGCAAAAAATTGGCCTTGAGGCTATTTCTGCCCATGAAACTGAGTTGCGTGATTATGCCCGTGCAGAACTCACCAAGATCAATTCTTTGCGCATTATTGGCGATGCACCGGGAAAGGGAGCAATCTTCTCCTTTGAGCTGGAAGGCATACACGCCCATGACGTTTCCATGGTCATTGATCGTTCAGGTGTTGCAGTTCGTGCGGGTACCCATTGCGCCCAACCATTAATGCAGTATTATGGAGTAACATCGACGTGTCGTGCATCTTTTGGTATGTATAATACAAAACAAGAAGTTGATGTTCTTGTAGAAGCGCTAGAAAAGGCGCGGAGCTTTTTTGGATAAATCATGACTGAGCAAACAGATACGACACAACCAGCAGAACCAAACGCTGCAGAGATTAAAACCGCTGAGGTTTCATCTATTCCGGTAGAAGAACTGCAAACGCTGACGCGCGATATCATTGCTGCGATCAAAACCGTTTATGACCCGGAAATCCCGGTTGATTTCTATGAGCTTGGTTTGATTTACAAAATTGATATTGAAGACAATCGTCTGGTGAAAGTGGATATGTCTTTAACAGCCCCTGGGTGTCCGGTTGCAGGTGAAATGCCCGGTTGGGTGCGTGATGCAATTGGTACCGTGCAAGGCGTGATGGATGTCGAAGTGGAGCTAGTATTTGACCCACCTTGGACACCCGAACGCATGTCAGAAGAAGCCCAAATTGCTTTAGGTTGGTATTAAGGTTTTTAAAACACTATATATGGTGAACACGGAGAACGTTTATGGCCGGATTTGAAGTTATTACATTGACGCAAGCTGCCCGAAACAGGGTAGGCGAAATCATGTCCAGCAAACCAGATGCTGAAGGTATTCGCATTGGTGTGAAAAACGGCGGTTGTGCAGGCATGGAATACACCGTCGATCTTGTTGAAGAACCAATAGCTGGTGAAGACAAAGTTGTCGTTCCTGAAGGCACCGTCTATGTGGCACCACAAGCCGTACTATTTCTACTGGGTACGGAGCTTGATTTCGAAATCACAAAACTTCGTACAGGATTTGTATTTAACAATCCAAACCAGAGTTCTTCTTGTGGGTGTGGTGAGAGCGTTGAATTGACACCGGCGGAAATGACACCAGAGATGATACAAGCCCGCGAGTTGGCCAAGCAGTAGTGGCATCAGACTTCAAACTTCAAAGATCATAAAAAGGAAACTTGCAGGATGAATCTGTTTAACCGGCTAAAGTCTGATTGTGATGCAGATTGGAAATCATACGCCGAGCATGAATTCGTTGAGCAGATGGGAAATGGCACTTTAGCAAAAGAGTCTTTTCAGCACTATCTGGTTCAAGATTACCTATTCCTAATCCAATTTGCACGCGCATATGCTTTGGCAATTTATAAATCCAGAAATCTGACTGAAATGCGTGGATGTCTGGAAGGATTGAAAGCAATCCTTGATACAGAAATGCAACTACACTTGAAGCTTTGTGCTGAATGGGGGCTGGATGAGGCAGCGATTAAAAAATCACCAGAAGCAAAATCAACTATTGCTTATACCCGTTACGTCCTTGAAGCGGGGCAGGCCGGCGATATCTTGGACTTATTCGTAGCACTTTCACCATGCATGATTGGCTATGCGGAAATTGGCACCCGCTTAAGTAAGCTGCCAAACGGTCAGCCTGAGGATAATCCATATACGGTCTGGATTTCAGAGTATGCATCCGATGGGTATCAGGAAGTTGCAACAGGAGCCGGGAGATTGTTGGATACGTTGGCGGAAACAAGTTTCACTGAGGCGCGATACCCCAGACTTCTTGAATTGTTTAGACAGGCAACACGACTTGAAGCTGATTTTTGGACAATGGGTATGGAACTGGCAGATTAGAACATGGTCGAACAAAACGCTCAAATTAGTAATCTTATCGACTATATCGAATTCAATGTTGCAGATATTGATCGTTCAAAAGCATTTTATGAAAAGGCTTTTGGCTGGAAGTATATCGATTATGGACCAGACTATTGTGAATTCAATGATGGACGCATGAAAGTTGGGTTTACAACCCAGGACCCGGTAAACACTGGTGGACCTTTGATCGTATTTTACCATGATGATTTGCAGTCTGCATTAGCTAACATTGTTGCAGCAGGTGGCGAAATCACAAAACAGATTTTCCAGTTCCCTGGCGGAGAACGCTTTCAATTCAGGGACCTGGACGGCTATGAGCTGGCGGTCTGGAGAACCAACTAAACAGGAGAAAAAATAATGTCTGATGACAATTCAAGTATTATATCTCACGTTTCCTTGGGAACAAACAATTTCCAAAAAGCAGTCGAGTTTTACGATGGCGTTATGCCAACACTTGGAGCAGCAAGAATTATGCAGGTCGATGGAGCAGTTGCATATGGCAAGAAGTTTCCCGAGTTTTGGGTTCAAACTCCAGAGAATGATGAACCTGCTCAAATTGCCAATGGAACCCACTACGGATTTGTAGCTGATTCAAAAGAAGCTGTGCATGCGTTTTGGGACAAGGCAATCGAAATGGGTGCAACTCCAGATGGAGAGCCGGGGCCAAGGCCTCATTATGGAGAACCTTATTATGGTTGTTTTTTGCGAGATCTTGATGGCCACAAAATTGAAGCAACCTTTTGGGACGCTTCAATGTAGCAATTATCTGGTTGTATTAGCGCAAGAACGCTGGAATATGTTCATCACCACCAAATGCATGATCCGTATCTGAATATTCCAGATCTGATTGCTCATGATAAGATTTGCGGCCACGTTTAGCGCTTTTCTTTGGCGCTTCGTCGCGTTCATTATGATTTTTTGGCGCAGGATCTGCTTGCTTTGGTTGGGAAGTGGATTTGGCAGGTCGATCATCTGCTTTTTTGCGAGGTGATTTTCCGCGCCCGCGTTTGCCAGCTTTTGCATCCCATTCAACAGCCGTGTCATCAAGCCATTCAATTTTCTGACCAATTAGGCTCTCGATTGCATCAAAGCCTTTTTGTTCTGTTGGGACAACAATCATGTAAGCAACGCCTTCGCGACCGGCACGGCCGGTACGGCCAATACGGTGTACATAATCTTCGGCGTTCACAGGAACATCAAAATTGAAAACATGGCTCACATCTGGAATATCAAGCCCGCGTGCTGCAACATCACTGGCAACCAGCAAAGAAATTTTGTTATCGCGGAAGCCATTTAGCGTTGCTGTACGGCTGGTTTGATCCATGTCGCCATGAAGTGCACCACAAGAATAGCCATGACGATCCAGGCTTCTGTATACAGTGGCTACATCTCTTTTGCGATTACAGAAGATGATGCCATTTTTCAGATCTGCAGCACCTTCGATTAATTCACGAAGCTTGGCGCGTTTTTCATAGTCTTCAAATTCACAGGCAACCGCATGTTGCGTAATTGTTTCAGACGTGGATGAAGCTTTGGCTACTGTAACCTGTACAGGATTTTGAAGAAACTTGTTTGCAAGGCCTTCAATTTCAGGAGGCATGGTTGCAGAGAAGAATAGCGTTTGGCGCGTAAAAGGTACCATCTTGCAGATGCGTTCAATGTCGGGAATGAACCCCATATCAAGCATGCGATCAGCTTCATCGATCACCATCACTTCAACACCGGTCATCAAGATTTTGCCGCGTTCGAAGCAATCCAACAAACGCCCTGGTGTAGCGATCAAAATGTCAACACCGCGATCTAGTTTCTTGAATTGATCTTCAAAAGAGGTGCCACCGATCAACAGTGCAACGTTCAGTTTTTGGTTTTCGCTGTAGCGATTGAGGTTTTCCTCGACTTGAGCAGCAAGTTCACGTGTAGGCTCTAAAATTAGCGTACGCGGCATACGTGCCCGTGCGCGTCCTTTTTCCAGAAGAGACAACATCGGTAATGTAAAGGATGCAGTTTTACCCGTACCTGTTTGCGCGATGCCGAGTACATCTCGTCGCTGCATGACGTGCGGAATAGCTTCTGCTTGAATTGGTGTTGGTTCCGTATAACCTGACGCTTTTACAGCTGCCAATACTTTGTCACTTAGACCCAGTGTGTCAAAACTCATGTTTTGGAGATATCTTTCGATTTAATGTCCGGTTTATCTTTAATACCGAAGTAACGCCCTTAAGCTGAATATTGTTTCAGTCCCTAGAGCGTTGCCTATGGGAAAGCGCCATAAAAGTCAATGCGGACAAGGATTTTAGCGTTAATTGATAAGGTTTACACGTCAAGCATGTCACCTTCTGTGAACTCGGCATTTTCCTGAATGAACTTAAAGCGCGCTTCGGGTTTATTTCCCATCAATTGGTCCACGGTGGCAGAAGTTACGTTTTCGTCTACTTCCGGAATTTCAACACGAAGCATGGTTCGTTTTTTTGGATCCATGGTGGTTTCTTTCAACTGGGCAGGCATCATTTCGCCAAGACCTTTAAAGCGGCCAATCTCAACCTTCTTGTTGCCAGTGAACTCTGTATTCATCAATTCCTCTCTATGCGCATCATCACGGGCATAGAGTGTTTTTCCACCTTGGGAGATTTTATAAAGAGGCGGAATTGCCAGATAAAGTTTGCCTTCCCGGATGAGGTTGGGCATTTCCTGAAAGAAAAACGTAATTAGCAGAGAGGCAATATGCGCACCGTCAACATCCGCATCTGTCATGATGATAATACGATCATAACGTAGATCATCATCGCTGTATTTTGAGCGGGTTCCAACACCAAGCGCCTGAATTAGATCTGCAAGCTGTTGGTTTGCTGCAAGCTTGTCACGACCTGCATTGGCAACGTTTAGAATTTTCCCCCGCAGCGGCAGAATGGCCTGGTTTACACGGTTGCGGGCTTGTTTGGCTGAACCACCAGCTGAATCGCCCTCCACAATAAAGAGTTCGGTGCCACCTTTTGCATTTGCAGAGCAATCCGCCAATTTTCCAGGTAATCGAAGCTTGCGCGTTGCAGACTTGCGATTTATCTCTTTTTCCTTGCGACGACGCAAGCGTTCTTCTACACGATCAATAACCCACTCAAGCAGCTTGTTAGCCTGTTGAGGTGAACCGGCAAGCCAATGGTCAAACGGGTCGCGAATGATATTTTCAACGATCTTTTGCGCTTCAACTGTAGCAAGTTTATCTTTGGTTTGACCAACAAATTCAGGTTCGCGGATAAAAACAGAAAGCATGGCAGCTGCTGACGTCATCACATCATCGGTTGTTATCATTGAGCCTTTTTTATTGCCGACAATCTCTGCGTAAGACTTAAGACCTCTGGTAACGGCAATACGAAATCCAGCTTCGTGGGTGCCGCCCTCAGGTGTGGGAATTGTATTACAGTAAGAGTTCACAAACCCATCGTCACCGTGCCAGGTAACAGCCCATTCAAGTGATCCATGGCCGCTGGACTTATCAGATTTTCCGGCGAATGGTTCACTGGTGACTTTATGAGCCTTACCCAATGAGGCTTCCAGATAATCTTTCAAACCACCCGGAAAATGGAAAACCGCTTTTTCAGTGACTTCCGTGCCTTCCTTGATTAAGGAAGGGTCACACGTCCAGCGAATTTCAACACCCCCGAAAAGATATGCCTTTGAGCGCGCCATTTTGAACAACGTCGCAGGATTAAACTTGCAGCCTTTACCAAAAATATCTTCATCAGGTTTAAAAGAAACTTTCGTACCACGACGATTATGAACATCGCCGCCATCGCGCAAACCACCTTGCGGATGACCTTTGGCAAACTCTTGAATATAAAGTTTTTTGTTTCGAGCAACTTCCACAACCAAATGCGTTGAAAGGGCGTTTACAACAGAAACACCCACGCCATGTAGTCCACCAGAGGTCTCATAGGCACCTGAATCAAACTTGCCGCCCGCATGAAGCGTGGTCATGATAACTTCAAGAGCTGACTTGTCTTTAAACTTGGGATGAGGGTCCACAGGTATGCCGCGACCATTATCAATGACGGACAAGTAACCATCAACGGAAATCTCAACTTCAATCCAGTTGGCATGTCCTGCAACTGCTTCATCCATTGAGTTATCAATGATTTCAGCAAACAGGTGATGCATCGCTTTTTCATCGGTACCACCGATATACATGCCAGGGCGACGGCGAACTGGCTCAAGACCTTCAAGCACTTCAATATCAGCTGCAGAATAATCGCCCTCCGCAGCAGCTTTCACCGGCTTGATTTTGGTGGTCTTGGGCGGCGCAGCAGTAACTGGAACCGGCTTTCGAGCAGGTTCTGGTGTTGCAGAAAATAGATCGATTTCGTCGCTCATAAGTGGCCCACATCATTAAAAAAGAATCAGTGATTTAATTTAGACGGAATAGCTTGGAAAATCGACTGTCTCGTGGTGTATTGCCTTATAAATTCTCATTTATACAGGAGAGGCAGGCTTGTCTAAAAATTCCAATATCCGTTTTACTTCAGTTGTGCGTGAATTGCCCTCGATTATTCCATTTGTTGGTCCTGACGAACAGGAACGCCAATCCGGCATTCTGTTTCGGGCCAGAATGGGAGCAAATGAAAGTGGTTTTGGACCTTCGCCACAAGCAATTGAAGCTATGCGTGAGGCTAACAAGCTATCGTGGCAATATTCTGACCCTGACAATCACAACCTTCGCCAGGCCTTGGCAGATTTTTATAATGTTGGTTATGAAAATGTGATGGTGGGAGAGGGGATAGATGGTCTGCTGGGCTGTGTTTCACATATGTTTGTCGAAGCGGGTGTGGATGTTGTTACGTCACTTGGTTCTTATCCAACCTTCAATTTTCATATCAAATCACGCGGCGGAAACCTTCATTTTGTTCCTTACAAGGATGATCAAGAAGATCAGGATGCGCTATTGGCAAAAGCAGAAGAAACCAATGCATCGCTTATGTATTTCTCCAATCCAAATAATCCAATGGGAACCTGGTGGTCTGCTGACAAAATGCAGCAGATGATTGATAACCTACCTAAAGGGACAACACTCGTCCTGGATGAGGCTTATATTGAAACAGCTGCTGAGGGTGTTGCTCCATCAATTGATGTTTCCAATCCTCAAGTGTTGCGGTTCAGGACGTTTTCCAAGCTGTATGGAATGGCCGGCGCACGTATTGGATATGTGATTGGGCATCCGGATTTGGTCTCTACCTTTGACAAGGTCAGAAACCACTATGGTGTAAACATTGTCGGTCAAAGAGGAGCCCTTGCAGCGCTTGGTGATCAAGAATATTTGGCTGAAATAAAATCCAAGGTTGAAGAGGGGCGTGACAGACTTCATGCAATTGCAAAATCGCACGGACTAACCTCAATACCGTCGGCAACAAATTTTGTTACGATAGACTGTGGTCGAGATAGTGATTTTGCAAAACTGGTATTGGCAAAAATGCTCGAAAGAGGTGTTTTTATGAGAATGCCAGGGGTAGAGCCGCAATCACGGTGCGTGAGGGTTGGAATTGGGCTTGATGGCGAAATGGATATTTTAGAAGAAGAATTTGCAGCCGTCTTAAAAGAGCTCTCATGAATCAAAAAGGGCGATGCAAATGCATCGCCTCTTTTTTGATACTCAGGGAATTCCCTTGTTTTTAACCGGCAAACGCAATCATGCCCAAAACAATAAACGTTGAAACTGTAGAAACTACCAACATCTTTGCAACTGCGTAATCTGTGCTGTTTATGCCCTGACGAATGTCTTGAGTGGTAAATGTCATATTATTTCTCCTTATACCCATCCTACTCCAAAACCCGAATGTTTTGGTGTGATATGATACGAA
>JAAHTH010001034.1_pt1 | contig 25279 bp, 30 predicted proteins | sample 6116091 | NCBI WGS metagenome assembly JAAHTH01 (sample SAMN13939990, study PRJNA603662) | sponge metagenome | isolation source: marine sponge | host: Mycale hentscheli | place: New Zealand | collected 2006
ACTTTCTATATTATTTCTTCCTCCCACAATATAAGACAACATCATCAAACTCTTCTAATTTTAAAATTAATAAAATAAATAAGACCATTTGGAATGCAATATGGTCTTCCATATCCATCTTTTTATTTTTTAATTTACGTGATCTATATGTATTTAATCCTAAATAACAAAACCTTATGATCTCTTTTATATTTCTTTGTTGTAATTGGTCTTTCAATGAACCTTTGTAGTATTCCTTATATCTATCAAATGTATCTTGATGATTATCATGTACGCTTATAGAAGATATGTATACATCCTTCCAATATAAACAGATGCTCCCAGCCTTACCAACCTTTACGACCATATTAAATATATCTTGTTCTTATTCTTTTAAATTAAAATAATAGATAATAAAAATATTTAAAATTTGAAAGCATATAATATATATAAGCATAGATAAGAATAAATAAAAGAACAAATCATTATGAGTGTCAGTTATGTTCCTGATGTTACAATGTTCCCTTACTGGTCTGGACACGGAGGTCTTGTAAAACAAGTTAATGAACTTTCTAAGAAAAATATAGTTCTTGAAAAGAACAATCAGAGAGTTTGGGAAGCGAATTTGGATTTGAAATGTGAAAAAGAAAATATACATAAACAATACAAGAAAAAGATTAATCAATTCATAGAACAAAAACAAGAACTTGAATCAAAGGTTGATGAAGCACAAGTAGCATTTGAAGAAAATAAAGTATACAAGAAAGAAATAGATACTCTTAGAGAATCTGTTGAAAATGAATGTGAAGCATCAGGTATTATGGAAATAATGAATATGAGGATTGAAGAGGCTGAGAACAAAGTAAGGGAACAAGAACTCTTTAAAGTAATTGTAGAAAAAGATCTTGAAAGAGAACAGGCAATGAACAAATGTCACGTAGAACAAATCAATAGATTACACGATATACTAACAGATCAATGTGATAAGGATTGTTGTCAATATTGTGATGAATGGGTGAACTCAACAGAAATTGAGGAAGTAAAAGATAGTGATTATGAGAATGTATACATATGTATGGATTGTCTTCAAGGAAGTTTTACTCAATGTGATGATTGTATGGAATATTGTTGCGATTCACTTATTGTACTTCAAAACGGTCAACAAATATGTAGTAATTGTAGTGGATAATAATTATTTAATGTTCTTTATTATATATAGCATTTTGAGTTGCAACTGAATGCATCATCTTATCTGCTAATTCCTTTTGTTTCTTTTTAAAATCACCAAGTTCGTGTGATACTACTATCTTCCTCATCATTACAGTAGATACTCCTTTATTAATATATTTTTTTGAGGTCTTCAATAACATTTGGGATAATACATTTCTTGAGATTGGATTCCCTGTTGATGTTGTTAATAAGACATCTCCCGTTTTTTTACCTGTTGCTCTTAAATATTGACGGATAATTTTAGCAAGTTGAGAAGGTATATCAATACGTTTATCAAATCCGTAAGTCTTATTTGTTTTGTAGTTGTTTATCATGTAATACATATTATCACGACCAATTACAATATAATTATGTTCTTTATTTTGTTTATGATAATTTTTTGGTGTTGTCATAATCATCCCTGCAATATCATTACGTGTTGGAATATATTTTAACATATTGTAAATTGTATACATCATTATTAATTCTTTTTCTTTTCCATTAAGATTACCTTTTGTCTTCAATTTGTTTTTTTTTATTTCTTTTTCCATTTCACTTAACATACCATTTATTTCTTCCATACTTGCAAAGTTCTTACTTTGTTTTTTAGAGATAATACCATTTTCCTGTTGTTCGGCATATTGTTGATTTAATTCATCACGCAATTCAATATATCGTTTTATTAATTCTTTATCTCCATCTAAGGCAAGCAAGTATACAATGATTGAATTATAATAATTACGCTGTGTCGTAAAATGCTTGTCATCTAATTTATTCATTACATTATCAATATCTTCTAAAAATTTATAATCTTTACTATCAAACATTCTTTTAAGTTGCAATAACTGTACCACATATTGTGATATTGTTGCGTCCTTTATAGTTGGTCGCGCGGTTTTAATTATTTCCGTTATTTCAGAATCTTTATTCATTTATATAATTAGTTAGATTTTAATTATATATACAAAACAAACGTTATAAAAATTATCCTTATTCAAGCGTAATATAATATTACAAGATTATTATTTTTTTAAAAGGGATATTATCAAAAAACAAAAGGTACATCATAATTTTAAAAGGCAACAAAAGGGATATTACACTATAATTTTAAAAACAGCAAACCTCCTCCTATTCTATATTCCGGAACAACAAGAATAGATACAATTCTTTATTTTATAATTTTTTATACAATACTTTTCATAATACAAAAGATGGTGTAATATACATCATATTCTCTTTAAAATATATTATTTACCTTTCATATAATGTAATATTTACCTTTGTTTCAAAATAATATGGGTGTAATAAGATATTACGCATTGTATACCTCCATTTGTCCGCCGACAAGGCGAGCAACTCTTACATACTCACAATAAGCACGAAGTAAATCAACACCTGCAGGGACAGCATTTGTTAAATGTAATTCAATCCCTCTCTGTCCTACACGTCCATTAGTTAGACGAGTTCCCATGTAAAAGAAGTGTCCTTGGAGATTTGTGTTCTGAGAACGACCTTCAAATGTTTCACCTGTAATCTGTCCGGCTACACCTTGATCTGAGAATTCATCTCGTGTAACAAATGGAACACTTTCACTATCTGTGAAGATACTAAACATACGTGCAGTATTATCAACATCACTTGTAAATTCAAATCTATCGTTGTAGCGAATATTATATTTAAATGCCTGTTGAACTCCTGAGGCATTCACTTCGGGGGATATTGCGTTATATTGCCCGAGAAGAGTTTCTTCATTATCCCCAGTCTTTGATGTAGTTACAATAACTCGGGGGACTATACGATTCGCCATACCAAGATTTCTAACTAATCCGGAACCAAGAGCAGAAGTAGTTGTTGAATGTTCCACAACTCTGTAATCAACAAAAGAGAAAGATAAATCACCATTTGCCTGTGCGAATCTATCCATTTCATCAGTTGCTCCGTAGAAAATATAATCAGCACAGAATTTTAATTGTTCTCTTACAATTTCACAAGACGTTTCCGTTGCTTGTCCCGATGCAACCTGAACCCGATGTTTTTGGGTTGGTTGGAAAGTGAGTTCAATAGCAATTGGTTCGTTTATCATATATAAAGGAAGTTGATGTACCTTCAAGAAAGGGAACAAGTCGCTAAGGTCTACGCTGTAACTCGGACATTGTTCCGGTAAAGTTCCGTTCATTCTCGCCCACGTTGGCGTTTTAGTATTTGTACCATTTTCTGCAACACCATTATCAATTGAATAACCATTCGCCAATGCCTTTGAACCATCGTTGTAGTTGAAATCGTGATTTAAATATCTTCCAGTAAGATACTGTTCGCGTTCAACATTATTTTCATTTGTAATCAATGAAGACTTAACACCATACAGTCCAGCCCAAGAATCAATTTCATTAATTTGTTTGTTTCCAATCTTGAGGACTGCTTTCTTGATTACCTGACCTATACCAAGATGCGGTGAAAGGAAAGCATCAGTAACACTTGAATCAGGTTTTAAAGCAAGGAAAATCTTTGAATGTGAAGATAAAAATCCTTTGTTCTGTAAAACGAATCTGCAAAATCCATCTGTTGTTGCTCCTCCCTGATTAAATACGACACTTTCCAAAAGGTCGGTTTCCACCTGTTGTATGTAATTCACAGGAATTTGTTTTAACATAAGAAAGTTAGGGATTGTTTCATCACGTTGTGCAGGCATATCTAATCCGTCTGACATTTTTATTAATAAATAATAAAAATATTTATATGATAAAATAATTAAAAAAAATAAAATTATAGATAATTATTGTAGTAACTGAACTCCGTTCGGTGAAAAGACTAACTGAGCACGAGACTTGACAAAGATGTATACACCTATTGGTCTATCACGATTCAATTGACTTTCAATAGACATACCAAACTGTTCGGCACTAAAATCCTCACCTGCCCCACCAATACCGTATTTAACTCCTAATCCCATCACAGAACCTCCTTCCGGAATTAGATTGTATGCGGTGTCAGTAGTTGATGATGGTGTCATAGAATAATCACGATTCATATTTGCTGGTGAAATACTAAATCTTTCATTAGTGTATTCAGGAGATACAGCATCAACAAGGTTTCTTACAATTTCAGGATCAGGTAATTGTGCATTAGCATCATCTTCAATATTATTTACATAATCAAAATCTGCAGGGAATTTAGAACCCCCTTTAAGAAACTGAACTCTCTTGATAAAAGCAAGTTCAGTATCGCTTGAATCTTTACCTGATGGATATACGGTTACTTGTCCGTCTTCTGTAAGAGTATTGATATTCTTTACAGGAACAAATGTTGCGAATGCAGAAATAACATTTCTTAATGCGAGATTATACTGTAATTGTGCGTTAGTTGAATTAATTGACGTATATAGTGAAGTAATTGAATTGTATTCAAGAACACCTTGCGATTGGTCTCCGACAGGGTCATCAGTGAAATCATTAATTTCACAACACAATTTAAGATTGGAAAGTTCATAGTGAGCGTCTCCAATACCCGTAGAAGAACCTGCTTCGTTGTAAAGAACATTAGAATCAGGTTGAAGTAAGAACTCCAATTGAATACCACCAAACGCATCAGGGCGTAAGTTAACCATGTTGCCTGACATCATAAATCCTGATGGAACGTGGAAACTAAATGAATTGGTTTGTGTTCCATTAGCAGGACTTTCCATTACAGATTGACGGAAAGATGTAGAGTTAGGCATAATTAAACAAGTTTCTCCTAAATGTCCCATTTGGTCTTGTAGAGAACTATTGAGAGCAAGGTAAGTATTCATATATTTGGAATAATGACGAATGTTTTCACAAATCATCTTTGATTTTACTGCTCTGACAGTTAGAGATTCAATTACATTGTATATACCAAGACGATTATTCATTGTAACAGCATCTCCCGTGCGAAGTGGAGTTGGAGTAGCCAGATTATCCTTGAAAGCATTGAAATTACCAACTATGCGAATCGTTGATGGATCAAGTAATCCATCTTGTGCAGAAATAGTAAATGATAATACAGGAAAACCATTCTTAAATGAGATTTTACCATCGGCGGGAATATTATCCGGACGTATCTCAATGTAGCGTGAAGTCATTTTATAATTTAATATATAAAAATTTTGAAAAAGAAAAATAAACAAAAAAAGTTATTTAGAATTGAACTTCAAGAGAACCATCTCTTATGATAAGTTTCCTTAGGTGGAAAATGTATGAGTTGAATAACTTGTTCTTTTGAGGACCTGTCGTGTTAAGGTATTTTAATACAACTGATAAATCGCGACCACGTAAATCCATCGCACCATTCTGTGCCGAAGCAGAGAAACTACGTCCAAAAACAAAGTTCTCAAGAAAAGCAGAGAAAGACTTCGGGGGAATACCTGCCGAATCAAGACATTTTTCAAGTTCATACAAATGGAAAGCGTCCATTGAATTAGTCGTTGCAAGTTTTTTAGTAGATATTTCTCTTGAAGGAACACGCTTCCCATCAATTACATATTGGATACTGGATAAATCATCTATGATTCCTGTGTATGCTGAACGATTGCTGGCGATACATGTATCAGCATCATCTTTCGTATCCGCAGTGCTATTGCTGTAATTAGAACCCTTGATTACATAAGTTCCCGAACCACTAATCTTTTCAGCAGAAGTATACACAGTATTGTCTTGGGGAACAATTAATAGAGATTTTGCTCTTGAATTATTCGCAAAGATTTGCATGTTAGTTTGTCTATCACTTGCGAGAATTGAATGTTTATAATTAGTTAATGACATAATATCAAATTCAATTGCTCCGCCATCTCTTACTTTTGACATCATACCTGCTTCATAAGAAGGATCTAAATGAACTTGTGATACTACAAGGTTCATATTAGAAATCTTATACGTAGCATCATAAGATGATTTATCAGCAACAGCAGTAGAATACATTACAAAATTTTGATCTATATCACTTCCATTATTCGCTACACCTGCCCCAGTAAGAACAACTTGAATAAGACCAGCACTACCATTTGCCGCGGTTGATAGATTAATTTCATCAATGGTTGCAGTTGCCGAAAGAGCAGGAGCAGAACCATTATTATCATTATGACAGAAAGCAAATGTTTCACCAACAACAAAAGGGAATCGGGCTACACGGTCGCTACCATCAAGATTATTATCAGTATCAACAAAGAACGATGTTTGAGTATCACCATTAGCCCAATCATCGGGGGAAGTTGAACCATTGATAGAATGGAAAAATGGATTCGCAGGTGTTCGGCGGTCTCTTAAAACAGAATCTAATTGTTTGATTACATTATCTGCTTCATTCAAATCAATTTCAATATATAAACCCTGTGTAAGCATAAGAGGGAAGATAGTCTGTGAATTAGCAAAAACACCTGAATGGATTGGAATACATACCTTTGCCGTTACAAAATCACTATTACTCCAAGAAGCGTTTTGATTTCCAGAAGTCTTTTTGAAATAAGGATTTGTGGTTGTATTCATTAAACCATTTTTAGTAGTTCCAGAATCACTACGATTGTCAGTAGTCTGTACCAAACAACCTTCTCTAAGAGCACGAAGGTTTTCAATGGAAGCATCCTTTTCATAATCATATTTTACAGATACATAAGAATCATAGTTGGATAGTTCTTCAATTAAATTACCACGGGTTCCGTCATAGATACGAATATTTTTAATAATAGTAGAACTGCATTTGTCTAATTGAAGACGTGTTGGTACACCTCCGGAAGGTAAGGATAATTTTACATTGAATTCAAGGTATGATTCACGTCCGTCCATAAACTTTGTGGTTGGCGGAATGAAAAACTGAACCTTGTTTGATGGATCATATTCAAGACCATTTTCGCTTGGAATAGAGACTTTCGTTTCACCTACTTTCATAGAATCATCAGCACTCCAATATTTACTCATTTTATGAATAAATAATATAAAATAAAATTTTAAAAAAAAATCAAAAAAGTTCCTTACTGAACTCTTCCTGTTGTAAGAGTTTCTGCAGAAGGTTGTGCTACTTGCTGTTCTGTTTCTTGCTGTTGCTCCGCATCTAAATCTTTATCTCCTTTATCATCTAAACCTTCACCTATTTCATTTGTGGCTGCCGATGCTAAATCAAACACACCACCAATCAATTTAGCAGGAGGGAAAAATGTTCCTACTACATCACCAATAGCACCACCAATCTGTAAAATATTTCCTGCCTTTTCCCAATTGTTATTTCCAGCGATTTCAAAATGACCGTCTTTTTTACTTAATTCATAATCTTGGTAAATATCCATAGCACCAGCACCAGCACTCATTAATGTTCCTCCTGCTTCACCTAATTTTCCCGCAATCTTACTTCCTTTTGATACTGTTTCAATACCTTCTGATAATTTACTTCCTTCCCCAGCAAGTTCACCCGCGTCGGCCCCTTCTCCTGCTCCTGATACTTCTTCTGATTCTGTTACAGCAGATGATTCAGCAGGGGCCTCGGCATTTGCTTGTTCGGGTGTAGTTGCATCATTTTCAGGTGCGTTCTCAGTAGCATTTTCAGTTGTAGTTCTTTCACTTTGTGTTGTTGGATTTGATGCCTTAGGGTCAGCGAAATGGTCGTTCCATGCTTTTACTCTATCGGGCATACCTTTTGAAGTCCATAATCCCTGAGCAGTTTGCTGAAATTCTTTTAATCTCTCCGTATTTTTTTCTTGGTCTTTCAATCCACTAATTTTATTTGCTATATCAGTATTGTGTTGCTGTATACGTTCATTTAAATCACGAACTTGTGCTGAACGCATATTACCTTGTGCAATAGCATTTGATGATGTTCCATACAAATCTAAACTCATTTTATATGATAATAAATATAAAAAGTATTTTTAAAAAAAAATAATAATTGTGAAACTTAATCAATCTGTAATTCTTGAACTTCTTCTGTATCACGTGTGGGCCATATCTTAGTCTCGTGGCGTATGTATGCTTCTGCAGGATTTTCACTTAATTTTAAATATAAAAATGAGTATCTTTCTTTATGTGCTTCTTCATAGAGTTTGAGAAAATTGTCCTTGCCTCCCACAAGCGATGAATATTCATCACTAATCTTTTCTAATTCTTTTTGATTTTGCTGTTTAAAAATAATTACATCGGTTGCATTGTTGCGAATCATACCACTCACAGCACGGAACGACTGAACCGCAATCACATAAAAATCTATGTAGTGGCGAAAACGTGTACTAAAAAATGATACTTGATTTTGTCGGGAAAAGTCTTTTGTTAATACATCGTCCATTACAAGGGCATACGTAGGTCTATCTTCTTTACTTTCATATTCACTTTGCGACTTCTTTATATCATCTATAATATTATCTTCATAATGATCCATACAATCAAAATGTTTTGAGAGTATTTTACCTTTATTATCTGTATGGAGAGTAGTTGAGATAAATTTTACAATATCAAATTTATCCTTGTAAAAATCACTATTGCAAAAGGCGTTCACTAAATAATTACTCTTACCGCTTCTAACACTTCCCACCATTAATAATAGAGAAGGCATTGATGGAAGATTTGGGTGTATGTCATCAAACATTTCACTTGGAGCTTCATCTTTAACCTTCAAGATACGCGGAACACCACGTTTCTTTTCTTTTTCTTTCTTTACTTTTTTAGGCATAATATATATGATAATATTTTAATTTTCAAAATAATTTAAAACATAATCTCTGTGTTGAATTCTTTTTTCTAAACTCATTCCTGTGAAGTGTGCGGAGAAATCACCAACCTTCCATTTATTCTTTTCAGGTAAATCATGGTCTCTATAAAAACTTTGAATAATATTATGAGGAATTATTGTTACAGGAAGTTCTTCATTTGGATTTAATAGTTTAATTTGTCTGCAGTATCTAACCATTACATCTTGTTCCCATAATCCTTCATATTTAAAATATGTATATTCTTCTTCATCACACATATCCCATATACGTTGTAAAAACTTAAATGTTGATTCATCATTTTTAACTACTAAGACACCACAATTGAAAGGCGACCATACCACATCTGCTGATACTAATACATTCTCAAAAGGGTAAGGTTCAATTAAATCTTCAAACCTTACATCTTGTCTTGTAAGTAATATATCATCATCTATCCATACAAGAATATCTATATCAGGATTATTTTTCATTTCTCTTTGTAATAATAATATTTTACTCCAAGACGGTGCACGGTCGGTAGTTAATACATCATCTTCAAGAATACATTTATAATTATGTCTATCACAATACTGTTTTATGTTCTTAAACATAGGTCCTGATAAAATAGGTCTATCTGATAAACTACAAAATAATAATTTAGGTTTCTGCAGGAGACGCTCAAATACATAATGATACATATTATTACATGTTGGTTCTTTAATCTTTTCTATTTGAGTAAATCCTTGTTTTTTAAATTCTGTGAATACCTTTTCATAATCACATCTTTCTATTTCATCTGCTTCAAGGATAATTTTATCAAGTTTTGAAAAGAAATTTACATTCTCAAAATAAAACGTTTCCAAGTATCCTTCACAATCAACTATCAATGTATTAAAATCAACATTAGGAATATTATATGATTCAAGATTAGAATTAGGATCTTCTTGTGTATATGTTGAATAATTACTTCCACACACAGTATACTTCTTTTTTCCAATTACTCCTTTGATAATATTAAAATCACAATTGTTTTCTTTCATATTTGTTTCAAGAGCATTCCATACCTTTGCATCAGGTTCAACTACATAATGTTTTTTTTTGGATTCATCATTTAATATTTTATTTGTTGTTACAGATACAGCACCATACCTTGCACCAAGTTCAAGAACTCTATCTGTTGGTTTTACATATTTCTTCACAAGTTCTTGCTCTACGATTTCAATAGTATTAGGAACAATACGATTTTTTTCATTAATTATTTTCATTATATATTATATAAGATTTTTAAATGAAACTATTTGACACAAGAAATGAAATGATTAAATATTATTCTTCACAAATTGAAAAACCAATTGTGTGCGAAATTGGTGTATTTAAAGGAGAGTTCTTTAAGTATATCCTTGATACTTGCGACCCATCAATTCTTGAAGGTGTTGATTTATTTAATGGTATAGCAGGAAGTGGTGATGTAGATGGAAATAATCCTATAACTGTTGATATGAATCAAGTTTATATGGAATTACAAGATACTTATTCTAATAACTCTATTGTGTCTTTTCACAAAGATTATAGCAACAAGTATCTTGAAAAACAAGAAAATAATAAATATGATATTATTTATATTGATGCCGACCATAGTTATGGTGCAGTTAAAAAAGATATTCAAATCGCATTTGATAAAATTAAAGATAATGGTTTCATAATGGGACACGATTATGAATTAAATAAAAATAAATGTAATCATAATTGGACGTTTGGAACTAAAAGAGCTGTTGATGAATTCTGTGAAAACTATTCACAAACTATATGTAGTTTTGGAAATGATGGTTGTATTAGTTTTTGCATTCAAGTAAAGAAATAGATTTATTTAATTCAAACTTATTTTTGAATGTTTTTAACATATCAATATTATCATATAAATATTTATATGATTCCATATTATTACCAAACACATTATTCTTATGAAGAGCATCATTATTAAATCCATATTGCTGAGGATTAATATACTTACGTCCTTGTTTTATTGCAAACTTCTTAGGATAAATATTTGATAAAATAAAATCATCTCCAAGGAAACTTGCTTGTAAATATTTTGACACAGGGTTCTCATCTTTAAAATTAAAATGTTTATAAAATTTTACATACCACATTATGAAAGGATTATATTGATTTACTGAAAAACACACTCCACCATATCCTTCTACCATATCTGTTTTACCTTCTACAATCTTATAATTTCTTTTTTCATCATAGTTAAAGCCAGAACCAGTTGTGATATTATCCTTTGTTTTTGCATCCATTAATTCATAAAAGAGGTCTGGGTGGTACAATGTATCATCATCTATAATGATAATTTTATCATCTTTATTATGTTTTATATTTTGTTTTATTTTTTGAAATGCTCCTATATATTTACATATAGGACCCATATCATCTATGATATTAAATATTATCCTTTTATTAGATTTACAAAGAAGTATCAGTTCCTTTGGTATTTTAAATTTACCAAAACGTTTATATTTAACACATAGATTTACTATGAAATATTTGTATCTTATATTTGTAGTATGATGTAAGATTTGAATTAACTTATCTATTCTTGTTGGTATAGTACTGCAGGATAATATGAAACCCATTTAATATATATACAATAAAATAATTTAAAAATTGAAATGTATATTATACTATGTATAAAATGGTAAATATATATTGTATCACAGATTGTAATGGTCTTAAATATGTTGGAAGTACAAAATCAACTATAAAAAAAAGATTAGCAAATCATTGTCATGAAAAAAGGAGTGGAAAAACATGTTGTAGTTCACATAAACTTGATTTAGATAATTGCGAGATTGAAGTTCTTGAAGAATGTGACGCTAATTTTAGAACAATTAGAGAACAATATTGGATACAAAATACTGATTGTGTCAATACATTGCTTTATAAAAATAAAGTAGAAGTTGTCAAAGTTAAGATATATTGTATCACAGATTGTAATGGTCTTAATTATGTTGGAAGCACTAAACTACTTTTAAGTACAAGATTATCTAATCATAAAAGCGATAAAAAAAGAAATCATAAAGTAAGAAGTGAATTATTAGATTTAGATAATTGTGAAATTAAATTACTGGAAGAATGTGATGAAAATACAAGGGATGAAAGGGAGCAATATTGGATTGATAAAATAGATTGTGTTAATCGTAATAGCACTGTATTTGATAGAAAAAAACATGATAAAAAACAATATGAAAAGTTTAGAGATAAAAAAATTAAACAATCAAAAATATGGAGTGAAAAAAATAAAATACACGTATCACAAAGAAATAAACAACATAGAATTGATAATATTGAAAAATATAAAGAAAAAGATAAACAATATTATCAAAACAATCGTGAAAAGATTTTACAAAGAGCAAAAGAATATGCTGAAAAAAATAAAGAAAAGATATCACAAACAAAAAAGAAAAAGTATTATCAACATCATAAAAAAACAAAAGAAGAAGCAAGACAAAAATATTATCAAAATCGTGAAAAGATAATACAAAATGTAAAAGAATATTATGAAAAAAATAAAGAAAAGATTTCTGTTAGAAATAGTAAAAGGGCAAAAGAACTTTATAATTACAGAATATCGTGGGGAGGATATTACAAATCAAATAATAATCTTTTAGAGATAGATGTTAATTTATTTCAATAATAATTATAGAACCTATTAGAAGGATTATATGCTGATCTATATCCCACAGGTTTAGTGAGTTTATTTTTTATATCTTCTTTTTGTTGTTGTATGAGTTGTTCTTCGGCACGTTGTTTTTTGCGTTCGGCTCTAATTTTTTCATAGGACATTATTGCTGATAGTTGTGCATCTTCTAAATCCTTTTTTGTAAACATCTGTGCTTGTGGTTGCTTTTCTGCAGGAGCATCAGGTTCTTCAACTTCCTTTTTTAGTTTTTCTAAATCCTTTGCCTTTTTCTTTTTTAAGAGCTCGGCTTCTTCCTTTGCCCTTTGTTTTTCTTCTTCACGTTCTATCTTTTTACGTCGTTTTGTTTCCAATGCACGCTGACGACCCAGAGCAAGACTTGCTTTTTGTTGTTCCGACATCGCTTTACGAGGTTTTCCACTTTTAGTGAGCTTTGGTTCTTTCTTTTTAGGTTCCTTTTTAGGTTTAGGAAGTTTTTTTTCTACAAGTTCTTTAAGTAGTTGGTTTTTATCTTCGGCCGGAGGGCAATCAAATATATTTTCCTGTTGTATTACCTCACGTTCTACGGGTTCAGGTAATGATAATGGTTGTTGCTCTACAACATCTTCTACATCCTGTATTGTTTCATTTACAGAATCAGGTATTTCATCTTCTTCTGTGACATCTTCCATAAAATTAAATTGGATACGAGGGGCGGGATTACTCATTTTATAATAACATTTATAAAAATATTGTAAAAAAGATTTAATTTTTTGTCGTAATTGTATAAAATCAAATAAAAGAATAATATAATTTAATTTACATCTTAGGTTTTTCGCGGAAGTAAAGACAAATAATACTATCACCAACAACGGTTCGGGCATACTGCTCGTTAATATAGTTAACCGATAAATCAAAATCAGTAAGGTTTATATCAGCACTATTATCTAAATCCAACCATACATAGTTATTTGGTTCATAACTTACAATACCAACTTCGGTTTCTAATTTTGTAAGATGTGCGATAATCTTTGACCTATTACCTGTAAATGCATTAAGAACATTTTGTCCTAAGTTATTAAGTCTTACAAATAAAGACATATTGTTAATTAGACTTGGGATTTTAACACTTTCAAAGGTTACTTTGGAGCCAACTGTCTCAACAGCAGTATCAACTACATCTCTATTGAAACCAAGTAAATCCCGAGCGTTTGCTCTTATTGATGGAGCATAGACATCACTTTGTTGAAGAATTAACACATGATCTAAATCAATACCCCCCGACGCATTAGTATCACTTTGTGCGTATTCTGTTAAATCTGTTGTATCATTAAAAGCACGCTTCTCAACCTCATAACACCAATCATCTTTATTTTCAAGTTCCATTGTTTCAAACCAACCTCCCTTGTTCTTTTTAGTTGGATCATATCCTGTAATATCAACTCCATGATATTCATGAAATTCAAGTTTTCCAGATGCATTATCATCACTTGCTCCAATCCAAAACACAGGATGTAAGCACCACTGTGCCTGATTAATCGGTGTAAACATAGAATCCTTTTCTTCAGCTGCTTTATAACTTGTAATGGTTTCCCATTGAGTAAGTGAGGCATTATATATTTGTGCCTTCATTCGTTCGCCTTCTGCTTCAAACTTAATCTTTGTATATTTACCTTGTGTATCTAAATCTATACGACCACCAAGACCATTGAAAGATGAGTTTGTATTATTCCAATATTCAACTTCTTCAAGACGTAATGCTTCCGTATTATCTTCATAAGTTGTATGAAAACAAACTAAATCACCAGCAAAATTTCTCCCTACACCAAAATCCATAAAGACTTCCTCACGAACAAATCCTAAATCCTCATTTCCCTCTCTTTTAAAATAGAAAGGATTAATGTATCCGTCCATATCTTCATTATTTACAAATCTTGAAAGACCAACAGCAAATTCAACCTGTGTTCCCGAAGCATTTACATTACCATTACCATGTGATATATTTACAACCATTTCACCTGAACCAAGATTTAAGGGGAATTGTGTATTAATACCAGCACACACATCATATTTAAATAAAGAAGCATTCCTTTGAAATACTCCTGCAGAATAACTAAAAAACGAAGCATTGTTTCCTGCGTATGCTCCATCTTTTCTGTACCACTGCTGAAATCCATCACTTGGAATATTATTAGTTGTTGTGTTTTCTTGGTCGTATATAATCTTATATCCTTTGAAATCAAGTGCCGTTCCAGAAGCATTAAGAACTTCTACATTGATTTTATCTTTAAGGTTAGGATGGAAAATTGTATCATTTAATCTTTCAGTAAGAACATTTGCAAAATCCATTGGAGATGTTTCTTCAATTTGCTCCGTGTTGCTTAATTGAACCAATAAAGGGTGAGATGTTGTATCTTCTATCTGTGGGTCTGTTGTTCCATTTAAATTAAGTTTCTTTCCAAAATACTGAAAGAATTTATTATTGTTTCTTGAATACACAACCTTGCCGTTGATATTAAGTTTTGCCGATTGTAATGCGACCTGTGAATTAGCGGGAATCTTATAAGTTGATGATAAACCATTGCGGAAACTAAAAGCATTCTCAATAGAATTGTCTTGCCGAGCAGTAGTTCCATCTTTAAAGTTATTGCTACAAATTACCAAACTCATTTTACACTAAATAATATTTTTTTTTAATTAAATAAAAAATTTTAATCATATATATGAAGCAGAAGAAAACAAAGGTGGTGAAACCAATTCAAACAGGAACAAAAGATTATTCACTAAAATTAAATTATGATGTTGAGTCTTCTATAAAACCCAACAAGATTAAAGAAAAAGATATATTTGAAGGTGTACCTAAGAAAAAGAAGAAAGCGTAATATGATATTACACCCATATTATTTTCAACAAAGGTAATATGTTACACTTTTTAAAGGTAAATAATATATTTTAAAGGTGATATGTGGTATATTACACTATCTTTTGTATTTTGTAAAGTTTTGTATAAATGAAATTGTAAAATGAGAGAATTGTATAAATTGTGTTTTGCATATATAAGGAGAAACACTTTTGCTGTTTTAAGAATTGTAGTGTAATATTGCTTTCATTACCTTTGTTTTGAATAATACCACCTTTGTTTTAAGGTAATATACCTTTGTAAAAAAATAATAACCCTGTAATAAGATATTACACTCATTCAATAAAATTATCTATAAAATTAAATAAAAATTAAAGTATTTAAAATATTGTTTATAGTATAAATATGGAATCTGTTGGAAAGACTATTGTGAGTGTTTTTAGAAAAGAATGGAGTGATGAGGAAGAACAACCTACATCAATATCCGCTGGTGCTATTAGAAATGAAAGAAGTAAAGTTAATAAGCAAATTAAAGATAAAAAATTAGAATGGAAATATGTGAATGGTCTTATTGAGTTCGCGATGGCTACATACGACCACGGAACAATTGTTAAGAGGCTCGGGGATATGAGAACAAAGTATAGAGTTTGTAAAAAACAATTAAAAGAATTAGAAGAATCTATTGATGATAAAGTACAACAAAGGGTTGATGAAAAGATAGAAGAAGATTATCATGAAAAATTGAAAGAAAAAGTAGAATGTGAAAAACAATCAAAAGTTGAAGAATTAGAAGGTAGAATACAATCACAATCTAATCTCATTAAAAAGTTGATGGATAAAAGTGAAACACAATATAAACAAAACGAAGAATTAAAAAAACGTCCAAGTAGAGAAGCATACGATGATTTACAAGCACAATTTAATGAATATATAAATGCAACTAAATTAAAGAAAAGTGAAAGTACAACATCATTAAGTAGTAATGATGATGATAGTAAATACAAAAAGAAATATAAAAAATTAAAAGAGAAATGTGATAAACTTGAATTAGAGAACTTTAAATTAAAACAAAAAATAAATAATAAAGATGATAGTGATAGTGATAGTGATACAAGTAGTGATGAAGAAGTAATTACTGAAAAGATTTAAGTTTTTCTTGAAGTTCCTTGATTTCTTCTTTGAGTTCCTTGATTTCAGTATCCCGAAGTGCCCTTGACATTTTCCAAGTCAAAAGAGATGCTTCCAGTTCCCTATTTTCTTCTTTGAGTTCTTCTATCATATCAGGGTCATAATTACTTTCCATTTCCTTAATACCATCAATGTATTCTTCGTCTTCAAGGTCATCGTCATATTGCGTTGCATCTATAACATCCTTTTTGAATTGTTTGAGTTCCTTGTTCTCTGCAAGTTGCTGTTCGTAAAGTGCTTTGTAGTCCATTGTTCTTTTTGTGTATTACTCTTTTTTGTGTTTGATAGTTCTTTAAATACAACTTTCAAATTTTGATTTTTTTTAATATTTTAATAATGAATCAGGTAATTTATATGAAGACCATGTGAAACCTTTATTTGCATCTTCAATGTGTAATGAAGATATTGCTGGATAAATAAATAATTTTAATTCTTTTCGCAATTGCTGATGCTTGTATTCAACATCAATTGCTCTTCTTTTTCTATGTGATTGTCTCATCATTAGAGGAATATCTTTGTGTGAAGGGATATAGATGCCGTGAGCGTTGTGTATCACAAATGTTTCAGGATCTATATTATGTAAACCTTTATCAAAGATTGGTTTTATAAAATCTTTTTTATCTTTTAATATTGGTGGGTAGAACATACCACCGATATAACATACTTCTTTAATATCATCAAGTTCATTTAACCTATCAAAATTAAGTATAGCATCATCTTCTATGATAATAGCATTATCAATTTTATTATCATAGATGTGTTTTAAACACGCAAGATGTGATTCACTACAAGCACATATTTTTCTTTTTAATTCATCTTTTGCATTATACCTAAAATGATAATTTTCTAACATTTTATCTGTAACATCATTCCAATGTATAGCATTCCATATTGTGAATCTATCGTCCTTTAAGTATTTATCCTTTCTATCAGTATATGCATTTATAACAAAGACTTTCATTTATAGTGTATATCTTATTTTTTTTTAGGATAATTTTACATATTGATTTATGTTAAATATGTCAAAACAATATACAAAAGTTGTAATTAAAAAATCTTCTAAACCCGAGAAAAAATATATGGCAATATTATCCTCAAAAGATAAAACTACTAAAACCATTCATTTTGGAAGTGCTGGAATGAGTGATTTTACAAAAAATAAAGATGAAGCAAGAAAAAAAAGATATTTAGATAGACATAGAAAACGTGAAAACTGGACTGTTCCGGATACTGCAGGAAGTCTTGCGAGATGGATACTTTGGAACAAACCGACGCTTCGTGCATCAATTGCAGATTATAAGAAAAGATTTAACTTGAAGTGATGGCTTTGTGGGCTTTATTGATTGAATCTCCCTTTCTCATTCTTCCCATCATTTTCATACGATGTGATTTTGCTTCACTTGTAGTCATTCCTGCTTTCTTTTGTTTTTCCATGTGTTTTGATAATTGTTTCTTTTGAGTATCAGTCATTTTCTTACCATTGGTTCTTGGTTTTTTAGTTTCAACAGCGGGTTTAGGTTCACTTGGTGTTTCTTCGGAGTAACTTGACATTTACATATAACAAATAAAAAAATTCTTAAATAAAAATAATGTAAATAATAAATAATGTCAAATGAATTTGTTGATACTAAAATTATAGAGTGTAATAGACTTCATAGTGAAGAAGCATTATCAAATAATAATGAAAACAGTGCATTATGGACTAACAATTTGACTGATGTTATACATTTAGATGCTGGTGATAAAATATCAGTACACGGTGCTATGATTAGTGAAAGAGGTGCGGGTCAGGCAACATCAATAGAAATCAAAGGACAAAGTTTAGGTTTCACACAAACATTTACAGGAATTACAAATATTAGTGGTATAAATGCTTCAAGTGATTTACCGAGTGGATTTGAAGAACTTAAATTGAATTTATCTAATCCTGTAATAGAAGTGAGAGATGATACTGCAAATTTCAAAATGGGATACTATGTCAATATGAACGGTCATAATTATATTCAATTACCAAGACGCTGGTGGTATAATGAAACAAGACTTGCATATAATTTTACTAATCGTGATGATAGAGTTCATTATGGAATGCCTTTGTGTGATTTGTTCTTGAATGATAGTTATGCTTTATTTGACGATTATTATCAACTTGGTGGAGGGCCGGGGGATGGTCTTGGTTCAGGGCAATATGATTTTAATGGTTCATTAACAAAAGTGAAAAATGATAATTCAAGATTTACAATTATGGTAAGAAAAGATACATATTATAGCGAAGAATCCGCAAGCGGTAATTTAGGTGATGAATATTTTAGAGACCCCGAGGTATTTGAATATTATCCTTATGCTGAATTAAAAGAAGTAAAGGTTGAAAAGGGATTTAATAGTCCTGAATTTATTGCAGAGGATATTACAAGACAACTGCAAAAAGTGGTAAAAGAAAAAATATTTGAAAAAAGAGCAGACCTTGATAAAACACAAAATCCAACCCGAATGGGTTTCCCTGCAGTCATTTCAAAAACAATAGAAACAGAAACATATAAAGTATTTAATTGTGCTGGTATATATGCGATAAATGATGATACTACCGCCACAAATAAAACTAAGGAAAGTTATGAATATTATATGAATGGTTCAACTCATAATGGTTCAACAAATACTAATGGTTCGGGATTTGAATATATTAAAAATTATCATATAGTGGGTTGTAAAAGACCTGAATTATATACAACTGGAAGATTGTTAAATAGACTTGATGATAATGTTTACCAAAATGTAAAAGGAACACATTTAAGAACGCCCTATTATGGTATTACTGATGCTTTTGGTAATACTGGTATGGTCACAGATGTTAGATATAATCAAAGCAGGGTAGATGAATGGTATGCTTTCATAAAAGCACAAGAGAAGTATCCCGAAGTATTTAATATATTTAGTGATTCACGAACTCCTTATGATGATGGTGATAGTATAGATAATTGTAGATGGTTTCATATGAACCGATTACGTAATGCTTCTATGTATTTAAGTCCTGCAGGCCCCGAACAAACGGGAGAACAATTAGGATGGGGCGGATATAGAGTTCCAACTCAATGGAATGCATCAGGACACCAATTATGTAGTGTAATAGTTCCTTTTGAATATGATGAAGAACAAAAAGATACATTTTATAATAAACCTGATGAAAGTTTAGGGCAAAGGTCTTATGGTTGTTTTGGAAGGAGTCACGACGGTCATATAATGGTATTTCCCACAGAAACTAATGGTTGCGGTTCAACTCTTTTTGATATGTTATTTGCTGGAAGTTATGCAGGGGATAGATTAGAAGAAGGAAGAAAGTGTGGTTATGATATACATTTTTCTGCAGTTGGAAACGCTTGGTGTTTACCATATTCAGGATTTAATCAATTTCCAGTTGGTAATGATTCGCGAGCAAAGGATCTATATGATTATAATATAGCAAGAAATAATGGACGACCTTTATCAGTATATAAAACCCAAACTGTGAATCTTAAAACGCAATTGTATTTGGGAGCAGATGCCCCAAGACTTGATTGGGATGGAACAAATTTCAGTATTAGTGATTTACATACAGCGATGAATCGTGGAAATGATTTCGCATCAAATAATCCTTATACAGATGCTGAGAAAGATCCTCAGTTAGGTTTTGATGATGTAGTATACAAAATAAATCCTGTTGAACTTGGGGAAGACTGGACTCCTGCGAGAATGCCGATAGGTAGTGGGGAAATTAATATCACAATCACTAAAAATGGAAGCGACCACATATATGCAACAAAAAAGTTAAATGAAAATTTAGAACCTTGGACTATTTATGATTCTTTGTGTGGTGTTAATATAGAAGACTTTGGATTAACAGAAAAACAATGGGCGGGAACATTGTGGGATTTACTTGGTTTTTCATATAAGCAATTCCATAGTGAGACAAATAATAGATTAAAAAGAATATCTTACAACAACGCAAATGATTTATCTGTAATCACAACAAATGCTGAAATCAATGAAGGTGATACGAAGATATACTATCAAAATTTATTTGGAGCCCCGATGATGAAAAACATGTTGCCTCTGATTGCAGTAATGAGAGATAAAAATAAAGTTGATAAGAATATTTATAATGCTCCAATCGTTCAAAAAACACAAAGTATAAAAATTATTGCTGATAATCTTCCAACCCGTATGATTAGAGGGTATTATACAATAAGGTCAAATATAATGGAAGAAACATCTTTTATTGGTGGTAAAAAAAATAATACAACAATGCCGATAGTTTCTATTGTAGATAAGGTGAATGGGGACGGCGATTTCTACTTTCAACAAGAATCATCTTTACAATTTACAATCACTAAACCATTACGACTTGCGAGCGTAATGTGTTCGGTGCACGATCCGGACGGGAGCTATGCGAATGTATCAGAACAAAGCACAATTCTTTTTAAGGTTCAAAAAGATAGAAGAAATACATTTAATGTAGCTCAAGAATTATTACAGGAACAACAACAACAACCTCCTCAATAATACCAAGTGTTTTGCTTTTTCCGTTTTTTTTTTAGTTTTTGTTTAGCGAGTATTACACGACAATCATTACAATAATTATCCTTTCTGTTTCTGTGTTTTGCATCACACATTTGACATCTTCTTCCTTGAAGATCAAACTTATTAATACAGCAATTACCAATAATTCGTATATGAAAATTATTATTTTCTTTTTTATAGATAAAACAATTTTCGCTTATAAAATGGTCACATATACATTTATCCTTATGTTTAGGAACATAATCGTGTTGAATTTTTAATCCTTCACTTATCCATTGAGGTCTTAATTGATTTTCATAATATCTTGAATGTCTTGTCTCAACAATATCATATTCATCAATACCATGCCTATATTCCCTTTTCCTTGCTCCTCCTCCATATTTCCAACCATTAGATATGTTATATTTAATTCTTAATTTTTCAAGACCTTGCTTTGTTGTCATAATTATATATAATTATTTATATAATCATAATGTTAAATAGTTAATTCAAATTTGAAAATTATTTTTTAAAAATAAATAAAATATATTATCATATAAATGACTGACGTAATGACAATCAAGAAAGAGGTAAAAGCACTGTTAAAAGAAAATGACCGTTGTGATATTGATGCATCTCAAATATTAAAGATACATAGTGAATTGTCTATTGATGAAGAAGTTTCTTCAGAAGAAGTATATGATAAATTGATTGAATTATATCCTGTAAAAAAATGTTTTAATACACATAAACAGGTAAGCGACGATGAGTTCATTAATAAGTATTGATTTAACACAAAAACAATATGATAAATTAATAAAGTTCTTAAATGATAATAATGGTACACATATTATCAAGGTAATTGAAAAAGGTAGGGACGATGATTACGTACCACCATCAAAAGAAAAAATAGATAAATATGATTATTGTGAAGGTTCTGCATCCGAAGAAGATGGTGAATTTGTGATAGATGAATCAGGATTTGCTTCGCTTATATAATGATTGTCAAGTAACAATTGATATTTATCAGGAGACTTTTTCTTAAAGTCTTCAACACGATTTAATTTGTTGTAATAGTGATAAGAAACTTTTGCTCTTTGAAGTTCGTTATTTTGTACGTATTGTTGCTTTCTTAAATCACTATTTTTAACATACCAATCCTTCGCCATCTTTCTATTTTTCTGTTTAAACTCTTCTGTATCTTTGATACTATTGTAATATTTCTTTTCTCTTATACGTTTTTTTTGATACGATTCAAGAATACTTTTGATTTGTTCTTCGGAGTAATGTTCCATCCTTATTTATAATATATACATATATATTTAAATCTTTATATTCATTTTTCCAGATTTTATTCTTTAATATCTAAAATTCTTTTTATTAAATCTATGAGTTGTGGATTTAAATTAATATCAACTTTGTTGTCTTCGCGAGCAAATTGCAGTTTTTCAACAGTATTGCCTCCGTGCTGAATACAAATCATAACTTTACTAATGTCTGTAATAGCCACCTGACTTTCATGACCTGTAAAAAGATTTTTACCCTCCCCTTGTGAATTATCAGCAAAACCACAAGATGCTTTAAACCATTTCTTTGTAAACATAAGACAACCACCTTCGTGAATAAGTTTGACATTATTCCCACAATTAATAGCATGTATATCAAAGTTGTTTTCCGTCATACAGAACAACATTTTATCACTTCCAGCACATTTTGCTTTTTGACTTATCATAGTTTCATAAGTATGAGATACTGCTGTTGGTAAGTATATATCATCACTATCAAAGAAACAAACTATTTTAGTATCAGCATCTTTGACAAGTTGATTTCTTTTTTTACCAATACTTCTTCTTGGTCTTCCAGTAATATATTTAACTTGAATAGGATGTAAAAATTGTTTTACATCATTTAATTCTTTCTCATCTGTAATGAACCTATCAGAATCACTATCATCATCAATTATGAGTTTTAATTTTTCGTGGGGATAGTCCTGACTCTTTAAGTTCATTACAAAGAGATCTAAAAATTCGTGTCTTTTCCAGACAGGGCAAAGAATTGTTATTTCTGGAAGCACAGGTTCAGGAACATCGTGCACAACTTCTTTTACCATTTATATATTATAAAAAGATTTTAATTGAGGATAATTTACCAACCGAACCAACCTTGATTTGGTTTTACATATTCTTTATCAACTTTCGCAATTTCATCTTCTTCCTGCCTCTTTTTGATGACTTCTTTGCGGATATATTCTTTGATATGATGAACATCTGTTTTAATACCTTTAATATCAATAACAAGACTATCTAATGTTTGTATGACTTCTTCAATAGGTTTCTTTTCAATTTCTCTATTGTTGTCAAGGATTTTATATTTGTCCGCCATCAAGATATAATATAACATTGATATTTATCATATTTTAAAAAAAATAATTCTAAAAATAAAATGGTTATTACAAATAAGGAGAAATATAACAAGAAATATGGATTTCCAAAAGGCACTGCACACAGTAAAAAAGACATTAGTAAGAAAACTGGGATTCCTGTACGATTCCTTGACAAGATTTTTGATAGAGCGAGTGGGGCGAGAAGAAACAATCCTGAAAGTGTGCGAAGAGCATCTGACGGCAAGAAGGTGGGCGGTAAGTCTCTCAAAGGAAAAATGAGTGCTAATGCTTGGGGATTCGGGAGAATTTACAGTTTCATAATGAAAGGTAAGGGAACATGGAGTGGTGCTGATAAAGATATTGCTGATGAAGTAAAGAAACTTAAAATAAAAGGTTTTATGAGATAATATAAAATATTGTCATAATATAAATGGATTTAATCAAAACACCACGTACGGCAAGACCTATGCCTGAAAATATTGAGGACTGGTCCCCTGAATGTGAAGAACTCTTGGCTGATTGGAGTGAGATTGCTACATGCTTTTCATGGCTCCACAATTATTCACAACGTAAATATAAAAGAAAATATCACGGTTTACAAGTGCCGATAATAGTCCTGAGTACACTTACAGGTGTAGGTAATTTTGCGACTGAAAGTTATATACCCGAAAACTTTCAACAAGGGTTTACAGCATTCGTTGGTAGTTTAAATATCTTTGCAGGAATATTAGGAACATTATTATCCTTTTTACGTTATAGTGAAATATATGAATCTCATCGTATTGCTTCACTTGGTTGGGCGAAATTAAGTCGTAATTTAGAGATAGAATTATCATTACACGACCAAAAAAGAAAAAAGTGTACAGACTTCTTAAAAGTCGCTCGGGCTGAATATGATAATCTATTAGAAAGTTCTCCAATGATTGATATGGATATTATAGATACATTCAATAAAAAGTTTGAAGGTAAATATGAAAATGTATCAAGACCACTTATATGTAATGGTCTTAAAGAAGTAAAACCATTTTTTAATAAACCTATTGAAGAAGAAAAAATTATCCCTGAAAAGGAACTTGAATATGTTTCAGGTCCTATACCTTAATCAATCAAAATAGCACACAATAGGATTCTCAGGAGTAGCATATCTTATACTTACTTTATAAGGATAAATTTTTTTCATTTTATATTTCTCATCTAATTCTTTTTGAACTTGTGGGGATATTAAAGGTTTGAAAACCTTTCCTTCCATTTTAACATCTTCTTTAAGTAGTCTACAACATCTTCTTACAGAAGGAACATCTCCAAATTGTTTTATATAGTCCATATCATCTTCAATTTCTTTTTGATTATTATAATGACAATATGTAAGGTCAAAATCATTTTTGCAATATTGAATGATAGATTTACAAATCTTCATAACATCGTTTTTTTGTTTTATATTTAAAATCTTTTTTGGATTGCGATTTTCTAAATATGAAATTAATTCATTACGGTTTTTAATACCATAATAATTATCATCAATATTTATCTTTTTATTTTTAAGGAACAGTATTAACTTGTCTTGTATATCTTTTTTATTATCTTGGAAAGAGAAAACAATCTTTAATCCTAAATTGTTTATAAGATCTGTAATATCTGTCTTGGAATGTGTTTTGTCTATGACTATCATTATAATAATGCATATATATTATATTTATGATTAATAACTGATTTCGTGCGAAAATACGTCAAAATTACATATTTTTTTATATTCATATTTCAATAATT
>JAAHTH010001035.1_pt1 | contig 25278 bp, 48 predicted proteins | sample 6116091 | NCBI WGS metagenome assembly JAAHTH01 (sample SAMN13939990, study PRJNA603662) | sponge metagenome | isolation source: marine sponge | host: Mycale hentscheli | place: New Zealand | collected 2006
ACATCTTTTTAAAAAGTTCTGCCTGCTTTCATCACTATTAGGTATTGGAATAGCCATATTCGACATATAGTACAGAAAGGGTTTCATAACTACAAGATATAGTGTAAATAAAATATATAAAATAATATTCCGTTAAGGGTTTGTTTTTTTTACTAATTAGGTAATAATACAATTATAAATTGATTAGGAGATAAAATGAAAAACCTTGAAACTGAAATCGGAAAGAACTGGCAACACATGAGTTATCAAACTTATCGTGCTTTCAAACAAAAATTATTAGACTATTCTGACAAAGAAATTGCTGATATGTATTACAACCTTGAATGGGTTTATGAGTATGCAGGAGAACTTTACTCTTGTTGTGATTGTGAAGAAGATTTTAATTATCATCATAAAAGGATTAAATATATTTACAAACTGCTTGAGTTTATGTACGAGTCTGCCGACAGAGAGCATGAAAAATACTTGAATATACCTATTGAAGTTCATATTCAAGAAGCTGATGACGAAATACTTCTAGCTATGAATGAGTTTAAAGTTAATGACACAACCATGACACAAGACCTTAAAAATCTTGTTTGTGCTGAACTTTCTGCAAGGGGTATATCATGAGAGATTATCAAAGAGATAAAGTTTATGTTTGGGAGCAATCTCAACCATGGTTTACTTGGAATAGCTATCTGACCGAAGAACAAATTCTTGATGCTACAAAAAAACTAGATAGAAATATTTCTTACATGCCTGTTGATGGTCGTTTTTACGAAGAGGTAAAAAACAAAAAAACAAAAATAGTATTCTCAAGCGGAAGGGGTTCAAGTCTAGCTAGTAAGAGAAGAATACTACTTAAAAGAGAATGGGCATTAAATTACAATGTTTTATTTCATGAGTACTCGCATAATCTTGCGCCAACCCATGAGCATCACGGAGAAAATTTTGTCAGCATCTATTGTTGTTTGCTAGTTGCCTATCATCCGCAACGACCTACCTTTAAACAATTAGCTGCAAGTCTCAATGAGCATAATGTAAATTTTAAAGAGTTTGATTATTGGTGGAATAAATTAAAACTATCAAAAAGAATCAAGCCTTTTGCTAAGTGCAGTGAAGAACCTTTGCCAAAACCTATTAAGAAAAAAAGAAAATCTGCTAAACAAAAACTCATACAGCTTTGTGAAGAATATGATTGGCTTGAATATGATGACGATTGTGGGTATGAATATTTTAAATGTGAGATTTGGGACACAAGAGTTGAAGAGCACAGAGAGGAATGGTTTGATGAGATGACAGATAACTCTGACTCTTGGAAAAGGGCATATCAATATGCTCTACAGTTGGTAGAGAGAGACAAACAATATGGTAAGACATCCTTGGTAGATTAAGTCATATCCCTTTCATCAGCATAGACAATTACACATCTACAATTAATAACATTCTTAGCGCCACCCTTTGAATCTCCAGCAAATCCCATTGGAACTCCACCTACAATAAAATCTTCTGCCATATCAACTGTTTGTCCGTTTGCTGCTGCATGTGTTGATCTTGTTCTTGCGTCATTAGTAGCAACCCACTTCTTTAACATTTTTACACCTAAATCTTTTTCAACAGTAGCATGATAGGTGTGATTAGCAAAAGAAGCTGCGCTATGTGTTTCGGTTCTAGCTATTAGTGCTGCACGACTTCTACTAATCGGTAGAAACTTGTCTGAAACTTGTTTAGCAATTTGTGGCAATGTTAGATTTTCTGCTCTACCTTGTTCTATCAATATACTTATTCTCGTTGCTATTCTTTCTGATATTCCTGTCAGTATTAATTGCCTGCTAGTAAAATATTGATTAACTACAGCTTCAAAGTCTACGCTTCTACCAAATACAAAGGCTTCATCTGCTTTGCGCATCATTTCATATTTATCCTCATTGAGTTTATAAATAGCCTGAAAAGTCCTTTTGTAATGAGCAAGCATCAGCGGAAAAAAATCTTCGTTTAAAGATTGAGCTGCAACAGTAGTCTCATAGATACCGTACTGTTTATAAAGATGCATATGCACATTTACAAACTTTCTGAATAGGGTGTTGACCTTTTTAAAAAATCTTTTTTCTAAATTGTTTCTTAATACTAATTGCCTTCTAACTTCTGCTCTAGAATTAACTCTACCTTGCCTAAAATCATTTAGCCTTTTGGTATTGGTTTTCATTTACTAGATAATGGATGACCTTTGGGAAATAAATCAGTGTCATGTTTGCCACCTCTGAACTTACCTGACGATAAGGCTCTCAAGAAACTATTTACTCTCGCATATGCCCATTGATCAGGCGAGCTTACACTAGGTCTTACGCTTGAAGGGTTGGTTCTGTAAGCTCCGACACCCCTTCTAAAGACTGCTTCAAGCATTCTTAGGTTTGCTCTTTTAGTCTTGCTGTTGCCGTGTTTTTCGTTGTGATCTTCTACTTTTTTCTGTAATGCTTTTTTTACTTTACCTGACAAAGCCTTCTGATCTTCTTTGACTTCTACATGGTCTTGTAAAGCAAACTCTTTATCTTCTTCTGTGATGATTTGTTGGCGCTTTCTTTTTGACCAAGCAAAGCCACTGTCTCCGCCCCAAAGCAACCATGCAATCTTTCCTGCACTTGGATAGCCTTCTTCTCCTTGTCTAAAACCTTGTCCTTGTTTGTCTACTTCATGACGGCTAAAAAAACTGTACATTCTTTTAACTGTAGATATAGATAATCTTTCTTTGGCAACCAATTGATTTGCACGAGCAACACCGACTGCAGTACCGCCCCTATTGAACTTTTTTCTAAGCTCAAGCCCTCTCTTAGCTTCTTCTGCCATTTCACTGGTAGGAATCGTATTAATATCTGACAAAGCCTTTTCTTCTTCTAATAAGAAAGCTATTTCCTTATCAGTTTCCTCGTCATCATAATCTTGTAAATCTTCTTCATTGACTGGGTTCTCAGGCTTCTCTACACCCTCGTCAGTAAGTGGGAATAGGTTTGCTGATATGTAGAGGTCATCTGCACCGTCAACTGGTTCTAAGCCAAGCTGTTGCCTTGCTTCATTTCTAGTCATGATGCCTTCTCGCACGGCAGAGGTAACATTCTCGTAAGTTCTTTTTACTCTTTCTGATAGTGCAGGTATAGAATCAATGTCAAACTCTAGTGTCAAGCGATCATCAAACAATGGCACTAACCATTCGTTAAGATCAGATGCCATCTTTCTGAGATGTGGAATGATTGTTTCTTCATATAAAGCAAGCCTTGCTTCTGCTACATTAGCGTAGGTCTGACTATCAGGAACACCAACAAGCTGACTAGGTACACCAAAACAAAGAGCAATGTCTGTTGCGCTCATATGTTTTAGATTTAAGAAATCCATATCCTTAGGACTAAGACCCATTTCTTTCCAATCAAAGTCTCCTTCTAATAACAAAGGTCTGCCTGCATTGTTTGCACCAGTAAACCTATTATTCATATCAGTGATAAGTTGCTGTCTTTGTGATTCACTAAGATTAACAGCAAAGCCTTGATCATCTTGTGGCTTAAATACTACAGCACCACTAGGTCTTGCTCCGTTCTGCAAAAGATTTACATTATGTTTGCTTGACATATTGAATTGATCTACCTCAACAGCAGCAGCACTCATCGGACTAAGTCCATAGTAGTCATCTAGAGGGTTCCATAACTTAATATGTTTTAGTTCACTAAATCCGTTTTCTTGGTCTATTAAATAAGTTTGCGCAACTCTACCATTGACCATGTATTCATATTTTTCTGGAATTGGTTTGCCACTACCTTTAATGTTTATGCGGTCTGGTCTTAGTTGATGCAGTTCTTTTGGTGCGCCCATATCAGAGCCAGTCTTAAGAATGTAAGCATTACCACTAAGTAATACATAACCAAAAAGGCTATTAAAAAATTCGCTATACGATTGCAGTGGGTTTGGTCGCATTAGTAAATCAATCAACGGATGTTGCTCAATGATTTGATCACCTGCTTTTATTACAAATGGTACTGCGCTTGCGCCTTTGCTTATTTCGTTGACGCATCTGTATACAATGGCATTCTTAAGGTAGCCCTCTTTTGCTAGGTCTGCGTATTTATAGGTCTTTGCTTCATCAGTGCCTACACCGAAGTAACCCATCATGTTTGAATTTTTTTGTTCCACAGGTTGTCTGTTAAACAATCTTTGTAAAAATGTTTGTTCTGCCATTAGCTTATTCTCCAATTTACTTCGCCTTTAGACTTGCTCAATTCAGATAATCCCCAAACTAAAGCATCTAATCTATCAGGGCTTGGTTTAGTTTCTCCTAAATAACTGCACATTTGTGACTCTAATTCAGGAAAATAACCAATGTGATGAACTCGCCTTTGCTCGTACAAAGCTGCAATAGGTTCTGCTCTTATGAGTTTACCTCTTGTAGCTCTTACCGACCTATAAGGAATGTTTAAATCCATTCCTCTTAATAGTCTTTCCACCAAATCGCCACCATTGTTTACTTCTGCTACTATTCTGTCAGCACCCCAATCGTAATAACAATTGATTGCTTTTCTAGCCCACTGATCAGGGCTGTACTTCCCTGTAGCATCTTCTAGTACATAATACTCATTATTATGGTCTTTGCCTACTACCACTATACCAGTTTCGTCTGAATCTTCATTATTAGTTACTGCAGGGTCTATAGCTACAATAATATTTTTAAGTTCTTTTTCGGTATCATCAGGCAATCTTACTTCATCAATAAGCGCACTTGTCCACAATGCGCCCTCTAGGTTCTCAATAATTTCTGCATATAGTTCTTGTCTGCCGAGTGTTGTGCCCTCGTATTTATCTTTAAGCATTGCAAGAGCAGAGTCTGCTAAATTGGCTTCATTCTCAAAAGTGCTTCCTGAAGTTATTATCACATCTTCTCTTGCTGCTAAATCTTTAATGATCTTTGTCGGTTTTGGTGTTGTAGTAATGAGACATTGTGGATTATCACCTAAACGCAAACCAAACATTAATTGATCAAATGCTTCAGGATAGCGCCAAGCTGCAACTTCATCGCACCAAGCTCTATGAAATTGTGGACCACGAAGCCTTTCAGGTTCTGATGCTGCATAACCGACAATTTTTGAGCCATTGAATAAACGCACTTCACTAAGACTTGATGAATAACCTTTTCTTTCTTTTGAATCTGAAAAACATTCTTTAGGTAGTATAGATATCAAACCACTTGGACCGCCAAAACATACACGCCTTAAATCTCCAGCAGTTGGAGCTACAACAGCACATATACTGTTTGGGTTTCTTAATGCGTATAAAGCAATGTCTTGAGCGCCAGTCCTTGTCTTCCCCCAACCCCTACCTGCAAGTATCAACCATATGTAATGATCTGTTTGAGGTTGTAGTTGTTTTTCTCTTGCTGTTTCTAGCCAATCAGTGCGTAGTTCTATCGCTTTGGCTTCTGCTTGATTCAACTGTGTCAAGCAATTCCATAGCTCGTCTGAAGCTGTCGTTTTCTTTAATGTTTGCATCTATATTCTCAGTTGATTCTCCAAGTGCCAGTTTTGCTAATCTTTGTGCTGCCAACGCAGCGTTTGCTAATGAGTTTACTTGAGATGGTGGCAATCCTTTTTTGCCCTCAGTAATTGCGTTGCTATTGTTTCTGATGATAGCACCGACAGTAGAATATAATGCTTTGGCAAGATTAATGCTTTGACTATCCATTTTTTTACCTTCTGCTGTCAAATTTTTTGTCCGTTCTTCGTCTAGTTTTGCTAAATATTCTTGATTAAATTGTTCTCTTTGCAGCTTCCAATTTTCTTTTTGTGAGACACGATACATTGTAGATTTTGCAACTTTATGTTTTTTGATTAATTCATCAAGAGTGTAAAGCACTCTTTTGCCTTCCTCATCCTCATAACCCTGCACAAACTCTGTCCTAATCTTTAGTTTCAGATTATCTGTAAGTTTTACATTCTTGGTTTTTTTATTCATATATTCTTATATATTCTCACGGATTGTATTCCATTTTGTCTTATCTTCATAGAGATTGCAAAACAAATATATAAAATATTCCGTTAAGGGGTTTCTATTTTTCAGTAAGTGGGGAATAATCAAGTCAATTAACTAAACGCTCACAGAGCAGGTAAAATGAAAGAAGAAAATAAAATTCAAGTAATACTAATTGACCCTTACGACCAAAGCCTATCTTACATTGATATAGGTGAATCTAATTTAGATGATTATTACAAAGCAATGCAATGCAGTTGCTTTGATATAGTTTCTCTTGGTGGTGGTGTCATTATGTATGTAGATGATGAAGGTCTACTTAAAGACAATAGATACTTTAAGCTAGGTGTAATCTATGCAGGAAGATCAATACTTGCCAATGAAACAGATGATGGTGGTACTACTAACTGTAGTTTAACCATAGAAGAAGTTAAGGAAAAACTTGTGTGGTTGCCTGATGATCATAGAGAAGAACCCTTTATGAAGTTTATACCTCTTAATTAGATTCTACATGGGGCTAAATGCACCCATAGTGTTGACAGGCACTAAAAAAACCGATGGTTATGTTGCTGTTGAAGGAGTTGGTAATTACTTCGGAACTAAAAAATTACCATTTAAATTTAAAAACAAGGAAATATATGTCAATAGAATGTCTAAACCAAGCGATCAAAATTAATGGTCTCACTCCTACTAAAAAATTAGTTTTGATTATATTAGCCAATTATGCAGACGAAAAAGGAACTTGCTACCCATCTTACAGCCACATAGCTAAAACTATTGGTCTAAGTGATACAAAAAATATTAAAAGGATTATCAGTGAACTAGAACAAAAAGGTCATTTACGCATACAAAATAGAAAAAAAGATGATGGTGGCTTTACCTCTAACCTATACATAATGACTATGGGTAGGGGTGTAGAGACCCATGGGGGTGAGGGTGTACAAACCCCTAAGGAAGGGGTGGCTAAACCCCCTAATACTAAAGAGAATACAAAAGAAGATACATACAGTGACTCATTCAATGAGTTTTGGAAAGAATATCCAAGAAAGATTGGAAAATATCAAGCTAGTGTGAGTTTTGGTAAGTTTGATGATAAACATTACGCAAAAATAATATATGCAACAAAGGTTTTTGCACAAGAAAACATTAGTACTGAGGAAAGATTCATACCACATGCAACAACTTGGTTAAATCAACAGAGGTATCAAGATTACTTAAACAAAAAATTGAAGGATAATAACCTTAATAACTTAGCAGGATAATAATATGAACATAGATAAAACATTAATTGAAAACAATATCAACCTTAAACATCAACAAGAAGGTAATCAAAAGGTCAAGTGTCCGCAGTGTCAACCGCCCCATAATCCTAGAGACAACCCCCTATCAGTTACAATAACTAATGATAGTGTGATGTGGAAATGCCATCATTGCGAGTGGACTGGTGGCAAAAGCACAGGTTCAATTTATAAACCTTATAAAAAACGGCCCCAAAATCAACCTGAACCGCGAAAAACTAAAGAAGTAGCAAATAATACCTAGTAAGAATGGATGAAAGAAAGAGGTATAAATAAGTCAACTTGGCATAAATATAATGTTGTGCAAGAAAACGAGTGGTGTGCTTTTCAGTACTTTGATGAAAATGGACAACTAACCAATATCAAATATCGTACAAGAGACAAAAAATTTAGGCAGTCTGCAAATGCCAAATCAATTCTTTATAATTACGACAAAATATGTAATGAAAAAACAGTGATATTTACTGAAGGAGAATTTGATGTGCTGGCACTAGCTGAAGTTGGGTTTGACTGCGGTACAACTTTACCAAATGGTGCGCCAAAAGAAGCAAAGTATGATAAAGATGATGCAAGATTCAAAGCGTTAGAAAATTGCAAATTAGTAGCTAACAAAATTATTTTATTTACTGATCAAGATTCAAGCGGTAAGGCTTTGCATAAAGAACTTCTGCATAGGTTTGGTAAAGATATATGTTGGTATGTAACCGTTCCTGATAATTGTAAAGATGCCAATGATGTTCTTATTAAACACGGCGCTATGAAACTTCGTGAAATAATAGAAAAGGCTACACCATATCCAATTGAAGGTTTATACACTGCTGACGATTATTCCTCACAAATAAATGATTTGTATGAAGGTAATTACGAAAAGCCTACAGAGATTGGCATGGATGGTTTAGATGAGATATATAAAATAATGACTGGTACTTTTCATGTTATTACAGGCATACCTAATCACGGTAAGTCTGTTTTTACTGATCAAATATTAATAAATTTAGCAAAGGCTCATGGTTGGTCATTCGCTATGTTTTCACCTGAACACTCAACCTCAATGCATATTAGAAGGATGGTGCAGATGTATTTGCAAAAACCATTTGATGAAGGTTTTAAAAACAGAATGACAAAAGCTGAGCTTAACGAGGGTTTAGAGTTTATACACAAACACTTTTATTTTATAGAAACAAAAGATGCTATTCCTTCAATAGAACTTATTTTATCAATCGCTAAATCAGCAATATATAAACACGGCATTAATGGTATTGTGATTGATCCTTTTAACGAGGTATCTGCGATCAGAAGCGGTAATCAAAGAGAGGATGAACATATCAGAGACTTCATATCTTTATGTAAAAGATTTACAAGAATATATGAAATAGTATGTTGGGTTATTGCGCATCCCACAAAGCTACCAAAAACAAACGACGGCTCTTACCTTCCGCCTACAGCATATGATATTAGTGGTGCTGCACATTGGCACAATCAAGCTGACGCAGTGCTTACTGTACATAGGGATTTTGAGCAAAACTCAACTAATGTAATAACTAGAAAAATCAGAGAACAAGATTTATTTGGAAAAATAGGCGAAGCAAAATTTCAATATAGTACTGAAAAAAGATGTTTTGTTAAATATGTTGCTCCATACGATGAAGATGATTGGTATGCATCTAATTTAAACTAATAAATTTTACTAAATCAGAAGCAAGAATGTCAGATTCTTGTTCAGTCATAAGACTGTAATACTCAATATGTTTTGTTAATTGAGGTTCTTTAATAATATTTTCTATTTTAGTTTTTCTTGATTTAAGAAACTTTTCATTTTGATTGTCATTTCTGTCAATGTGTCTTTGATGCAAAGTTTTATCGTCTGCTTGTAATATAATTATTCTTGTATCGTGTGTATGAATCAAATTCAGTAGATTGTTTTTTGTAAATAATCTATCACCTTCAAACATAAGATGTTTATGTTTTTTAGCTACATATTTATCAAAATGATTTTGTACAGCCATTGAAAGTTTGTCAGTGCCTGCAAAAATCTCATTGTCTTTATAAACACCCAATATCGCTATATCATTTATAAGCATACCTCTGACCAATCCAAAAGCTAATTCATGTTTTGGTTTCAACAATCTAATAATCTTTCTCATAAGAGTTGTTTTACCAGTCGCAGGGACACCGCCTACAGCAACACATTTCATATTGTTTTATACTCAAATGTGCCAGTTTCTAAAAACAATGGGTACAAGTTGTCTCTAATCTCTTTGCTCTTATGTAATTTTTTTTCAAGCGTTTCTTCTCTAGCATCCCAAAAAACTTGCCAATCCACCCCATCCCAACCATCTTGCTCAACTTTTTTTATCTCTTGTGCTTGCCTGTCTAGATAATAACCTAGATATCTGCCCCTGCTTTTCCTAAATATTTTTTTAAAACTACAAAGCAATGTCTCCATTTCGTATAAATCCATATGACTACCATGTTTATTTTTTAATTCTTGCTGCAAATTCATAGCTTCGTAATTAAGATACTCAATACAAGATTTATGTAGTTTTTTATCTATCCATTCGTCTTTCCCTAATGCAAAACACAAACCATTTCTATGCGATCTACTCCCACTATAATCATCTAGTTTTAAATCATTTGGCAAAAGATTGACACCAACGCAATCCTTCAATGTTTGCATGTAGTACCATGTTGAATATCTACCAAATTTATACATATTTTTGCTAATAGTGTCCCATGCAAATTTAAATGAATTTTTTTCTACTATGTTATTGAACCTATGTCTCTGAGTTTTTTCAGGGTTATTGTAATTCACCCATTTTTTATAGCTTTCAAATTGTTGCGGTAAATAACCTTTGTTATATTTTGTGTCAGTCTGATACCTTAGTTTTTTATAATTAGAATCATTCCACCACTGCAATCTATCTTGATCTACTAATTCATAGTCAGGAAACTCATTCCAAATCACCCATGCAGCTGGTAAATGATAAGTAGTACCATATATCCATGCTATCCAATACTTCTGTTCTATATTATGCTCGTATCTATCAAAAAGGTAATTTAATAACCACAATGCAGGGTCAACATCTTTGTATCTAATAGACCAGTCGCACCAATATAAAAAAGCATCTTTTCTGTTTTCTAGTTTTCTGTAATCAATCATATAAATGTTTTCTTAACCAAAAATCACCGACTGTTTGTATAGCTTGATAAGTCTCAATTAGTTTGTTTTGTGATAAAGATAAATTTTCAATGTCTTCTTTTTTTAATTTAGCGCAAACTTTAGAATCAGGCATAACTAGACTTGGATTATTAATAGCTTGTTTCCGCAACTCTATTTGTTCTTTGGCAGAACTTAGTAAAGGTTGATCTGAACGCAGGCTTCCTGATTTATCTACCGACCAAAAGACTAAGCCATTTTTCATATGGAAACCTATAGAGTCAGGAGTACATGATAACTTGATTCTTTGCATGCCCTTATTTGACCAATGTGCTACAAAATTATTCCACACCTTAGAGCCATAGCCTTTTCTTTCATGCCCTTGAACTGTAACTATTTCATATAAGTTTATATAGTTTGTTCTTTTGCTATGTGTGGCAAATATAACCGCTACATACTCATTGTTTTCTACTAGTGCGAATGGGGGATTGCTGTCATAGTTTTTGAACCTTTTCCATAAACTATGGCTAGCTTTTAAAAATTTGGTGTTTTTGCCATCAGGTGAATTTTCTATTATTTCCTCTATGTCAAATTCTTGTAGAAACTTCATTGCAAATCACCAAGACAATCACGAACTAATGCATCATCTAATAAACCAGCATGTATTGAATAATCTTTACAGCTTTCAGTTTTAATCACATTATTTATATTAGACCTTTTCATAATATCTTTAGTGCTTGTTATTACATAATGATTTTTATGTTTAGCCCAATACAATGGTCTTTGCTCATTTCTAAAAAAATGAAGTTTGTTTTCATTTACCATATCTAGGACTATTACTGCCATTGAGCCTTCTATGTTTATAGGGTGTATTTTTTTTTGCCAATGCCTCAGAACTATTTCAGAGTCATTTTTAGTACAAAACTGCATATCATATGTATTTGCCCATGTCGCAGGATCAGATTGTGTAATCACGCCATTGTGCACGATGGCTAGGTTTTTGTCTGTGATTGGCTGATTGTACTGAAGGTCAGATGTGCTATATCTGCAATGAGCTATAAGCATATTAGTTTTTATATTAGGTATATCATATTGATCTGCTGAGCTTGTGAATATGTCATATTCCAATTTACCTTTATTATTCCAAGCAATACCTGTAGCATGTTTTCCTCTTATCATTGATTGATTAAGGAGATTTTTTAATAAGATATTGTCTATACCATTATCATTGTACAGACCTAATACAGCGCACATTAATTCAAAGTCTCACCAGTCTGTCTATTTTTAGCTCTTTTTAATTCACCTTCGGCATCTAAACATTTGTGCATATTTTTTCGGTAGTAACAAACTATACTAATTCTTTCATATGCTAATTTAGCTTTGATTTCTGTGTTTGCGTGATATTCGTGCACATTAAAAAAACAAACATCGCCACTGCGAACATCAAAAGCAACTCTATATTTAGGCATCACAGTGTATGCTCCTTCATATTTACCTGCTTCAAGAACAGCTAAATTACCTAGACCTTCTTCATAATCATTAGCGTCTACATGTAATGCAGTTCTGAAATTTTTATTAACAGTGACGGTAGTGAATGAAGTATCACCAATTATAAAATCTTTGTTTGTTTTTTCTGCCATTGCCTTTTGCTTTTTGTATCTATCAGGAACAGCTTCTTTAAATAATTTATCAATATAATTTATGTATGGATAAGCATCTGCAAACATCTTAAAATTTTTTTCATACCATGCTGTTTGTCTACAATATGGAAATCTCGCAGTTCTATCAAAATATCCAACTATGCCTGAGTTGACTGTATTTGCCCTTCGTGTATTACTTAAAGTTCCATCGCTTTTGATTGCTCTTACACCTAATTTACCTTTTTCGCCTATGTTAAAATCAGACATTGTTTGTTCTGATATCAAGCCACCTGCTGCCCCTCTGTTATTTGTTGGTGTTGCAGCATGTCGCAAAGATTTGTATGCGTTTTTACAAAGTTAAGTAGGTATTTTATTGTTTCTAAAAATGAATAATGGCTCCCCATTAACATCATATGCATCACAATCTTCTGATATAACCATGTCATAATCTTTATCAGTAAGAAACTCACCCTCTCTAGCTTTTATTTCATCATCGGTGTAAAAAGGTTTTAATCTATAAGTTTTCATTGTTATAGGCTATTTGTACAGCTTGAAACACAGCATCAGTTAAGTTTTCTTTTTTCCATCTTTCACGCAAAGACATAATCATCTCTTGAAAATATGGCTCACTCTCTTGGTTTAAAAACAAATTAACCATGCGCACATTACTTGCTTGTATGTCTGTAAGTTCTTCAAAATCTGAATCACTAACAATCTCCTCAGGTTCTTCAAAATCAAGAAGATCAGATGTCAGTTTAGCAATCTCGTCAAATTGAAAACCAGTTAGTTCCAAATCAAAGTCAGTTTCAGATAATGCTTGTAATTCTTTTGACAATAGACTTTTATCCCATTCAGAGAAATCTTGAGCTTTATTGTCCATAATGCGAAACGCTTTTTTCTGTTCTTCACTTAAATCTTTTGCTATATGAACAGGGACTTCAGACATATTCAAAAACTTAGCAGCTTTAAGCCTTGTATGACCTGCAAGAATGATCATATCTTCGTCAACAACTATTGGCACTTTCCAACCATAACTCCTAATGCTTTCAACCACCTTGTCTACTGATCGTTTATTGTCTCTAGGATTCATCTCATATTCTTTTAATGAATCTGTAGGTGTCATATTTACTTCATAACTCATCTGGGTCTCCTAAATAAAAATCATTCGGTTCAACTTCTTTATGTGTGCAAAAATATATATTTAACATATCTCGCTTTCTAGGAATTCTAGTTCCAAGAATCCATTTTGCAAGTGTGCCTTGTGGAATTTGATGTCCAGTTTTTTCTTTCACGCTTTGTATAAATTTATTCTGCGTAAGATTGTTGTTGTTTAAATATGTTTTTAAGTGCATAATTCTTTATTCCTAAATGGAATTATAATATAATATTTAATTGAATGCGAATAAATTGAGGAATAAAATGAATAGCAATAATCCTTTTCAAGTGCATGGTATTGAACATTTATCAGCAAGCGCTATCAATCAATTCATAACCAATCCTGCTTCTTGGATTCTTAAAGTTAGTGGTCATAGAAATATGCCTAATCCAGCAATGTGGCGTGGCACTGTTATAGATGATGCTATATGCAAATCTTTTGAAAATGATTTGTCTATAGAAAAGAAATTACAAAGATCAATTTCTAATTCAGAGTATGATTTTGATTCTTTATACGAATACCATAATGCAACTTATGATTATGAAATAGATGCTGTAGAAAAAGAAAAGAATAATTTACAAAGATATTTAGAAGTTGCTATACCGTTTTATGCAAAACTTGGTAAACCCCAAGAATGCCAAAAAAGAATTGAAGTAGAATTTGAAGATATACCTGTACCAATCATTGGGTATATTGATCTTCAATACGAAGGTATCACTAGAGATATAAAGACCACTGGTCGGCTTATGTCTAAAATACCGTCAACAATCTGTCGTCAGCTTAGTCTTTATGCCTTTGCAGAGGATAGTATTCCGTATGCTGATTTCATACATGTAACTAAGACGAAAGCCGAAGTTGTATCAATTGAAATAACAGATATTGAAAAAAGAGTGAATGAATTAAAGAAAGCTGCATTCTCAATGATGAATGTACTTTCATATTCAGATGATATAAACCAAGTAGCAAGTTTGTTCTACCCTGACTTTGACGATTGGCGTTGGCAAAATTCAGTAGATCAAGATGCTGCAAAAAAACTATGGAGAATAAAATGAGTGATAAATTAATTGATGCAATAAATGAGATAGCAAATCTTCCAAACGAAGATAAGCAGAACATTAAAGGTAAATTCTATACAACCGTTGATAGGCGTTTGCAGACTTTTAGAAAACATTTTGGCAGTAATGCTAATGTGCAGACTAAAATAATTCACAATGATCTTGAAAGAGTGGTTGTACAAGCTACTGTGAACCTGTATATAGACGGCTCTTGGCGTGAGATAGGCAATGACTATGCTGAGGAATTTAGAAGCGTAGGAATGGTCAATAAAACTTCTGCGCTAGAAAACTGTTGTACCAGTGCTATAGGTCGTGCTTTGGCGTCTTGTGGTCTTGGCGGTGGTGAATATGCTAGTGGGTTTGAGGTAGACAATGCCATAAACAACAAACAGCCTGCGCCTGATCTTAAAAAATCATTTGTTATAAAAAACAGCGAAGGTCATGCGGTAACAGCATTTATTGATGTTGACAGCTATTTAGATGGTCTGCGAAAAGTGTTAAGCAATCCTGAAGATCAAGAATGCATAGATACTTTTAAGGCTAATTCTAGTGATATAGAAAGAATCTATACTAATTTATCTGAGAAGGATAAAAACATTGGTGCATTTGAAAAAATGATTGATGTTTACACTAAAAAAGTATTATGAAAAAACTTACATTAAATGATTGCGTGTACTTATGTATGCGCAATGGTGAGTGGTGGACTTTTTGGAAGTTGCAACAAAAAATTAAAGATAAGACAGGAACTTTCTATGGTGAGCCGTCAATCAGCGCTGCCATTAGAGATTTACGCAAAGAACCTCAAAGAGAAAAGTATAAACTTACTAAATACGGAGAGGTTGTTGAGAAAAGAAAAATGTTTAACAGTAAAGGCTTTGAATATAAATTAATAGGAGAAAATAATGAGCGATAAACAATATGATGATGAGAAAAAAGGATATTTGTGGCATGAAAATGATTCCACAATAGAACGCAAAGGCAGTTTTGTAATCAATGGCGAGAAAAAATATGGCGCTATTGTAAAAAGTTTTAATGCACAAGGAGAACCAAAGTATGAGTTTATGATGTCTACAGGTTTATTGCATTTAAACGCAGAAAAACAAAGCGAAAAAACTCCTGACATGGGCGGTAAAGTAACTATTGATCAAGTTGTATATAAACTTGGTTGCTGGGCAAAAGAAAGTAATAGTGGCACACCTTTCACAAGCATTGGTTTTCAAGAAGTTAAAGAAGATCAAAACAAAAATGATCAATCCGTAGATTACAGCAAAAAAATACCTTTTTAAAATGAATGATAAAGAAATGTTACAACTCATAATGAGTTTATGTGAATTAAGCGAAGAAAAACGCAAAGAAATATGCATTCTTTTAATGTCAACAACTTTGCTAGACGCTGGGCATATTGAACAAACAGCAGGGTATATGGTAGGTTTGTCAGATCAAGAAAGAAATTAAAAATGTCAGTTAATATATATAATGGTGTAGTAGTAAAAATAACATCAGAAACAAATGATATGCTTGTTACTATAAAAAAAGCGACTGGCATATCTAAATACAAAATTATTAATTATGCAGTTGCAGAATATTTCTACAATCATAAAAAAATAATAGAGCAAGTTAGCGAATTGCAAAAAAAATCTGAGATAGTAGAAACAATATTAAAAAAATAAATTGCCACAAAAAACTTTCAAAGATAAAAAACACCTTGAATGGATTAGGACTTTGCCATGTCTTTTATGTAAAGCTGGTTTCTACTCGCATTCAAATGAAGTACAAGCACATCATTTATTAAAACCATATGACGGTGTGCGAGGAATGTCTTTGAAGGCTAATGATCGTAATGCAATACCACTTTGTTATCATCATCATGCGCTGTTGCATACCAAGTATGGTGATGAATACAAATTTTTTGCTAGCTTCGGATTGCCTGAAAAATTTGGTCAAGAGTGGGCAAAAAAACTTTGGGAAAAAAGACCTGATGCAGTAGAAGATAATAATTTACCCTTCTAAAATAAATATAAAAATATTCCGTTAAGGGGTTGCTTTTTTTAGTAATTGTTGAATAATTACATCATATTAATTAAACAGGAGATAAAATGATAAAACCAATTAATAAAAATGACCCAACCCTAAGAGCTATAGCTGATAAGTATTCAGGTGGAAACCTTGACATACTTGCTGATGCAGGCTACCAAGAAGATGATGTTGTTATGACTTTTAAGCAAGCAATGAAAACTTTTGGTGTAGCAGGGCAAATGCTTAAAGGGTTGTCAGGCAAGCATACTAATCTTTGTTACTACAAAAAAGAGATTGACAAAGAAACTGGCGAGCCAGTTATCAAACCTTGCTATTTTTCTGTCTATTCTTTGAATGACATTAAAAAAGTTATTGAAACCAATAAGGCTGCTTAATGCAGCCTTTTTTTATAGGGAAATAAAATGAATAAAGTCTATGATGTATACCAGTTCTTCTTTCATATCGGCAGGTATGGAGATCATAAAAAAATAGCAACTTACAATAACGAAACAGATGCCAAACGAAGAGTAGATCAGATATGGTCTACTGGTCAAACTGCTTCTATCAAACCTAGAGAGGTATAAAATGAATAAAGATCAACTTATGGAACTTGAATCATGTATTGATGAAATTGATATGTGGGAATTATGCAAGTCATATAACAATGTTTTAAGTGACATTAAAAAATACAGGATTGCTAATCCGCATTTTGGTCAGACCCCAAGTTCACTTTTGATACAATATTTAGTATTTAAAAATTCTGAACTTAGTGATGATTATTACAAATCTAAATTAGGAGTCTAATATGTCAATCAATGATGAATTTAAAGATATGTCACCCTTAGAACGCAGGGTGGCAAAACTATCAATTAAATATCAAACAGATTTAATGGATATGAAAATAAGTGAAGTACAAAACCTTATAAGCGAATCTGACTGGTATGAATTAGAGCAGTTTATGAAGAACGGCTGTAAAGATAGGGTGTTGCATTAATGGACACATTTATAAATATAGTAGTAGGATTGTTGGCACTGTATGGTGCTTGTGCTTTATTCTTAGTAATGGTTATATGGATTAAGGGTAAATTATAGGAGAAATTATGTATAAGAATTTATACAGAGCAGATACAGTAATAATTAAAAGAGCATTGAAACAGTATAAAAAATCTTCTGCAAAACTTTTAATTGAGCAAGATTTGCCAGTAAATACAGATGAGCAACAAAGGATTGATAGAATTATTAAAGAATTAGATGCACCTGAAAGAGATGCAGACATATATGCAGAGTTTGCAACATTTATGTATAAAGATTTACTAGCTAAGTATACGCTTATTGATAAAGAAGGTAACAAAGTAAATTAGGGGGATTATATGAATTATTTATTTTGGCTTATATTGCCAGTGGCAATTTGGTGCATGGCTTGGATTATTATTGATTTTATAGTCAATGAGAATACAGCTAATGAGTTAGAGGATATTATTAACTGCAAGTGGGGTAAAGATAATGATTATTGAGGTAACTTGTAATGTTTATATTTAGAGAAACATTTTGGAATATAGAATATTGGCAAGAGCATGGCTTAGAGTATTGGTTAGACTATCTATTTGTTGATAGTGTGCAATGGCAAATACTTGTACCTGCTTTTTTGATGGGCATATGCTTTTCTTTGGTCACCTATAAATTAATAAAAATAAGGAGAACAAAATGACAGTCCAAGGCATAGAGATACCAAAACATTTACAACATCTACCAAAACAAACTATTAGAAACCTTTTGTATTTATTTAGAGTCCGAACCTAATGAACTCGTACTGTTACTCATGGCAAGCGGAGTTAAGCGAAGAACACTGCGAAGCCATTAAGGCTTTATACCTAGAGGGCAAGCCCAAAGAAGCTGAGATAGGTAATGTTGCCAGTATAGACAAAAATGTCAGATCATCTAATGTTCTGCCTTGTGAGTATGATTCTGAGAATGGCACTTACCTTAATAGAGTTATGAGCCAGTACATTACTATGGCTAATCGTGAATGCTTTGGTGTTCAATTAAATGGCTTTCAAGAGTTTCAAATAGCCAAATACAGCAAAGGTGATTTCTATGACTTTCACATGGACTCTAATATCTTTGACAATGCATCACAAAGAAAACTAAGCATTACTGTACAGCTATCTGACAGCATTGACTATGTTGGTGGAGACTTTGAGTTCAGCAAAGATATGGGCAAGTTAGACAAAAAGAAGCTAAGAGAGAAGGGAACTATCTTAGTCTTTCCGTCTTTTGTTTATCATAGGGTTACCGAGGTAACTAAGGGCGAGAGATTCAGCCTTGTTGGATGGTACGAGGGTAACGACTGGATTTAGTTTATTTTTCGCTAGTGTATTTAATATTAAGTCCTGACAGAGTGCAGAGTCGGTTTTTCTCATCAATGCCTTTATCTGTGAGTTGAAAAGTATTATCAACTTTCTCTACAAAACCATGCCGTATGACGTCCTCTAGCATCTCCTGTGGCGTTTCTTCTTTGAACATAACACTTAGTATTACCCCAAGCCTTTTGTTCTGTGTCTTGCTCAGAGCCATTTAGACATTTTCCCAATGTTTGCCCTCAAATAATAATGCTTCTGCTTCTCGTCTACGAATTAAACCATCATTAACTTGTCCGCTAACTTTGTTCCATCTTTTAATCTGATATGGAACACCCTCATAATCACCTTGATTTAATACTTGCAACATAGTGCTACTTTGCAAGTTGCTTGGTCCTAAGTTAAATGTCCAAGAAGTAAGAGCATCAAACTGACATTGATTCAGAGGTATGGTTACTAATTCTTCTACATACTTACCATATTCTTCTAGTTCATCTATAAGCATTATCTCTGCTTTTTCTTGTGACCATGTATCACCTTTTTGTACACCATGCGTTGAGCCATAACCTATAGTCCAAACACCTGCAGCACATTGATATGCTTCTAGTTTGCAACCCTCAAACTTCTTGACTAAATCTATACCCTCTTGTGATATGTGCATATTATTCTCCCCAAGTTCCGTCATCTCTGACTTTTGCTTTTTTAGTTCCGCCCCAGTATTCAACTGCGTGACCTTCTTTGATAAGCATTTGGCAAATATCTTGCCCATCTTCTGTATAAGGGATTGCAAGTATTCTGCCATATTTACCTTTGCCTAATGATTGTATTTTAAATGAGCCTACGCATACTTCTTTAAGTCTTGCTGATGCTTTTTTACCTAGTGCTTTTTCAGCAAGGTTGCGAGTTCTTGACTCAGGAGTGTCTATACCTGCCAACCTGCAGCGTTGTTTATGCAGAAAGACATTGAATCCCAAGTCAAGAGTAACATCAATAGTGTCGCCATCTACGACTCTTTCCAGTATTGCGTTGTATACAAATGGTGTAACTGTTGCCATAAATTAAAAAGGTGCTCCTGCACCTATAGTTTTACTGTTTAGCTTTTCCGATGTTCAATGCCATCAGTTCTAAAAATTTATAGAACTTACTGATCATTGCATCATCTTTTGGTGTAGGAGTTAATGCACAGATAATAGATGCTATACATACTACGCCTGTGATTATTCCTATCCATTCTCCTATCATTCCCATATCATTCTCCTATATGAAAATTCAAGGCTATCAGATTTATTCTTCTTTTGAAAGGTTTTCTGTTGTTACTTTTCGGTAGTAAACAACTACATCTTTAAGCTCTGTGATGTATCTTTTGATCTCCTGCATGTTGTAAGCCATGACTTCATAATCAGGAATGGTCATAGCTAGGAACACTAACTCACCCTCTTGTTGCTCTATTCTTGCCAATTGATCTTCCCAGTTGTCAGGCGTAACGGTCATCCACTGCAACTCCTTTAGGTCAATTGCTCTAGGCATGACAGGTTGCACTATCTTGCGTTCCATAGGCTTTGCGGTTACTTGTATTTCTCTAGTCGGAAGTAGACTGCAACTGCAAGCCATTATCAAGACCATCAACATCACTGCTGATTTGCTCAATGTTTTCCATGATATGCTTTGTACCATTATTTATTTTCCTCTCCATTTTAATTGGGTCTGCTAGTATTTCAGATGCTAATTCATAGTTTTGTATAAACTGTGTGTATCTGTTTAACTCTTTCTGTGCAGCTTGGCTTTTGACCGTAAGGTCTTGTAGCTGTTGTGTTTGCAATTCAAAGTCCGCTTGTATAGATGCAATAGCTTTTTCCTGTGTGGCAACTGCGCCTTCTAGTGCTGAATTGTTTGCACTAAGTATTTGATTTTGACTGTAAAAATAATAGGTTGCTAAACCTAGCATGATAATAATTCCAATTAGAATCTGTTGCATTACATATCCTCAATAATGTAATTTAGTCCGCCTGCACTTCTATACTCTATAACTTTATTGTCTAAATTGCGAAATTTAAGATGTTTTTCTTTTTGCACTAAAATCTTTTTGCTGATGTAAACCTTGTCGTCTGCATCGCCGTACTCTTTGTTAAAAGATACTCTTATTTGATAGCGTTGTTGGAATAATCCAATAAACCAAGCTATAAATTTTTTTATATGTGTCATGAGCCCTGTTTAATACTTATGACTGAATCACCACCACCGTTTATCTTTACAATGTTGGAAACACCGTCCTGTATAAAGATTACAGTATAGCCTTGACTAGAGTTCAAATCTACTTGCACTGACTGTTGCACCCTTCTACGCAGGCTTATTAGGTCGCCTGTTACTAATGTAATGATTTGCGTATCAGTATCTTGCCCAACCTTTGTGCCAGTAATTCTAGTTATGGTTTGCTCTTGTTGCAGGTCATCTTCTTTTAGCTTATCTAGTTCATTTACTATCTTTAGCAAATCCTCAAAAAAATTTACATCAAGAAAATTTATATCTAACTCTGTGAATTGCAGATCATCTTCTGCTAGAAAATCTTGCTCAAGTTCGTCAAACTCCAAAAAATCTACATCAAGAACATTGCTACTTTTATCTGTTGTTTCTTCAGCTAGGACTTCATTAGGCTTGGGATTAGTAACAATTAACATATTGTCTATAAGGTCTAGTGTTAAATCTAATATAACTGGTTTGCTTGGCGCAGACTCAAACACCGTTGTGACTGTTGATTGATATGGTTTGTTTAGCAATACAGTACCCATAGCAGTCATGACTTCTATTTCACCGCTTGCTGTACCATCTTCGTTAGGCAATAGAATTATTAATGACTCACCAATCTCATTGGTTGTGATAGTGAAATCTGTACCTCTTATCCCTACAGTTGCACTGTTGGTTCTAATTGTTATATTTTTTTTAGCAACCTTGTTTAATTTACCAGTTACAAATCTTGCAGTGCCTTTGGCAAAGTTAAGTGCCATTTTTGATTTATTAGGGTCAGGGTCATAAACAAACTCATCTATTAATACTTGTGAGTGTTCAGTAAGGCGTATAAGAGTGTCATCAAGAAAAGTAACTGCCATGCGACCATTAGAGGTCTCAAGAGTGTCGTATGATTTTATATCATCATTTAATTCTGCTGTTTCTGTTTTGTCTCGTACAATACGAGCAACGCCGTTTAGTTCTGAGATTTCTCCAACATCAACACGAGGTGCTTGTTCCGCCGTCACTTTGAATGACACAAACAGTACCACTATTGCCATTTGAATTAATCTGTAACCAGTCACTAGCTAATGTACTCTGTTGATCTATGTTAAAGGTTCGTGAGTTGCCGTCATGCTCTAGTTTAAAAAAGGCATCAGCATAACCATCGCCGTCAAAGTTAATCGTGTTTGAATCTCCATCTACATCAACATAGTTTGTTGCAGTATCATAGTCAATATCAAAATCAAAGGTGTTGCTGTCACCCTGTATTATCCAGTCAAGGTCAAGCGTTCCTGCAAGATCATTGGTTGCTACATCTAAAGTAAAGGTATTACTGCTACCTGTGACATCTACATTAAAATTACCACTGTCAGCGCCATAAGTATTTGTAGGGTCAGTTTGTATATTAAATGTATTGCTATCACCATCAAACTCAAAGAAACCTGTGAATGTATCAGCAGTTATATCTCCAAGAAACTTATTGCTGTCTCCTATTTGATTTATGTCTAGAGTCATTGTTGCGCCGTCAAGATCAAGTGCGGTCATAGAACCTGCTGCAGCAGTTGCACCACCAATTATGTTTGATGAGCCTAATTGCTCTATATCTAAGTTAAATGTAGCGCCTACTTGATCTACATAAACCTCGTTGTCTGCGTACAAAAAACTAACCACGAATAGCATTAAGTATTTCTTCATCTATTATGCTCCATAAATTTTTCTTTAAACCTAGTTGTATGGTTTCTAAGACTGCTGTTTCTATTGCGTTTTGTAGTGCAATATTCACAGATTCATTTTCTACCATCCCATTTTCTATCTCTACTAATTCAGTATCATTAGAAACAAAACGGAAAGCATCTTGGCTGATTGCTACACTTAAGATTGATTTTGTTGTAAGCACTTCAGTCAAAACTTTCCCTGTACTTACAGAAACGGTACGCAAAGAAACGGTAACAATATCTTGTCTGTACTCTTTGGTTGAGCCTATGCCCAAATATCTAGCACCCAAGCCACCTGACTTTATGTTGCTTTCATATCCTATCACACCACCTTCCATTAACAAACCTGCAAAAGTAAGGGGTAATAAATCTTTGCTTTCTTTAAAGTCTTTTCTAGTTGATCTTATAAGCTGTCGTTCTTTGGTTAGATTATCCAAACCAACCCTTTCTACCACATCAAAGAACTCACCATCACTAGCGTGTTTTAAGGCACGAATTAAATAGGCATGGGGTGCTTGTGTGATAGCTGTTGAAAAAGATGCGTATGAGCTATTACTTCTGCGCTGTCCTGTTTGATCTGTGAAACTGGTAGGGTATACGGCTATTGTTGGTTTTATAAAAGGCTTGCCTATGTTAGCAAGTTCTTTATTAATTAAGGTTCCAACTTCTGCCTGCTTGGTTAAGCTAACTGGTGGTATGTAATTATTTAATATTGACCAATTGGTACAGCTAGAAAGCAAAATTCCCAATAGGCAAAGTGATTTCAGTTGTGTTTCCATCGCTATCCGTAATAACAAGAGTTATAAAGTCTCCGTCTACATTGTATTCTATTGTGTTGCCCTCTAGTTCAAGCACCCCTGATTCACTTGGTGTTTCTCCAAAAAGATTGTCTACAAGCTGTCTGCTGAGTTGTGCATAAATCCTGCTTTCAAGGTTTCTTATAAACCTTGCCAGTGTTGTGTTGTCTTTCTCTCTTTCTAACTCATCTTGATAGGCTTTTATTTCATCAGCAATAGCCTGTTTCCTGTTGAACTGTTGGTTTTCTATGGTTAGATAATGGCTTGATGTGCCAACACCTGAGAAACTTGGACTCTTGAATTGATGTACCATTTCGTCTGCATTCAAATTTATGCTAATAATTATAATGAATAGAATCCAACCCATAAAAAAAGCCCACACAGCAATTCTAGTCTTTATTGCTTCTTCTTCCATTCTCTCTTGTTTTGTTAATCTTCTTTTCATAAAGGGTGGTTATCATCAAACCATGACATAATTAAACCTACTGAAAATAATATTATGGTTAGATCAATAAAAAACTCAATTATCAACGTCATCATCTTTTAATTTTAAAACTGTATTTACCTTCTGTTGTAATCGTATCATATCTTGATCTAAGAGCCTTAATTGATCAGTTAGCCTAATGATAGTCTTTTGCATCTCTGCTACAGCAGGGTCAATTGTTTTGGTTATAGTTATCCACACATAATACACAAAATAACCCAAGCCAACGACCATGACTGTCGTGAAACCAAACTTATCTATTAGTGCGACTATATCCATTAATCACGCCTAGCATCTATCTTGCCGTCCTCTACGAAGTTTTCTGCCCTTGCTATACGATCTAGGTCAGGTGGCAAATTTAAGGCACTAGACACGCTTGTATCAATTCGTATCATGTCGTTGTTCATTATTGATGCTCTAGTAATAAGCATCTTTGCAATGCCCTCTACGGTCTTAATCTTATTGACTAAACCGTTCATCATCTGTTGCATGATAAGAAATATGAAGTAGCCCATAACCAAGCCACTAGCTATAGGCAACCCTACATCTTCAATTAATGTAAAGGCATCCATGTGGATTTTTACTTATCTTCTTCACCCTTGAAGCCTTTGCTTTGTCCTGACTTACCTGAGTAAACACCGAACACTACACCCATAGCGCCTACAACTACAGATACCAATGCTGATTGTTCAAGGTTGGGTTCAGGTAGGTTCATGAACCATATGACTGATTCATACATAAGGTAGATGTAAACCACTACAAAGATTCTAGGGAATATGCGCCATGAGTCCACTGCTCTTGCTAGGTGTATGACCTTTTGCCAAGGATTGACATTGGTAGCATCTTCTAGTTCTCTTATCTTATCTTTGAGTTGACCGATCTCCTCTATCATAGCCATGAACTTTTGCAAATCCATCTCTACTTCGTTTCTATCCATGTCTCCGCTAAATCTTCCGTCTTGTTGCATAATCTACTCCTATGATGGTGGTGTTGGAAAAACTACATCAGAATACTCATCATCATCCGTGTAGCTACTTGGTAAATCTCTAAGTGCTTGCCTGTATGTTGCCCATTCTGTTTTTTTAGAATCAGTTAGTGGGCTATCTGACATCTGTGTCCAGTCTGATTCTGCTAGTAGTGCGTTTCTTTGTCTGCGTAAACTTTTTTTCCAATCAATAGTTTGTTCTACAGCAGAGCCACTTATGATCTTATATTTTTCTGCTTCATATATACCTGCTATGATTGATTCATCAGTTTGTAAGGCTACATCGCTTAAAGAAACATTTGTACTGCCACAAGATGTTATGTCTCCTGTTGTAGTTTTATAAGTAGTAAAGTCTGTCATTGCGTATTGTCAATAAAAACATAAAGAGATTGATAGGTTGATCTAAG